>Ga0209097_10000042_pt1 | contig 151923 bp, 139 predicted proteins | sample AD_UKC052_MetaG_FD_184419 | JGI IMG/M metagenome (GOLD analysis project Ga0209097, IMG submission 184419) | Active sludge microbial communities of municipal wastewater-treating anaerobic digesters from USA - AD_UKC052_MetaG (SPAdes) (version 2) | ecosystem: Engineered > Bioreactor > Anaerobic...
AGGTCTCATTAATCAAATGGTGGCCATTGCCAGTACCCGCCTTAAAGCCAGCACACATTCCAGGAAATAGTTGTGTGCGACCTTCATCTGTGTAAAGCGTCGGACTTCCCTCCAAAATGTAGATGAATTTATGTATTTATAAAAAGAAAAAACGCGGCACTCTCTGGAATGCCGCGTCTTTATTGGTGGTGAAAGAGGGACTTGAACCCTCGACCCCAGGATTATGAATCCTGTGCTCTAACCAGCTGAGCTACATCACCATTTAAACTTAAGCCGCGCATTATAGGGTTTTGGCGGCGCGATGTCAAAATTATTCAGCGCAATTAAACGTTAAATCTAAAGTGCATCACATCGCCATCTTGCACAATATATTCTTTGCCTTCTAGGCGCATTTTGCCAGCTTCTTTGCTGCCTTGTTCACCTTTGTTTTTCACGTATTCATCGTATGCAATCACTTCTGCGCGAATAAAGCCACGCTCAAAATCCGTATGAATCACACCCGCGGCTTGTGGTGCAGTCGCGCCTTTTTTCACTGTCCAAGCGCGTACTTCTTGCACGCCAGCGGTGAAGTAAGTTTGCAGGCCGAGTAAGTCATATGCAGCGCGAATCACGCGGTTTAAGCCCGGTTCATCTTGGCCAAGCTCACTTAAAAATAGCAATTTATCTTCTTCATCCAGCTCTGAAATTTCGCCTTCAATTTTGGCGCAAATAGTCACAACTGGCGCACTTTCAGCTTTGCCCAGTGCCAGCACTTTGTCCAAGTGTGGGTTGTTTTCAAAGCCTTTTTCGTCCACGTTGGCTAAATACATCACGGGTTTAACGGTAATTAAGCAAAGCGGTTTTAGTAATTGCAATTCTTCAGCATCTAAGCCTAGAGTACGCACGGCTTTGGCTTGGTCTAAGCAGGGCACTAATTTTTCTAACACTTTAATCAGCGCAATCGCGTCTTTATCGCCACTTTTGGCTTTTTTACCTTCTCGCTGCATGGTTTTTTCAACGGTTTCCATATCAGCCAGCGCAAGTTCGGTGTTAATCACTTCAATATCAGAAAGTGGGTCAATTTTATTGGCAACGTGAATCACATTAGCGTCTTCAAAACAGCGTACCACGTGCGCAATCGCGTCAGTTTCACGAATATTAGCTAAAAACTTATTACCTAGCCCTTCGCCTTTTGAGGCGCCAGCTACCAAGCCAGCAATGTCAACAAACTCAACAATTGCAGGTTGCACGCGTTGCGGTTTTACAATATCAATCAGCGGCTGCATGCGTGGGTCAGGCACTTCTACAATGCCAACGTTGGGCTCAATGGTGCAAAAAGGGTAGTTTTCAGCCGCAATGCCTGCCTTAGTGATGGCGTTAAATAGCGTTGATTTTCCTACGTTGGGGAGTCCTACAATGCCGCATTTCATATCATTCCAATCATCTTTTACGCAATTTCTGCGTTTTTTAAGTTATTTCTTTGTATGCAATTTTAACATTGCGTTGTCAAACTCACCTGCGATTAAAAAGTTGAGCAACTTGGTACTTTCGAATAGGCTATCGTCTATGGCGGTTTGCTCATCTTTTAGTGGCGGTTTAAGTACAAAATTTACCACTTCGCTCTTATCACCCGGGTGGCCAATGCCTACGCGAAGCCGCCAATAATCCGCCGTGCCAAGCGTGCTATGAATATCTTTTAAGCCATTATGGCCGCCATGCCCGCCACCAAATTTCAACTTAATGCTGCCAGCGGGTAAATCAAGTTCATCGTGAATTACTAATATTTCTGCTGGGCTGATTTTGTAGTAATTGGCTAGCGCTGCAACTGCTTTGCCGCTTAAGTTCATAAATGTGCTGGGTTTGAGTAGCCATTTATCTTGTGTTGCATTTAGTTTGCCTGTAATACCAAACATTTTTGCATCTAAGGCTAATTTGCTGTTTGTAGCGGCTGCAACGGCATCAATCCACCAAAAACCTGCGTTATGGCGTGTGCGCTCATATTTTTCGCCAGGGTTTCCTAACCCTACAAATAGTTTAATTCCGCTCATCTATCACATATTACCAATAAAAAACGCGCACTTCATTAATAAAGTGCGCGTTAATATGCTCAAGCTCTAAAATTAAGCAGCTGGTGTTTCAGCACTTGCTTCAGCAGCATCTGCTACGCCACCGCGCGTTTTAGCAATAGATGCTACAGCAGCATCATCACCATGGGCTAATTTTACAAACTCAACACCTTTTTGCAATTTGATTTCAGATAAGTGAATTGACTGACCCATTTCAAGTTTAGCCACATCAACTTCAATAAACTCAGGTAAATCTTTTGCCAAGCAACTTACGTCTGCTTCAGTTAAAACGTGCGCCACAATACCGCCGCCCAATTTTACACCTGGGGCAATGTCCGCATTGATAAAGTGGAAAGGCACTTTAACGTGGATTTTTTCTGTGGCAGAAACACGTTGAAAATCAATGTGTTGAATTGTATTGCGCACTGGGTGCATTTGGAAATCACGTAACAATACATTTTGTTTTTTGCCGTCTAAGTTTAAGCTCAACACTGAAGCGTGAAAAGATTCGTGACGGAATTGCATAAATAAATCTTTAGCGTTCACTTCAATGGTGATTGCCTCAGCACCACCACCATACACCACACCAGGCACGCTGCCTGCGCGACGAAGACGGCGGCTCGCACCCGTACCTTTAGCGTCACGTTTTACTGCATTAATTTCAATCGTCATTTTATTACTCCTAAAACTGTTATTTCAAATAACAGGTACTACACTAAAAACTGCCTTCCGCGACCAGAAAACAGGGTTAAAAATTTTTAAAATGGTTAAATAAGTGAATAATCACTAGAAAGCTAGCCGAAGACAGTACGTTTAGTACGGCAAGGCGAAGCTGACAACGTGAGTGTTGCTTTATTTAACCATTTAATCCATAAATAAAGAGGATACAGAATCTTCCCTACTAATTCTACGAATAGTCTCTGCCAGTAAGCCTGCAGCACTCAGTTGGCGAATTTTTTTGCAATTGGCTGATTCGTCAGCAAATGCGATGGTGTTGGTTACCACCAACTCATCTAACTCAGATTGCGCGATGCGTGCTGCTGCGCCACCTGATAATACTGGGTGTGTTGCATAAGCAATCACTTTTTTAGCGCCATGCTGTTTTAAGGCTGCGGCCGCTTCACATAATGTGTTAGCGGTGTCCACCATGTCATCCATAATGACACAAGTGCGGCCAGCAACGTCGCCAATAATGTTCATGACTTTAGCTACATTCGGTTTAGGGCGACGCTTATCAATAATCGCTAAGTCGGCATTAAGCTGTTTAGCAGCTGCACGAGCACGTACCACACCACCCACATCAGGCGAAACCACCATTAAATCTTCATGTTTTTGTTTAAGCAAATCATCTAGCAAAATAGGCGTTGCGTAAATATTATCGACAGGAATATCAAAAAAACCTTGAATTTGGTCTGAGTGCAAATCCATCGTTAATACACGATTAACGCCTACGCCAGTGAGCATATTAGCCACAACTTTGGCCGTAATCGCTACACGCGCAGAGCGTGGGCGGCGATCTTGCCGAGAGTAGCCAAAATAAGGGATAGCCGCTGTAATGCGGCCAGCAGATGAGCGACGCAATGCATCTACCATGACCATGACTTCCATTAGGCTGTCATTGGTTGGGTGGCTGGTAGATTGCAGCACAAATACATCACGGCCACGCACATTTTCGAGAAGCTCTACTGTGGTTTCACCATCAGAAAATGTGCCTACATGCGCGCGACCAAGCTCCATGCCAAGATGCGCCGCTACTTCTTGCGCAAGTGCGGGGTTGGCGGTGCCGGTAAAAACCATCATTTTGTCACTAGACCTAGACATGGCTGATTCTCTAATTGTGCTTGGCTTTATTGTAAAAAATAAAAGCGCGTAAATCAAAAATCTACACGCTTCTTTGTTTAATTCAAATCTGGCTGGGGAGGAAGGATTCGAACCTTCGCATGCCGGAATCAAAATCCGGTGCCTTAACCAGCTTGGCGACTCCCCAATATTTTCTAATCAGCATATTCTACTAAGGGGTGCTGATTCAACCCTTTTGCCACAAAACCCCGTACATTGACTGGTTTTTTGCTGCAAATATCATTCGCTAATTTTTCATCTGATACTTCTAAAAACACTGAAGCACCAGAACCGCTCATACGCGCATCACCAAATTGTTTTAACCATTCTAAGCAATTTAAAACAGGCGGGCATATATCGCAAACTACTTTTTCAAGCTCGTTAGTAAATTCCGCACTTAAATTTCCAGTGTTGAGATTACACGCCCTTGAAAAGTCCGACATTGTCTTAGGAATCGCGTTTTTTGTCAATTGATTATTGGCAAATATTTGCGCGGTTGATACATGTGCGTCTGGGGTTAAAACCACATAGTAAGCATCTTTTAGCGTTATTTTTTGTAATTGCTCGCCTATGCCTTCAGCCCATGCATTATTTCCATAGATAAAAAATGGTACATCCGCTCCCAATTTTACCCCTAATGAAATCAATTCGGCGCGGCTTAAATTGAGCTTCCACAGACGATTTAATGCTAACAAAACGGTGGCAGCATCTGAGCTACCACCGCCTAATCCGCCCCCCATCGGAATGCGTTTTTCAACCAACATTTCAGCGCCTTGTATACATAGCGTGTGCTGTTGCAACAATTTGGCAGCACGAATACATAAATCTTGCGCTTCAGGCACACCTGCAATATCGTTTACACGTTTGATTACACCATCAGAGGTAGGCTTGAGGTAAATCGTGTCGTAAAAGTCGAGTAGCCTAAACACGGTTTGCAATAAGTGGTAGCCATCGGCGCGTTGCCCCGTAATATGCAAAAATAGATTGATTTTTGCGGGGGCTAAAAAGGCTTGAAAATCTTGCATACTGCTATCTTATATTGCTTCGAGAGTTTGTACAATTTCATCAAAAAGTGGGCGTTTTTGCACTTCGTTTTGCCCACATGCTTGTTGCAATTTTGTTAACGCTTTGATTTCTACATTGTTACTAGCTTCACAATAGGCTAATAATTCTTCAAGCAGGCAAGCAAAGGCACGCACTTCAAGACGTTGTAAATCAAGCGCTGAGGCATTGTTAGGCAAAAAAGAGGCTGCACCAAAATCGCTTAGCAAACATTTGCCAGCTTGGTTGTATAAAATATTATGCGCATATAAATCGCCATGCGAGATATTTTTTTTGTGCAAATGCTGCATAGCGCGCGCAATGCCCAAAGCAATGGCACGTACCGTAGTGATTGAGAACTGTTGATTGTTTTTATACACATCACGCGTGCAGCTTGATAAACTTGGCGGGGCGGCAAGTACGCTGAAACTTGCATCAATCAGCGACATCACTAAGCCTTGCGTGCCATTTGGGTGATTTGCAATGACGCCAATAATTTGTGATAGGTGCGTATGGCTGCCAGCGTGCAAGCATGCTGCCATTTCATTGATTGGTAAGCCATCGCTGGTGACCGCCCCTTTGAAAAGCTTAACGGCTACCGCTTTTTCGCTACGCTCTTGTGTTAAGTTGGCTCGGTAAATCACACCAGAAGCGCCTTGCCCAAGCGGTTGTTGAATATGTAAATCTTGCCAGTTAATTGTGTGGGCTTCGCTAAAATTGGCTCGTTCAGTTTCAATTTGATGGCAAAAAGGGTTACCCGCAAATGCTAGCCAAGCTAATTTTGGCATAGTGAATAGCCAATTTGGCAGGCCAGTGAGATGATTAGCAGAAATTCTGAGCAGTTCTAATTGTGTGCAGTTTGCCAGTTCAGCAGGTAAATCGCTGAGTTGATTGCCCGCCAACATCAATTTTTGCAAATGTTTGCACTGTTCAATTTGTGCGGGCAACTGCGCTAATTGGTTATCCGTTAAAATGAGCCACTGCAAATTTTTTGGCAAAGATTTTGCGGATAAGGCTTTAATTTTATTTGCCTTAAAGCCCACCATCGTTAAATTTTCACACTGCCCCAATACTTCTGGTACGTGTTCAAATTGGTTGTCAGAGCAAAATAGCACTTTGAGTTTAGTGAGTTTTGTTAAATCAGCGGGTAAATCAGTGAGCGCATTGTTAGAGAGATTGAGAATTTCTAAGCTATCCGCCAGCGTGTAAATTTCGGGTGGAAACGACGTGAGGTCGCAAGATAAATCTAAACGCGTGATGCCAGCAAGTTGGCCTGCGCGTAATTTTTCAAGCGTATGGGTGGCGTTTTGGCACATAAAAATAGGCTAAATAGTGGGCAAAAAAGATGCTTAAAATTGATTAAAAATGGGCTAATAAATGGCACAAATCATTTGACCACCTCTGTAAGCCAGTCTGCATGCGGCTTACAGAGGCATAAAATTCTCTCGACGAAATTTTGCTTAAAAATTAAGCAATAAAAATGCTGCCAAATTTGGACTACATTGGCAGCAAAATATGCTTGAAAATTGGGTTAAAAGTTAGTCGTTTTTAAGGATAAAAGTGAGTTTTAACACCACGCGGTATTCTGTGACTTTGCCATCTTTCACTTTTACGCTTTGGTCTTGCACCCAAGCGCCAGTGATGCCTTGCAAACTTTCTGCCGCTTTGGCGACGCCTGATGAAACCGCATCTTCAAAGCTGGTGTTGCTGGATGAAATAATTTCAATAACTTTTGCAACTGACATAATCAAGCTCCTCTGTGGTGGGTAGAAGACTTATTTTACGCGTTTATCGTTTTCAATCAATGCATAAGCGGAATGATTATGAATAGACTCAAAGTTTTAGTTACGACGTAACATCGCTACGCGAGTTAGTCTGCACTGAAACTTTGGCAATAACTCTTATTTAATACGCTTATCATTTTCAATTAAAGCGTAAGCACTATGATTGTGAATACTTTCAAAGTTTTCACTTTCCACCGTGTAGGCAATAATGCGTTTTTCCGCATTAAGTTGTGCGGCAACATCGCGCACCATGTCTTCTACAAATTTTGGGTTGTCGTAAGCGCGCTCAGTAACAAATTTTTCGTCTGGGCGTTTGAGCAAGCCGTAAAGCTCGCACGAAGCTTGCTTTTCAACGAGGTCAATAATATCTTCAATCCAAATAAAGTCATTAATTACGGCAGTGACGGTGACGTGCGAACGCTGATTGTGCGCGCCATAATCAGAGATTTTTTTGCTACATGGACAAAGGCTAGTCACAGGCACCAACACTTTAACGGTGATTTCAAATTTGCCGTGCTCAATCGCACCAATAAATGTGACTTCATAATCTAATAGACTTTTTACGCCAGAAATAGGCGCAGCTTTATTCACAAAATACGGAAAAGTCATTTCTACGTGGCCAGATTCAGCTTCTAAGCGCTTGACCATTTCACGCAAAATAGTTTCGAATGACTCTATTGAAATCGCGTGTTCATTCATGTTGAGAATTTCAACAAAGCGCGACATATGTGTGCCTTTAAACTGTTGCGGCAAATGCACATACATATTAAACATGGCAACTGTGTGCTGCGTGCCGCCCGCACGGTCTTTGACTACAACAGGGTGGCGTATCGCCTTAATACCGACTTTATCAATGGCAATATGACGGGTATCGACAGTGTTTTGTACATCTTCAATCGGTGTGTTAGTCTGAGTCATGATTTTATCGTGTAGAAATTCTTTTAATAGTTGAGTATATCACTCGGGTATTATCTTTTCAATAGATGCAATAATACCGTTAGCATCAAGACCGCATTCTGCCAACATAGTTTCATGCACGCCGTGCTCTATAAATGTATCGGGTAAGCCCAAGCATAAGGTTAGCTTGTTGATTTGCATTGCTTGCATGGCTTCCATCACCGCGGCGCCAGCCCCACCCATGATTGCATTTTCTTCAATGGTCACGATTAAGTCATGACTTTTAGCCAGTTCATCAATTAAAGCAGTATCGAGCGGTTTGATAAAACGCATATTAGCTACCGTAGCATCCAATTTTTCAGCCGCCTGCAAAGCAGGGGCAAGCATGGAGCCAAAAGCCAAAATGGCGACTTTTTTGTTTGATTTTTTACTGTGTCTAACAATCAAACCTTTACCAATTTGGATGGTATTTAGTGCGCTCTCGATTTTAGCTCCAGTGCCACTACCGCGTGGGTAACGCACCGCGGCTGGGCCATTGTGCCTAAAACCCGTGGTGAGCATCAATCGGCACTCACTCTCGTCGCTTGGTGCCATAATAAGCATATTGGGGATGCAGCGCAAAAAGCTAATGTCAAAGCTGCCTGCATGTGTGGGACCATCTGCCCCAACCAAGCCAGCGCGGTCAATAGCTAATAAAACAGGCAAATTTTGCAAGGCAATATCGTGTATGAGCTGGTCATAAGCGCGCTGCAAAAAGGTGCTATAAATAGCCACCACAGGTTTTAATCCGTCGCAAGCCATACCAGCGGCAAAAGTGAGCGCGTGTTGTTCGGCAATGCCCACATCAAAGTAACGGTCAGGGTATTTTTCTGCGAAAGCATTTAAACCAGAGCCGTCGCACATGGCAGGGGTGATGCCAATTAGTCGTTGGTCGGTTTTGGCCATATCTACTAGCCAATCACCAAATATTTCCGTATAGGTTTTTTTTGTTTTTGCGGTTATTGCATCGCCATTAAAAGGGTCAAACTTGCCTACACCATGATATTTATTGGGGTTGTCTTCAGCCGGCTCAAAGCCTTTACCTTTTTGCGTCACAATGTGTAAAAACTGCGCACCTTTGAGTTGCTTAATGTTTTCAAGCGCAGTAACCAGCGCATCTACATCATGCCCATCAATCGGCCCAATATAATTAAAACCAAGCTCTTCAAACAAGGTGCCAGGTAATACCATGCCTTTTACGTGTTCTTCGGCGCGCTTAGCAAATTCTTGCACATGTGGCATGCCAGATAACACTTTTTTGCCAGATTTACGCACAGCACCATAAAAACGACTGGCGAGTAATTTGGCTAAATAACGATTTAACCCACCGACATTATTGGAAATACTCATGTCATTGTCATTAAGCACAACAAGCAAATTTGCTGCGATATGACCAGCATTATTCAGTGCCTCAAATGCCATGCCCGCCGTCATCGCCCCATCGCCAATAATCGCAACGCTGCGCCGCTCTAAACCAGCTTTTTGTGCGGCTAGTGCCATGCCCAACGCAGCGGATATAGAGGTGCTGGAATGCCCAGTGCCAAAGGTATCGTATTCGCTTTCAGAACGGCGAGGGAAACCTGCAATCCCTTTAGGCTTGCGTAAGCTTTGCATGGCGTCACGTCTGCCCGTCAATATTTTATGCGGGTAAGTTTGATGGCCAACATCCCACACTAAGCGGTCATCCGGCGTATTAAAAACATAATGTAGTGCAATAGTGAGTTCTACAACGCCTAAGTTTGAAGCAAGATGACCACCAGTTTTTGCCACACTTTCAATTATAAATGCACGTAACTCGTTGGCAAGTTGCGGCAATTGCGCACGATCGAGCGCGCGCAATTGAATGGGCGAATCAATGATTTCAAGAATAGGTTGGTTTAGTAGTGGAGTCACAAGTTATTTTGACACATTTATTATAGTGAGGTCGTATATATACCATCTTAAAAACGGCGTTGTGTAATATAGTCAGCCAGTTCACGTAAGCGCAAAGCTTGGTCACCAAAAGGTGCAATTGCTGCAATGGCATTGTTGTAAAGTTGTTGCGCGTGCATTTTTGCAGTAGCTAACCCTAATATTGTGACATAAGTCGGCTTGTTGCTGTTGGCATCTTTGCCTGCGGTTTTACCAAGTGTTTGGCTATCTGCCTCAACATCCAAAATATCATCCACTACTTGAAAAGCTAAACCAATATTTTGCGCATAAACTTTTAGCGCATTAATTTGTGTTACCGACCCGCTAACCGCCCCTAGTAGCACCGCTGCTTGAATCAGCGCCCCAGTTTTAAGGCAGTGCATGGCCTCCAGTTCAGTTTGGTTTAGGGGCTTACCAACCGATGCTAGGTCAATCGCTTGCCCACCTGCCATCCCCAGTGAACCAGACGCTTGCGCTAAGATTGCAAGCATTTGAAGCTGAAGGCTAGCGTTTTTGCATAAGTTGGGGTGCGCCAAGCATTCAAATGCTAAACTTTGTAAAGCGTCTCCAACCAAGAGTGCGGTGGCATCGTCATATTGTTTGTGACAGCTTGGCTTGCCGCGGCGCAAGTCATCGTCGTCCATACAAGGCATATCATCATGCACTAAAGAATAAGCATGTATAAGCTCTACCGCACTCGCGGCAGCGTCCGCTACGGCTAACTCAGTATTACATAAATCTGCGGCTGCGTAACATAGCAATGCACGTACGCGCTTGCCACCACCTAGTGCACTGTAGCGCATCGCCGAGTGTAATTGCTGCGGCGCTAAATCAGCAGCAGGTAGCGTATGGTCCAGCGTTTTTTCAATACGTATTTGGTGGGTTTGTGCCCAATCAGTAAAGATTTGTGCAGTCATACTTAGTCGATTTCGGGTTTAAATGCCGCCAATTGGTTGCGCTCATTTAATATTTGCACTTGTTGCTCAACATCTGCCAATGATTTTTGGCAAAACGCCAACAGAGCAATGCCACGTTGGTAGGCTGCTAGCGATGTTTCTAAATTCATTTGCCCTGATTCCATTTGTGCAACAATATTTTCAAGCTCGCTAAAAGCAAGCTCGTAGCTTTTTGGTTGCGCGGGTTCAGGTGTTTTTTTGGTCGGCATGTTGATTGTTGTAGTAATAACAAGCTCGCTATTCTACCAAATGTTAGGCTAATACCGCTGTTAAAAAGGTGTGGATGTCTTGAATTTCTTCTAAAGACACATTGTGCGCCATATTATATTGATGCCAGCGAACGTCGTAGTGATTCGCTTGCAATACCTTGAGTGAAACTTTGCATAGTTCTAAACTAATTACATCATCATAAGTGCCATGCGCCATAAAAATGGGGGCTTTGGCATTAGCAATGTGGGCTTCATCTACAAGTTTGCTTTTAATTGGTAAATAGGTGGACAACGCTAACACCCCGGCGAGTTTTTGAGGATGGCGCAAAGCCGTATATAGCGCGATTGCGCCACCTTGCGAGAATCCTGCCAGCACTATTCTACTTGCTGGAATGCCGCGTGCTAGCTCATTTTCTATGAGTGAATTAATATACTCTTGGCTTTGTTTAATGCCTTTCTCATCTTCTTGACTACTCCCTGTTAGGCCATATAAATCATACCAAGCGGGCATAATATAGCCGCTATTACGCGTTACTGCCATGGCAGGCGCATGGGGCAAAATAAAGCGCACATTAGGCAAGTTTAATTTTTGTACTATGGGAGCAAAATCATTACCATCGGCACCTAAACCATGCATTAAAATGACACTGGCATTGATATTAGTGGCTATTTGGCTGGTGAGTTCTAATGGTTTTTTATAATGCATAGTTGATGAAATTTTCGGTCAATTTATCTTAGGTTTGTTAAAGGGTTTGTTGAAGTTCTATTAATGCAAAAGTCTTTACAGTTATTTTGGCATAAAATGGTTTAGAATTAAGTATGCAGATAAAAATATTAGGGTGTAGTGGCGGCGTTGGCAATGGGTTACGCACCACATCTATATTAGTCGATAATGATGTGCTTATCGATGCTGGCACAGGCGTGGGCGATTTATCAATGGATGCCTTGTTAGCTATAGACCATGTTTTTGTTACCCATTCACATCAAGACCATATTGCTTTTATCCCTTTGTTGCTTGATACCGTATTTGGTATTCGCAGTAAACCCGTAACTGTATATGCCTGCAAAGCCACGTTGAATGCGCTTCGCACGCATATTTTTAACTGGAAAATATGGCCAGATTTCAATGCAATTCCCAACGCGCAAACGCCGTTTTTACAATATCAAGAAATTAATGTTGGCGAGACAATCACTATTGATGGTCGAAATATCACGCCACTACCCGCAAATCATGTTGTTCCCACTTTAGGCTATCAAATTGATAGCGGCGAGGCCAGCTTGGTATTCACTGCGGATACCACCAGTTGTGATGCACTTTGGGTAGAAGTGAATAAAATTAAGAACCTGAAGTATTTAATTATTGAAACCGCGTTTAGAAATGATGAAATTGACTTAGCAAAACTTTCAAAGCACCTATGCCCATCGCTACTTGAAGCTGAGCTTAGGCATTTGGTTTCCCAAAAATTGGAAGTATATATTACGCATCTTAAGCCAGGCGAAGCTGAAGTGATTATGCAAGAAATTGCAAGCATCAAAACACCCCATAACATTCTAGCTTTACAGCATCAGCAGCAATTTAAACTTTAATTAGCACTACGGCACCACATTAAAAATAAGAAATTTAAGGATTTAACATGGCATTACCAATCGCAATATTAGATAAACTTGAGCCCATCGTAAATTTATCAGCATCGCGCAAACAAGAGCTTGCAAGCTTGTGCTTTGCAGAAAAAGTCAGCATAGGTTTAGACCCGCTACGCATGAACGTCACCAAGGCACCACAAGCAATTTACCTACTGCAAGGTGAGCTTAAGTTGCGCTACTTTAATGATAAAAGACAAATTATTACCGGTGGTAGCCCTGCGGCAAAGCAATCACTCACCAGTAATTTAAAAATTCAAGATACGGTTGCTGTTACAGATGTTGTTATTTTGCGGGTAGATGCAGATTTGCTCGATATTATGCTCACTTGGGATCAGTTCTCTGATAGTGAGCACATGATGCAAAAACAGCAAGAAAAACCAGCCCCTAAACCGCAAAAAAGTGCCACTAGAACAACGGGTGATTGGATGAAAGACACAGGCGTCTTTAGTGCCTTAAGCTTGCAGCGCGGTGTGTTTAGCCGGTTGCCTACCAGCAATGTGGAAGAAATGTTTAAACGCATGGTGAATATTGAAGTCACCGCTGGGCAAGTGATTATGCATCAAGGTGATGTAGGCGATTATTACTATCTAATTCAACATGGCACGGCTATTGTTAGCCGTAAAGTGGGTGTAGAACCAGTAGTGTTAACTGAATTAGGTGAGGGTGGTGCGTTTGGTGAGGATGCGTTGGCTTCAGATAATAAGCGTAATGCTACGGTGACCATGAAAACCGACGGTGTGCTCAAGCGGCTGAAAAAAGAAGACTTTATTGCCTTGCTGAAAGAGCCACTCATTAGCAAAGTAAGTTTGGAAGAGGCGAAAAAGCAAGTGGAGGCTGGTACGGCTGTAATAGTAGATGTTCGCTTACAAAGTGAATTTGAAGATGACCATATTGAAGGCGCAATAAATTTGCCTTTAAATGAAATTCGCCAACTTGCCAGCAAGTTAGATAAAAGCAAAACCTATATTACCTATTGCCAAACTGGCCGTCGTAGCTCAGCGGCGGTGTTTGCACTTGCGCAGAGTGGGTTAACTGCGGTGGTGCTAGGGTGTAGCAGGTGTGAGTAATTATCATAAAATATGGAGTAGACAGTTTGCATAATACAAAATATAAAGTAATACAGACTAGTTTAATCGTTGGGCTGATATTAGTAAGTTTTAACTTTATTGAGTATGGCTTGCCTTGGGCTTTATTTGTGCTTGCAATATTTGGGTATCTTGAAATTGTAAGACGCCAGACTTGGCATCATTATTCACTTTCAACATTGATGGTTACTTTTCTCGTATGGTTGTTTGTAGTAACTCAGTGTAGTGAAATTTTGAGTAAAAGCCTACTAATGATGGCGGTATTTGTTGGATTGCCATTGACCTACTTAGTTGCTACAAATATACAAGGTTATTCAATAATATGGAAAACTGTAAGCAAAGTGTTGTTTTTTTTAGGTGTGATATTTGGCTTATGGGCCATTTGGCAAGTTTACTCTCATTCAGGCAGAGGACATGCAGTTGGTCCTTTATTAGATCGAAACGCTTTTGCTGCGCTAATTAATTTGCTCTGGTTTCCGAGCACTTATCTGTTTTTAGCGAAAGGCTCAAATAATAAAGAATGGGTACGTGTAGTATTTGGAGTCGGAATTTTTGTAATGAGCGCGGCGCTTTTTGCTACTACATCACGTGGGGGTATTGCTATTTGGGTAGTATTTTTACCAATCTTGTTATGGTCGGCATACCAGCATACAAAATCCAAAAATTTGATAGGGGCATTAATCTTTATATGCATTCTCGCTTATTTATTTAGTGCTAGTTTCTTGAATGCGACAATTGCAGACCGTACGTTTGATTTAGCACAAGACACCTCTACAGGCTCAAGATTGATGATGTGGGAGTCCACACTTAATATGGCTCTGGCACATCCTATTTTAGGTACAGGCTGGGGAACTTGGGAGAATTTTTACCCTGCTTATCGTTCGCTCAGCGAGACTGCCTCTGCAGGATATTATGCTCATAATGATTATCTTCAGTTTGCGTCGGAAGGTGGTTTCATTGCTTTTGTTATTTTGTTAGCCATGTTGTTTAGAATACTAATTCTACTAAAACAACTCTTGAAAGACGTAATTAGTGATGAAAATTTTGAAAGCATCACCCTGCTATTGGGTGTGCTTGCTGTGTTTATTCATGCTGGATTAAATTTTATATTTACTTTTGCATTTATGAATATAGTTTTAGGTTTGTACCTAGCAAGGGCAGTTACATTGTCAGATAAACTCTCAGAAAAGAAAGTTTCTATTTTAAATCGAATAAGGCCTTCCGTACGAAAGTTGTTGTTGGGGTTTATAACGTTGATAGTGGTTGGACCATATTTGCTACATCAAATCGCCGTTCTAACCTTATACGATAATCAATATGGTATGAGGATAATAAATGTTATTGCTCCGAGAGTGACTCCATATCATGTAGCAAATATGATTCTTGCAATCCGACCAAAAGAGTACTTTTCTCAAGATTATTTATTACATATATCGGAATATTATCTATCGAAAGAGTCCGATATAGAGTTGGCTGAGGATAGCAAGAAGAAAATTCTGGCAGAGACCATTTTGCAGTTTGATCAGTTTCGTAGCCAAAATGCATATCAGCCAAGCTTAGGTGTGCGAGAAGTTAATCTATTATTGCAGAATCACAGCTTATGGGGTACTAAAGAGGCTTATGTTAAATCTCGTCAAGTTTTGACAGAAAACCTAAAGATGAACCCCTTTCATGTGAAGAGCATAATTTTACTTGCTCGCCTAACGGCCATTGAGGGAAAAAAAGAGCCAGCTATAGAGTTGCTAAAATACTACGGGCAACATGTAATTACGCGTCGTGATCAACAGCTAATTATGGTTGAAACTCTAAGGCAGGTAGCCGCTCCTAAAATCATAGTCGAACTGGATGAAATTGAGCAACAATTAGAAGCTTTACGAACTGACTCTGAAGTCGGGGCAGTAAACATTATTGAAAACAGTCTATATGACAACATAGACATGAAGTTAATGAAAATATCACAAGGTATCTAATATGCACAGTGGGCTAGCTATCTTTGAGGAAGCAAAGCAATTTGTTTTTCAACATCTTGTAGCAGGTCGCGAAATTCATCCAAGTCCTCACTCGGTACATAACTTGTTATAACTTCCTGTTTTTCTGGAAATGCCAGTAACGCCCGTTTCAGAGCCAAAGCGGCAGCATCATAGTTACCATTTATCAAAAGTAAGATAGCTTGTTTGTATGCAGTGATATTGTTAGGTGCAAAGTTTAAGGCAGATTTATTAAGCCAAAGTTTTGCCTCAATATTTTTGCTATTAATTAAATTGAGATCAGTAGTAATCGCTAAAGTAAACTCGGCATAAGGGGCTAGAAGCGTGTGATTGTGGATCCAAGTGAGCGTCTTGGTATATTCGTTTACTTCACTAGGGTTGATTTTGGTTTGCATGGTTTTGATTAACCAATATTCTATCTTGTAGTATGCAACAAACATGGTCGTAAGATTCATTGCACCTACTAGCACTACACCAACAAAAGTCATTCGTAGAGTTTGGTAACCTCTATTTTCAAATGTGATGGTTTTAATGTTTTCGTCTGCTGCACCAAATAAGAATGCAGTGATTCCTAAAAAAAAGCTAAACCAAAGTGGGTATTCCAACATGCTGTGAATCCCAATTACTGAGAGTAATGCAATACACCACCATTTTTCAATATCTGGTGCACACATACTAAATTTTTTTAGCCAAATAATTAATCCAGCTAACAGAAGCATTGGGGCAAGCAACCCCATCTCTACAGCTAAATGTAGAAAAATATTATGTGCATGCTCATAAACTTTATTAACTTGAACTGTCACAGAAGAGTCAAGTAGCAAGTAAGACTGCCAGCGTAGCTGGCCGGTGCCAATGCCTAGCCAAGGGGACTGTGTAAAAATATAGAAGCTGTCCAGCCAAATTTGCATACGAAGTGTTGGTGATTTTTCAGAAGCCTGTTTGATAATTTCTTCGGTAGGTAAGTCAATAAGATAATCCGGCAGTACGAGGTGTAACATAATCTGAATTGCCGCGAATAATGGTAGTAGCCAAATGCAGGTAGCACGTAGTTTTTTAGCATGTTCAGATGAAGGGGCAAACATTTTTAATGAGGCTGCTAATATAGTTATTGCGACCAAATAAAACCAAGAGCTTCTTGAGCCAGAAAATGCTAACAATGTGGTAAATAGCACGAGTAGTCCACCAAAGTGAAAGCGGCCGATTTTATCTTTTGCAAAAAGATAAAATAGACTTCCAATAGTTAAACTTATGTAATCTGCAAAATGATTAGATTGTGCCATGGCACCATAAGAATCCGTAGCTGGTAAATATGGTATGTTTATTCCGCAATTTACGGCAATTTGTAGTGAGACAATTCCAACGTTAGCGATTCCACCGAGAATAAAGAACCATGAAATAGTTGTCGCGATTTTTTCCCAGCCTAAAGTTCTTTTAAGATGACTTCCAAGTATCGTCAGTAAAAAAGCCCATAAAAAGTACGATAGCACTAATTGCGCGTATTGAGACGAGTGCAGCATTCCCAACGCCCACTGAGCGCAAATAATGCCCGCGAGTCCAACAAAAATAAAAGAAATTTTAGGAATATGGATTATTTTAAAATTGCGATTTCCCAAAAAAGCCAACATGCTTATCAGCCCCAGAGCACCAGCTAACCACTCTTGATAAAAAGTTGTTATGGGCATGCTGTGAGTCATCAATATAAATGGCATAAAGCACATCAAGCCTATTGACCATAGGCTTATGTAGTTTAATGTTAAACTAGATATAGGTGATTTATCCATAATTGAGATATAAGAGTTTATCGTTAGCGGACATAGTCTAAACAAAAAACCCACCTGTTGGTGGGTTTTTTTAACTACTGTCTAGAAAGACTAGCTGTATTTACTAATTAAGAACATGTTTTTGGTTTATATTTAGCTTCCCATGCTGTACCGCCTGTTGCACAGGTCCAAGCGCCGTCGGCACTACGGTTCAATGCCAATGTTCTACCTTGCAATTTAGCATTCACTGCCGCGTTTTTCAGCGTACACAAAACTTGGGTAATACCAGTAGTGCTAACTGTACAGTATGTAGCCATAGAGGTTGTCATACCAATAAACCCTGCTGAGGTAGCAGTAGTGGCTTGCGGTGTAATGCCTTCAGCAGCAGCAGACTCAAAAGCTGTCTTAGTTGATGCAATTTCTGATAATGCACCAGCTGCTTGCGCTTTAATGGTGTAATCTTGGTACTGTGGGATCGCTACAGCAGCTAAAATACCGATAATAGCCACAACAATCATCAACTCAATTAATGTAAAACCTTTTTGAACTTGTTTCATCATTTTAAAATCCTTTAAATAAAAATTTAGTAAAAAATACACTGATAAATAAAACTACGCTTTAGAACATTTTTTGTTACTTTAAGCGACGTTACCAGCGCTTGCAAAGGTATTAGCAATGGGTGTGCCAACTTTAAATTTTTTAGTTACATTTATGTTTAAATGTTGTTAACATAATGATTTAAATAAATAATTATTTTTATATCAAGTTTGTTGCTAGCTTGGTTTTTAGTGTGCCAGCGTTGGTAATTGAGGGTGCAGATACAAATTTTTGGCAGTTAAGCAGAGTTTTAGAAAAAGGCTGACAAATTTGGTCACTTGTTTTGTCAGTAGTTTTTTGAGGTGATTTTTTGGTATGAGGTACTGTATATTTTAAGCAGGGTCTAGTTAGCCATTTTGTTGATAATGCCTGTCGTACTGCGGCCAGCCACTAAATCAATCAGCGCAATTTCACCACCCCAAGAAAGCACTTCTTTGCCGCCCACCACTTGGTTTGCGGTGTAGTCACTGCCTTTGGCGATAATGTTGGGCTGGATGGCGCTGATTAAATTGAGTGGCGTGTCTTCATCAAAAAGTATGACTGCATCTACACTTTCTAATGCGGCTAGCACGCGCGCGCGGTCATTTTCATTCACCACAGGCCGCGCTGGGCCTTTTAAAGCACTGACTGAGCGGTCTGTGTTAAGGCCTAAAATGAGTTTATCACCACGCTTTTTAGCGGCCTCTAAATAAGTCACATGCCCGGCGTGCAGTAAATCAAAGCAGCCGTTGGTAAAGACGATTTTTTGCTTTTGTTGCTTCCATGTACTCACTTTTTGTATCAGTTCTGGCAAATCGCATATTTTATGTGCTTGTTCGCTACCTTCTTGCGTGGCGAGCGCGTTTAGCAAATCATGCCTGCTAATCGGCACCGTACCAACTTTACCCACCACTACCGCAGCAGCAATGTTTGCGAGTTGCAAAGCTTCCAGCGGTGTTAAGTTATGCATCATGCCAGCCGCTAAAGTCGCAATCACGGTATCGCCCGCGCCTGAAACATCAAACACGTGCTTGGCAATGGCGGGTAAGTGGTGCGACGCACTATCTAATAAGGTAATGCCTTCTTCACCGCGGGTGACAGCTAAAAATTGCAAATTTAAGCTGTTTTTTAGCGCAGAGGCTTTGCTGATTAAATCAGGGTTGTTTGGGCTCACATCGCAAGCCTCTGCGGTCTCTTTTTTATTGGGGGTGAGGGCAGTAGCTCCTGCATATTTTGTGTAATCACGACCTTTCGGGTCCACCAAAACGGGGACATTTTTTGCTTTGCAATCCGCAATAATTTGCTGGCAAATAGGCTCACTCAATAAGCCTTTTGCATAGTCAGAAAGGATGACAATCTTTGGCGCACCGCTGAGAGCCGCATGGATACTGGCTTGCAGGGCAGCTGCTTCGGCCTCGGTGAAATTCTGGCTGTTTTCTTGGTCTAAACGCATCATCTGCTGGTGACCGCCCAAGATGCGCGTTTTGGTGATGGTAGGGCGCTGGTTGGATTGCATCACTGCGCTAGTTTCAATGCCAATATTCGTCATCAAATGACGCAAAATATCGGCTTCATTATCTTTGCCCACACAGCCAATAATATGCGTTTTAATGCCAAGCAAGGCCAAGTTTGCTGCCACGTTGGCTGCACCACCGGCGCGGTCTTGCTGCGACTTTAACAACACAATGGGCACGGGTGCTTCGGGGGAAATGCGGCTAACTTCACCCATTAAATAGCGGTCTAGCATCACATCGCCAATTACCAGTGCGTGTTGATTAGTTGAGCCAAATTGTTTAACGGTGTTGAGTAGTTTTTGCTGCATTTATGGTTGTTTTAATTAGTCAGATTCTAAAATTTCACACAAGCAATGGCCGACAAAAATATGCGCCTCTTGAATGCGTGCTGTGACGCTGGCAGGCATTACCAAGTTGGTTTTACATAGCGCAGTGAGTTTGCCACCGGTGCCGCCCGTCAGGCCAATGGTGGTTGCGCCAATCGCGTTGGCGGCTTCAATAGCGCGCACTACGTTAGCACTGTTGCCCGAAGTGGTAATGCCAATCACCAAATCTTCTGGTCTGCATAGCGCTTCTACTTGGCGGGCAAAAATATAGTCGTAGCCATAATCATTTCCCACAGAAGTGAGTATTGATGTATCAGTGGTCAACGCAATGGCGGGCAAGCCTTTGCGCTCTTTTTTAAAGCGGCCAACAATTTCCGCCGCAATGTGTTGGCTATCTGCCGCGCTGCCGCCGTTGCCGCAAATGAGAATTTTGCCGCCGCCTTTTAAGCAGTTTTGCATGGCAATGCCGACATCGCTAATTTGCGGAAACAGCGGCTCAAGCGCATTAAACATCGTCATGTGCGCTGCGTGTTCACCACGTAAGTACTCCACGTATTTCATCAACAATACCTATCTTCTTGCATCAAATAATTTTGCACATAATCTTTTACGCCATCTTCTAAACTGGTAAACGGTGTGACATAGCCCGCCGCTTTTAGTTTAGTCATGGTGGCTTGGGTAAAATATTGGTATTTGCCCTGCAAATCTTCTGGCATATCCGCATAAGTAATATGCGGCTCACGCGCCATGCTGGTCATCACATTGGTGGCTAAATCTTTAAAGCTGCGGGCTTGGCCAGTGCCAATATTGTAAATGCCATTAGTGCTGGCTTGGTTTGGTTTTTTCGGGCTGGTGGCAGCCGTCACAAAATGTACTACTACGCTTGCGGCATCTTTTACATAGACAAAATCGCGCATCTGCATGCCATCTTCAACCCCAGCTTTAGTGCCTTTAAAAAGCTTCATGGTGCCGGTTTGGCTAAATTGGTTAAAGGTGTGAAAAGCCACGCTCGCCATGCGTTCTTTATGGTATTCATTGGGGCCGTACACGTTAAAAAACTTAAAGCCCGCCCAGCTTGGCGGTGTGTTTTCGGGTGTTTGGCGCAGTACCCATTGGTCAAAAAAATGTTTGGAATATCCGTAACCGTTGAGTGGCCGCAAATTGTCAATGCTGGCATCATCATAGCCCAAATTGCCATCACCATACGTGGCGGCCGAGCTGGCGTAAAAAAACGGCACGCCATTTTGCGCGCACCAGTTCCACAAGTTTTGCGAGTAATGAATATTATCTGCCACCAGCTTGTTAAAATCACGCTCGGTAGTGGCGCTAATCGCACCCATGTGGATAATGGCTTTAATGTCATTTCTGCCTTGCAGCCAAGCCATCAGTTGGTCTTTATCTAAATATTGCGCATATTGGCGCTTGACCAAATTTTGCCATTGCTCGGGGTGTTGAATACTATCGACGATGACCAAATCATCGCGCCCGAGTTTGTGGTTTAAATGCCAAGCGATGATAGAGCCTATCATGCCCGCGCCGCCTGTTATCACAATCATAAGCGTATTCGTTTGCTAAAAATAACAGTATAACGCTTAATGCTAAACGCACCAAAATTTGCACAGAAAAACCTGATTTTTTACCAGCAAAAATGCTCCGAGCGTTTTTTTGCCTCTGGAAGCCGCTTAAAATAAGGCTTCCAGAGGAGATGTGGTAATTAGTGGTTAAAATCAGATGTCATTACATGGGTTGGCGAATTATCGTTTTCCAATTTTGTGGGGCACTGCGTCTGATGTCACTCAAATAAATTTCATGGTGCTTTCCTCTTTTTCTACTTGTTTTATCTATAAAGTCATGTAATCGCTCAATTGTTGGGCCTTCATCTGAAAATGGCCCGATATGTAATATTTGAGCACATAAGCCCTCATTGAATTCTTCTAAGCGTAACTTTTCAAATGGCAAAAATATTTTTTTCTTTTTAAGTGTTTCTATAGCAATACTGATAACTTCGTCTGAAACAAATTCGGGTTGCATTATCATCATCGTCCATTTCCAATTAGTTTTATTGGCATTAACGAAATCGGACATGTCATCAGCCCACCAAAGTCCTTCAAGTGGCATAACGGCGTAGTCTATTTCTAGGGCACTTTTTTTAACCATAAATTTGGCAGTGTATGATGCTGAAAACAAAGTCTCTACCGCTTGAGCATATTCTTTTGACTTGTTAGGGTTACCCTTGCCATCCATCATTAAAAATCGAAAAGTAGGCAATTCAACTTGAGTAGCCGCTTTTGAAGAGGCTTGATAATAATGTTTAAAATCTTTTTTGAGGTTGATTTTTTTCATTTGGTGTTTTTATCACCTTATTATTTTAGAGGTAAATGAATTTCTGTTAACAAATCAGCTGGCGCAGTGTCCATTGGGCTGTTGAGATACTCTTCAAAGGGTGGGGCTTCACGTAACTCTCGGCCAGATTGCGGCAGCCAAGTGCCAAAAAACCAATCGTACGCTGCATGTAAGCCTGCGTATGGGCCTTTATAAATGAGGGTTGCATATTCGCCGCCCGCAATGGTGATGCGCTCAAACGGAGGCTCTACTTTAAACGCTTGATTGACGGTAAAGCATGCACATGAACGCAAATCCGCTTCTGCCACCGTGCCAGGGTCATCATAATAAACACCCATCATGCGCGTGCCAGCACCTAGTAATTGGCGTGCGCCTAGCCAACTGCCAAGCTGCCCAAATGCTTGGCCAATTTGTAAATAAGAGCCTTGATGCTTGAGGCTAATCACTTCAATGTTTTGTATGGTTTTAAAGGTCACATTAAACATTGCAATACTCCTTTGTTGGTGTTCAGATAGAAATTCTGCGTGGCTGCCATGGCTGCGGTAGCGCGCGGGCGTGATGCCATAAACTGCATTAAATGTACGGGTGAAAGATTGAACGTTTTTGTAACCCGCTTGTTTAGAAATTTGCGTAATAGGTAATGATGTCAGCGCAAGTGCGCCCGCGGCGCGGTGTAGGCGTAAACGCTGCACCGTAGCAAATATGGTCTCACCTTTTGCAGCGCGGTAAATACGGTGAAAGTGATACGGAGATAAATAGGCGATTTCTGCGATTTTGATTAAATCTAATGCATCATCTAGATGCGCGTAAATATAGCTGGTCACGCGGTTTAAGCGCTCTTCGTAATGCATCCATTCAGCGGGTCTTTGCATGATTTACCTGTTATAGCCTAACTTTAAGGCGCTACAATAACATAAGTTTATTTAACAAATCTTGCTTTAAAAATGGAGTGTATTTTTGGTCGAAAAATAACCCGAGCGAAAATTATGCCTCTGCAAGCCGCATGCAGACTGGCTTGCAGAGGAGGTGAAAAGAAGTTGGGGAATTTTAGGCTAAAAATAGCACTTTTTAAATGTACATTTTTTATGCTGGCAAATGCTTGCTGGCGGGCATAAATTTGCGAAAAAAGCTTTGTACATCGTCCACCAAGGTATAAGCCACAGGTATCACCAATAAGCTCAATAGGGTAGAAGTGAGCAAACCGCCAATCACTGAAACCGCCATTGGGCTGCGGAATGAGCCATCGCCTGCACCCAGTGCTAAGGCCACGGGTAACATGCCTGCGGTCATGGCGATAGTGGTCATGATAATGGGGCGGGCGCGCTTGTGGCAGGCGTCTAAAATGGCTTCAAGGCGGGATAAACCGTGATCACGCCGCGCAACGATGGCGTATTCCACCAGTAAAATAGAGTTTTTGGTGGCGATGCCCATCAGCATTACCAAGCCTATCATGGAGGGCATTGAGAGCGCCTTGCCGCCCACCAACAGCCCCAAAAATGCGCCACCGAGCGAGAGTGGCAGGGCGACCAAAATGGTGATAGGTTGCAAAAAGTCTTTGAATAGCAGCACCAGCACAAAGTAAATGCAAATTACGCCAGTGAGCATGGCAATGCCAAAGCTGGCAAAGAGTTCCCCCATCATCTCGGCGTCACCCAACTCGGTTTGTATCACACCAGCAGGCAAATGCTGGATGCTGGGGAGTTTTTTAACAGCTTCAACCGCGTCACCCATCGGCAAGCCGGAAAGCTCGATATTAAATTGCACATTACGTGAGCGGTCGTAACGTGAAATCACCGCCGGGCCGCTGGAGATTTCAAGCTTGGCGACTTGCTCAAGCGGTACTGGGCCGCGCGTACCAGTTACCGCGAGTTTGCCGAGCGTGTTGAGGTCTTGCCGAGCGGCGGTATTGAGTTTGACCAAAATGGGCACTTGGCGTTGTTCAAGGTTTAGCTTGGGTAAGTTTTGGTCATAATCGCCCACCGTGGCAATGCGCAAGGTTTCGCCAATCGCGGCACTGGTCACGCCAAAATCAGCCGCTGCGGCAAAGTCTGGTTTCACGGTTACCTCTGGGCGCACTAAAGCGGCGGATGAGGCGATGTTGCCTAAGCCCGAAATCGTCCGTAAATCTTTTTCTACTGCGCTGGCAGCAGATTGTAATGCGCTGGCATCTTCACTGGTGAGCACCAGCACGTATTTTTCGCCCGAACCTTCTAGTCCCACGCCTAGCCGCACGCCAGCGATGACTTGCAATTTTTTGCGCATTTCATCTTCAATCACTTGCTTTTTGGGGCGTGAGCCGCGTGGGTCTAGCTGAATAGTGAGCGTAGCTTTGCGAACATCGGCACTCGCACCACCTGCAAAGGGGTCAGTGCCAGCGGCACCACCGCCTACTGTGGTATAGACGCTATTCACATGCTTAATATCTTTTAAAATCAGGCGCGCTTGCTCGCTCACTGCCGTGGTTTGGGCGAGCGTTGAGCCAGGTGCTAGCTCAATACGCACTTGCGTTTGCGAATTATCATCGGCAGGCACAAAGCCTTTTGGCAGTAATGGAATGAGCGAAATTGAGCCAACAAAAAAGCCAATCGCTGCGATGGAGGTGAGTAGCCGATGCTGCACACACCAGCGCGCTAAGCGCATATAAGTGCGCATTACAAAGCCATCTTGGCTGTCTTCATGTGTGCTTGGCCGCATGATATAAGCCGCCATCATGGGCGTGAGCAGCCGCGCCACCAGCAGGGAGGCAAAAATAGCAATGGCAGCAGTCCAGCCAAATTGCTTAAAGAACTTGCCGGGAATGCCATCCATAAACGCAGTGGGCAAAAATACGGCAATCAGCGTAAATGTGGTGGCTACCACCGCCAAGCCGATTTCTTCAGTGGCTTCCATCGCGGCTTCAAAAGGGGTTTTTCCCATGCGTGAATGGCGCACGATGTTTTCGACTTCCACAATCGCGTCATCTACCAGCACGCCAACCACGAGAGAAAGCGCGAGTAGGGTAACGATGTTGATAGAAAAACCTAAATATTTCATGCCGATAAAGGTAGGAATCACCGATAAAGGCAGTGCCACGGCAGAGACAAAAGTGGCGCGAAAATCTCGCAAGAACAACCACACCACCAACACCGCCAATAATGCCCCTTCATAAAGCATCATCATGGAGGCATCAAACTCTTCTTGCACAGGTTTGACAAAATTGAATGCTTCGGTAATTTCAATGTCTGGGTGGGCAAGCTTAATCGCATCCAGCACTTTATAAACATCTGCACCCACCTCAAGCTCGCTGGCACCTTTGCTGCGACTCACTTCAAAGCCAATTACACTTTTGCCATTTAAAAATGCGGCAGATTTAGGCTCGGCAATGGTGTCTATCACATTGGCGACTTGGTTAAGGCGCACTTTGCTGCCGTTACTCAAGGCAATCTCCATCTGCGCTAACTCATCGGCAGACTTCATATTGGCCAGTGTGCGGATGGGTTGGTCACTACCACTGAGTTTGGTTGCGCCCCCGGCCACTTCAAGCTGGCTTTGGCCTAAGTTGCGTGAAATATCGGCGGCAGTGGCATTGAGTGATTGCAATTTAGCGGTATCTAATTCAACCCAAATTTGCCGAGTAACGCCACCTACGCGCGCCACGTTGCCTACGCCTTTGACACCAAGCAATTTTTTGGTCAGCGCATCATCCACAAACCAAGATAGCGCTTCTGCATCCATACGGCTGGAGTGGATAGTAAACGCCAGAATCGGCGCACCTGTCGCAATATTGAGTTTGCTCACAATTGGGTCGCGCAGGTCGGTAGGCAAATCGGCGCGCACTTCAGAAACGGCAGAACGGACATCGTCCACCGCCTCTTGTACGGGCTTTTCTAGCCTAAACTCAGCGGTAATCGTAACGTTGCCATCTTGAATAGTGGTGTAAACATGGCGTAATCCTTGCAGTTTGGCCACAGCATTTTCAATTTTGCGTGCCACTTGCGTTTCAAGTTGCGGTGGGGAAGCTCCCGGTAGTGATGCACTCACGGTAACTGTGGGCAAATCAAGATCAGGAAAGTTTTGCACTTTCATGCTGTTAAAGCCCATGCTACCCGCAAGGCAAAGCAGTATGAATAAAATCAGTGCGGGGACTGGATTTTTAATGGACCAGCTGGAAATGTTCATTTATTAACAACCCTAACGCTATCGCCATCAGCCAAAAACGCGCCACCACTTTCTACAAAGTTGGCATCAGGAGTTGCTAGGTCAATGATTTCAACGAAGCCATCTTTGCGCTGCCCTAGTTGCACTTTAATTTGCTTGATTTTATTTGCTTCAACTTGCATGACATAAGCAAAGCCATCGCGCATCACAATCGCAGAGTTTGGCAAGGTTAAACTATCGCTCTCGCCGATTACAAACTCACCCCGCGCAAACATACCGATTTTTGCACTGCTTACCGGAATGTCCACATACACCAGTGCGTTGCGAGTTTTGCTATCTACGCTAGGGGCTATGGTACGCACTTTACCTGCAGTACTAGTGCCATCAGGTAGCGTAATATGCGTTTGCATACCTGATTTAATTTGTGAAATATCCGCTGAGGTTAGCTCTGCCCGCCATTCAATGCGGCCTTTACGAATCAGGCGAAATAGCTCTTGCCCAGCATTATAAACCGTGCCAACGGTAGCAGGATTTTGCGAAATAATGCCATCATCTGGTGCCAATACGCTGGCTTGTTTCAGTTTAATGGTTTGTGCTTTCAAGCTCGCTTGTGCTGCTTCCAAGCGGGCTTTTGCACTGGCCTCAGCCGTTATATATTGCTCAATCTGTTGTTTGCTCAATGCACCAGAATCTTGGATACTACGCGCACGATTGGCATTGCTGGATGCTTCAACTAAGGCAACATTGGCTTCTGCTACATTGGCCTGCATTTGCGCAATATCCGCCTTAATGGTGGCCGTTGCAAAGCGTGCTAACACTTGACCACGCTTAACATGGTCGCCAATATTGGCGAGTACTTCACGCAATAATAAGCCATTGGTTTCTGTGCTGATGCTACTTTCTTGCCAAGCAGCTACATTACCATTAGCACTGATGACGTTGTTAAGCCTTGTGCGTTGTGGTTTAACAGTGTTGACTGTGAGACTGGCTTTAACAGTCGTAGTATTTGTTGTTGAAGCTGTATCGGATTTTTCTTGCTTTTGGCAGCCGCTTGCGAGTAGGCTGGCGGCTACGATAAGACCAAAAAAAATGTTTTGTTTCATGGTTTAGTTCCAATATCAGAAAGTGCTGTTTTATCCCAGCCGCCACCCGCCGCACGGTATAAACTCACCCAAGATTGCATGCGTAGCTTTTGATTATTAATGGCATTAGTTTGCGCAGCAATCAATATGCGGCGTTGTTCTTCTAACTCAATTAAATTAGCAAAGCCAGCGTTCACTTTTGTTTGTGTGGCATTAAATGCCGCTTGGTAACCATTGATTGCTGTCTCAATGTCTGGCCGCCGCAAATCGGTGCTGTGCAAGTTCACCAATGCTTGCTCAACTTCTTTTACCGCAATACGCACTTTGCTGCGGTAAATCGCTGCACTTTCTACATATTTTGCCTCACTTTTAGCTAGAGATGCTTCTTTTACGCCAGGGTGATAAATAGGGAAAGTAATAGAAATAGGACCTAGCGACCAAGTTTTGCCGTCCGTGGTGCCAAAACCACCGCCAGATAGCCACATCCAGCCAATTGAGCCATTAAGTGATACCTTAGGTAAACTGCTTGCGTAAGTTGTTTGAATGTCTGCCGCCGCAGTGACCAAATCAGCTTCAGCCGCGTAAATGTCAGGTCGTTGGGCAATGACGCTAGCAGGCATTTCATTTAACGCAAATAATGATCCATTTGGATTAGGTGTGAAAGGCTGCGTTTGCAATCTTTCGCGCAAGGTTGGCTCATTAACATTTGTTAAAGCGACTAATACTTTCACTTCAGCGTTGCACTGAGCAAGTTGTGCTTTGAGCTGTTGTTGTGCGTCCGCCAAGCTAGCTTTTGCTAAGTGGCTATTGGCAGGAACAGAAAAACCTGCCCCCACGGCAATCTCGGTTAAGCGGAGCGATTCTGCGCGAGAAATCGCATCTGCTTCTAGCACTTTGGCCTGCAAAGTGCAAAAGCGTTGGTTGAAGTAACTATTGGCGACTTCAGCCGCCACCGCCACGCGCGCCTCGTGCCAGCCTGCTTTGGCAGCTTTTTCTTGGGCTTGGCTAGCAGTGTAAGCACGCCGATTTGCGCCAAAAATATCGAGTTCCCAGCTCGCTTGTGCGCCAACTTGGGCTGTGTTAATAGGCTCACCGCCGCTTGACTGGCCGCCTTGACCAGGTTGGCCAATATCAATGCTAGTGGCGGGTTGTTGCACACTGCGCGATGCTGAAGCCGTGCCATCCACCATAGGCAGTAACGCAGCATTTGCTTGTGTGCGTGCGGCGCGCGCTTGCGCGATGCGTGATTGGGCAGAAGCTAAGGTGGCGGATTCATTTTGCGCGGCTTCAATTAGCTCAAGCAATACCGCATCATCAAACTGCTGCCAAAATTGCGCTAAATGTGCATGGTTGCCACCATGTGGCAAACTTGCTTGCCAGTTTTGGGCGATTTTTGTACGGTTAACCGTATTTTGCGGGTCGTGTTTTTCGCTGAGTTTTTGCATGGCCGAGCAGCCAGTAAGGGCAACAAACAACAGAGTTATCAATAAATGGTAATTTTTCTTAGACATGGACGCTGGTTATACGGTGCAAAATTTGCTTAAATTTAGGTGCAAACTTTAACATAAACAAGATACATAAATCTTGCCTAACATTACCTTTTAGTGCTTTTTTACACTTGTTAAGATATGAGATATTGATATAAAAATCTCCCGAGAGGTTTTTACCTCCTCTGCAAGCCGCATGCAGACTGGCTTAGCGGGGAGGTGAAAAGATTTGCTGTAATTTTTAGGTGTTTTCAGCGTGTTTAATGGCTGATTGTTTCCGTGTGGTCGTTAACAGTCCGGCAATGAAAAAACTGACGATAATGATGAGTTGGTCAGTGATAAAACCGTATTCGCCAATTAATGAAGAAACTTCTTTTCCTTTAATGTATGCAGAGAAGTGTTGCATTCCATGCGCCAGCAAAAGTGACCCAAACAAAAAAAGCGAGCCTATGTAAACAAGCTGGCGCGACCAAACTCTAGTCCATTTGCTGAGCACCCAAACCGAAAAGGCGACTAACAGTGTATGGCAAAGTAAATGAGGCAGACTCATAATCATAATCCACCATTTGTCCGCAATCTGCCAAGCTTGAAGTTTGAGCATAATGGTCATATTCATTTGCTCGTTGAAATTACTGGGTAGCAGTTTCCTTGCTAGTATCACACTCCAAACTGAAAACGCCAACACACAAGATGCCAAGCCAGAAGCTAGCAAAAACTGCGTAAAGCCGTTGGTTTGTGGGGGTTTTTCATCAAAAAAATAGCGCGCCAAATACGCCAGCACGAAGTATATCAAAGTGAAAATATACTGCGCATTAAAAATCATGATTGCTAAAGATGCATTTTCATAAGCATAGTACATGCGTGCTGATACGAGTAGCAAAGTGATAACGCTCGTGATTAGCCCGTAAATAGCAATAGCGAAAAAGCAATATTGCACCCATGTTTTTCTCAGCCATGCACCCAAAATGGCCAGTCCTAAAATACCGGTAAAAGCGATAGAAGCCACTTGTTTAAAAAGCGTATCTTTCGTTCCAAAGTCTCTCAGCAGATACGCCAACAACGTCAACGAAATAACGGTGAAGATGAACGATTGGTATCTGTGGTTTTTGATAAGATTTTTCATGATGGAGCGGTATCGTTCATGAGTGAATTATGACGTTATTATGCATGAGTTTTTGCTCAAAGAGCAGATGGGAAACTTTATCGTTCTGGAGTTTAAAATCCCCGAGAGAATTTTATGCCTCTGCAAGCCGCATGCAGACTGGCTTGCAGAGGGGGTGTCATGATGTTGTGTAAAATAGGGTGTTAAACACCTAAATTTTTAGCTAGATTTTTTGTGGTTTCGTTAGATTTTTTTGCCGCTTCCGCATCCCACTCAGTTGTTACCCAGCCTTGCAGATTTTCTAGCGCAATGTCGGTCATGGCATGTATCCAAGCATCACTTTCATTCAGTGCGGGAATGTAATTGTATTCACCTCCGCCATTGCTAGTAAAAAGATGTTTACCCTCCATGGCAATTTCTTCTAGTGTTTCTAGACAGTCGCAGCTAAAACCTGGGCAAATCACATCAATACGGTTGGTTTTGGCTTTGCCAAGTTCTTCAAGCATGCTGGCGAGATAGGGTTTTAGCCATTCTTGTTTGCCAAAGCGCGATTGAAACGCAACTAAATAATCGGTTTTGTTTAAATTTAAACTTTCAGCTAAAAGCCGCGCGGTTTTATGGCATTCACAATGGTATGGGTCGCCGTTAAGTAGGTGCGCTTTTGGCACGCCATGAAAGCTCATCACCAATTTTTCGCCATCACCAAAGTTGGGCTTGTTGTGTATGCGCCAGTGTTCTTGCACGCTTTTTGCCAGCGCTAAAATATAGGCAGGGTGATCATGATAGTGATTAATGGTGCGAATAGCAGGCACGTTACGCGTTTTGAGGAGTATGCGCCAAACTGCATCCAGTGCGCTGGCGGTGCTGCTGGCGGCATATTGCGGGTAAAGTGGAAACACTAAAATGCGGTCGCAATGCTGTGCTTTGAGCGATGCAATTGCGCTGGCCATACTTGGGTTGCCGTAACTCATTCCGAGCGCAACCACATGCGGAGATTTAATTTTTTGACCTAAAAATCCACGCAAGAGTTGCGTTTGTTTTTGCGCGTGCACTAATAAGGGTGAGCCTTCTTTAGTCCACACTTGGGCATATTTTTCGGCTGATTTTTTGGGACGCACGATTAAAATGATGCCATTAAGAATTAACCACCAAATAATGCGCGGGATTTCCACAATGCGCGGATCGCTTAAAAATTGGCGTAAATAAGGTCGCAAAGCTGTTGCTGTGGGGGCGTCAGGCGTGCCTAAATTAGCTAATAAAATACCAACTTTAAGTTGGTCGCCGTGTTCAAATTTGGGTTCAATATTGAAAGTCATGGTTGTTTTTACTTTAAAAATTTAACTATTTGACAAAGCACTTGAGAGTAGCTTTGCCGTGACATCCACAATTGGAATTACACGCTCATACGCCATGCGCGTGGGGCCAATCACACCGAGGGTGCCAACCACTTGGCCGTCAGCTTCATAAGGTGCGGTCACCATACTGCATTCATCTAATGGTAAATAGCCGCTTTCACCGCCTATAAATATTTGGATACCTTCAGCGCGTTGGCTGTTTTCTAGTAATTGCATGAGTGAAGTACGGCGTTCAAAAATATCAAATAGTTTGCGCAAACTTGCTACATTGGTTGAGAGTTCGTCCACATGCAATAAGTTGCGTTCGCCCGCAATGACAACATTTTCACTGTCATCGGTTTTATTGTTGGCTTCAAGTGCGGCTGACATCAACTTATTCATGTCAGTTTGCATTTGCTTAAGTTCATCATGCAGCTTTTGGCGGACTTCATCAAAAGTTTGCCCTGCAAAATTAGCGTTAAAATAATTGCCCGCTTGTGTGAGTTCTGCGGCTGAAAATGTTTTTTCAGTGAAGATAATGCGGTTCTGTACATTATTATCACTGGTTACAATAATTACCAAAATGCGCTTTTCACCTAGTGCCAAAAACTCTAAATGTTTAAAAGCAATGCGTTTGCGCTTGGGCGTTACCACTACACCAGCAAACTGTGTCAGTTGAGAGAGCATGTCAGCCGCATTGCTGATGAGCTCTCGCTGGTTAGGTGAAGATAAGCCACTTTTAAGTTGGCAGAGCGCTTTGTCTTCAAGCGGTTGTACGGTAAGCAATGAATCGACAAATAATCTGTACCCTTTGCTTGTGGGCACTCGGCCTGCGGAGGTATGCGGACTGGCAATAAAGCCCATTTGTTCTAGGTCGCTCATGATGTTACGGATAGTGGCAGGGCTGACTTCTAAACCACTGTGCTGTAGTAAGGTGCGCGAACCAATCGGCTGACCATCACTAATGTAATGCTCAACCAAGGTTTTGAGTAAAATTTGCGCCCGTTTGTCCATTAAATGTCTTCCACCCGTGAATTATGGGTGAGTTAAGGCTTTTAGGCAATGCTATAGACGCAAGTTATGGATTTGCGGGCTTGGTTTCTTTTTTCTTAAAAAATTTGCTTAAATCTTGTACCAGTTGCAGCATAGCGGGCTGCTTTATAGCCAAAATGGCTTTTCGTTCTTCAGGGTTTAGCGTGCTGTCATCCCCCTTGCTTGCTTTAACTAGCGCAAAACTTTTACCATTTACGGGTTGCATGATTTTCACTTCATCATCCACATATGTGACCTTGTCCCAATCCGAAATATAAGTATAAGACCGTTTTTCACCTGCTAATAAATTATAGCCAATGGCGTAGTCACTACTTGGGTTAGTTACCCCAAGTAAAGGCATAATAGTAGGAATAATATCCATGTGGCTAGTCATCTGGTTACTCACTAGAGGCTTCATTTGCGGCGTATAAATAACCAGCGGGGTCATTACCTGTTGGTCAACAAAGGTGGAGTTATGCCCCCAAAAGCCATGCTCCATAAACTCTTCACCGTGGTCACCAATCAGTATCACGATGGTGTTGTCTAGCAGTTGATGTGTTTTCATGTATTCAAAAATACGCCCAAACTGCATATCTAGATGATGCACCGAGTTTAAGTAACGATTTTTAATGGGCACAATGTCAGCACGCAATTGTTCTTTACTGAGGGTGGCATAATTCAAGTCATCACGATAGGGTTTAGCAATCACACTCTCAGGAGGGAAGTAATAACGTGCGTGTGGTGACTCAAAAAACATAAAGGTGAAGAAAGGTTTGCTTTGGTCTCTTTTATCAATGAATTCAAGCAACTTGGTGACGTTATCACGATCACTTTCCCAACCAGATTGCGGTGTGTCAGTTTCATGTAATAGCTCTGCAGGCACTTGGGCGAAAATGGTTTTATCAAACTCAGGGTATGAAAACTTAGCACTGGTGTACATGCTCATTTGGTAATTTTGTTTTTGTAGCACATCAATCAATACGGCGCCACGTCTTGTCTCCAAGAACGAAAACCAATAGTTTCCTGGCAAGCCCATGAACATGCCGAAAACACCCATACGCGTGCCGTTGCCTGTGCTGTAGTTACGTGTAAAGCGCGCAGCATTTTTAGAAAAATCCCAGCTATTGGGCATGATTTTGTCATCTAGCATATCTGCGCGTAATGACTCAGAAGTTAACCAAATAATGTTGTATGGCTTGGCAGGCGGTGTGATTTGCAGTGCATTGAGCGGGTAAATCAGTTTGCCGGCAACTTTGAGTTTAGTGTCTCGATGGGTATTAAAGCCCAGTGCTTTAAAAAAACTGCGAGCAGATACAGTTTGGTAAAACGGAACTGTTTCAGCCACCATATTCAGTTGATTGGTGGTGTAGTTATCAAGCGCAAAACCCATGTGGATAAGCACTGTGGCAATGACACTGATGACAGGTAAGCGCTTAAACGATAGCTTTGAGGCAATTTTAAGTTGACCAACACGGTGGGCAATCCATAAAAGAAAGGCTTGTAGAAGCAAAAATCCGACGGCGATAATTGCATAGCCAATATCTGAGGCCGTGCTGCCTCCTAGCGACTCAATACCGCCTGGGGTCATGACCAAGTTTAGAATAAAGCCATTAAAAAACATGCCATATAGTGAAAATATTTTAGCATTGGCATATAGCAATAGTGAAGTGATGCCAGTGCTAAGCACCGCACTTATGTAAGTTGGACGGGCGTTGTACGGATTACCAAAGCGTACAAATAAGGCAGTGATTGCAATAGAAGGGGTAAGGTAAAATAAGCCATACAGCAAAAATGCACAAACTAAAAAGCCAAATGTGAGCCAGCCTTGCTCTAAAGCGCTGCTAAATGAAATGGAGTCTGAAACTATCCAGAGAATGCTAAGATAAGTGAGCGTAAAAAAGACTGTTAACGGTTTTTTATATTTAATATTGAGCATTGAGGATACTTTAAGTTTAGAACGTCAGCTCAATATGGCAAAAATCATACCAATCGCTTTATTCGCATCAAATGTGATTGTTCACTAGCGGTATGTTTTTATAACCAATTGAAATAATAGAAAATTATCACGGGGCTTATCTATAGTTTACAGATACTTTTTTAGAGGCGCTTTAGAAATTATGCGCAAATTTTGCAGAAGATGGATAAGAGTGCTGCAATTTTTTGTAAATGGCCAAAATAATTATTGAAATGGTGCTCATAAGCGCTTAATCATAAAACTTGTGTCTTATGTATAATTCGTTTTATTGCTGATTAGGTAAACGTCGTGAAAAAACAATTTAAACATATTGTGCTTGTTGGAAAGTATCAAGATAAGCAATTGCGTGACCAAGTGGTTTGTTTGGCTGATTTTTTGCGTACAAAACATATGCATGTCACGCTAGAAACAAATACTGCACTTTGCGCAGAGATTACAGATTACCCTATTGTAGAACTGTCAGAAATAACAAGCCAAGTTGATTTAGTTATCGTTTTGGGTGGTGACGGTACGATGTTAGGGGTGGCACGCACGCTGCTTGAACAACAAATCCCACTGCTAGGTGTTAATCGAGGTCGCATAGGGTTTTTAACTGATATTAGTGCAGAAGATATGCTTGAAGTGGTAGGCAGTGTTCTAAAAGGCGCTTATTTGTTGGAGCAACGGCTTATGCTGCAAGCAAACGTGACGCGACAATCTGCAAGCATTTTTACTGGCTTGGCGCTAAATGATGTGGTGATTAGCAAGGGCGAGGCTGCGCGTTTAATTGATTTGGAAGTAACAATTAACGGTCAGTTTGTACACCGGCAGCGTTCAGATGGCCTCATTATCGCCACCCCAACTGGCACAACTGCCTATGCGCTATCCGCAGGCGGGCCAATTTTACACCCCACGCTTGAGGCGATTACGCTGGTGCCAATTTGCCCGCATACGTTAAGCAATCGTCCTATCACTATCCACAGTACTAGTGAAGTCTGCGTGGCATTAGTTGATAAAGAAAAATCCCATATTCATTTAGATGGGCAATCAAACGTCGAACTGCAGCAGGGTGACCATATTGCCATCAAACGCGCTGAAAAAACTTTGCCACTTTTGCACCCCACAGGTCATTGCCACTTTGATATGTTGCGCAAAAAATTAAATTGGGGTTAAGTTGTATGGGGCAGCCCGTCGCGCAATCAAATATGAGCACTGTTGTGTTTATGCTGCTATCAGCAATGTTAACGGCATTCTTTGCATGTTTGTTTTATGATGCCTATTGGCAATGGCTGCCTTTTTATGCGGTATCTGGTGTTGAGCCAGTGTTTTGGGTGATTTATGCAGACCCTTTTGGATTATTGATTATTCCTACCCTCTTTTTTTTAATTACGACGTTGTATTATCATCAATTGATTTACAAGCAGCGCTCATAACCTATGCTACAAACATTATCCATACGTGATTTCGTCATTGTTGATCAGCTTGAATTAAACTTTGAGCGCGGCTACACCGTGCTCACAGGGGAAACAGGTGCGGGAAAATCCATCCTGATTGATGCGCTATCACTTGCGCTGGGTGCGCGTAACGAAGGTGATGTGGTGCGCCATGGCTGTGATAAAGCTGAGATGAGCGCCAATTTTACTTTAAACGATAATCATGAAGCGCAAAAATGGTTGAGTGAAAATGAAATGCAGGCAGATGACAACGAGCTGGTTTTGCGCCGCGTGATTTATGCGGATGGCCGAAGCCGTGCTTTTATCAACGGCACGGCGGCAACCATTGCACAACTTAAAGAGTTAGGTGAATTTTTAGTTGATATTTACAGCCAAAACGCCCATCACTCTTTGTTAAAACTGGCTACGCAGCGCGCGGTATTAGATGATTTTGGCGGTTTAAGTCCTTTGGCCCAAGACGTATCAAGCCACTATAAAAATTGGGCAAAATTAAACGAAATGCGTTTGGAAATGACGCGTAATGCTAGCAAATATGCCGATGAATTAGCTGAATTGCGTGATAAAACGCGAGAATTAGCACAATTAGATTTTGACCAAGACGAGTGGGAATCTTTGCAGCAAGAGCACAGTCGCTTATCGCATGGCGCGAGTTTGCTAAGTGGCTGTGAGGCGAGCCGTGAAATATTGTCTGAAGGAGATATTTCGGCTTTGCGCCAACTTGGTGTTGTTCAAGCTAAGTTGCAAACGCTGCGAGATTTTGATGCCAGTTTAGATGAGCCACTTGCCTTAATAGACTCCGCCATGATTGGCTTAGAAGAAGCAGACCGCTTTATTAATCGCTATCTGCAAAAAAGTGAGCTAGACCCCGCAAGGCTGGCAGAAGTTGAGAGCCGTATTCAGGCAGTCCACAGTGCTGCTCGAAAATATAGAGTTTCTGTGGAAATGTTGCCTGCAACATTGATGCATTGGCAAGCGCGCATGGCGGAGCTAGACGGGGTTGGGGAAGACGGCGAACTGGAAAAAAATGAGGCCGCTGCCTTAGCGCAATATATGGCTCAAGCGCAAAAATTAAGTGCAGGGCGCTTAAAAGCGGCCAAAAGTTTAAGCACCAAAATTACCCAAGAAATGCAGCGGCTGTCACTTGCAGGTGGACAATTTGAGGTATTACTGACACCACATGAAAAATCAGCAAGTGGGCTGGAGCAAGTGGAGTTTTTAGTGGCTGGGCATGCTGGTGTTGCGCTTAAACCGCTCAATAAAGCGGCTTCAGGTGGTGAATTATCTCGCATCAGTTTGGCCATTCGTGTGGTTACCGCCCAGCAAGGCGGAGTGCCAACGATGATTTTTGATGAAGTCGATGTGGGTATTGGCGGAGGTGTGGCTGAAATCGTGGGCCAACTACTCAAGCAGCTTGGATTTGCCCGCCAAGTGCTGGTGATTACGCACTTGCCGCAAGTCGCCGCATTGGGCAAACAACATTTACGCGTGAGTAAAACCCAAACCAATGGGCAAACGCTTAGCCATATAGAGCCACTTGATGATGCACACCGCATTGAAGAAATTGCCCGCATGTTAGGCGGCATCGCTATCACCGACACCACGCGGCAACACGCAAAAGAAATGCTCACACTTTAAAAATAAACTGTTTTTAAAACCTAGAGTTTAAGCAAAAATCATTTTACCTGCCCGCTAAGCCAGTCTGCATGCGGCTGGCAGAGGAGTGAAATTTTCTCGGGCTGGTTTTTATGTTTTTGCAATGCACTTTTTTGCGCATTTAGTAACATTTATTGCGTATCGTGTCTGCCTAATCTGGCGATGCTGTCTAGCACGTTGTGGTTTTTTTCTTTGTTGCCGCGCATCAGGCAAACAATAGCTGTTTGCAGGCTGGGTTCTATTTCAGTGTAGTGCAAGCCAAGAATAAATCCGTCTTCACCATGTCTAAAAACACTGTGTTTAAGTTCAGCATTTTCTTCAAAAGACAGTGCACCTTTGGCAATGGGGATGTTGATGTCCATTTTGCACAAAATATCAGTAGGAAAATTGATGTGGGAGCGTAAGGCTATGCCACCTGCGCTGATGTCAACGGCGGAGAATTCAAAAGAGCCATAGTCAAAAAACTGAATTTTGACGTTTTGACGAAATGGAAATCGTTCAAAAACACGGCGTTCCACACCCGAGGTTTTTTTTGTATGCGGCATTTTTTATTGTTATTTGTGAATTAGTTACGCAAATAGTACGTGACATTTTACAAATAAGTCAATGAGATATTTTCCTGATGTTTAATTTTTATTTCGGCTGCCGCTATGGGCTGTTGTTAATTGACAGGGTGCGTTTCCACACGGTTGCGCCCTAAGCTTTTAGCGGCATAAAGTGCTAAATCCGCTGCAATATACAGCGCATCTAAAGTGCCGCTTTGGTCTTGAGATAAAGTGGTGACGCCAAAGCTTGCTGTCATATAGATGAGATGTCCATTTTGGATTTTAATTGGATTTTTTAGCAAGCTCATACGCAATTTTTCGGCCACGTTGAGCGCTTCGTCAAGTGTGGTAGAGGGCAATAAGAAAATAAATTCCTCGCCGCCTATGCGCGCAACTACGTCTGTTCCACGCAAGCCGTTGCTCAGCGTTTCAGCAGATAGCCTAATCACTTCATCTCCAGCAGGGTGGCCATAATTGTCATTGACGCGTTTAAATAAATCTAAATCAGTCATAATCACTGATGTGCTGCTGCCTTCACGTTTTGCTCTTAGTAGCTCAATATTGGCTAATCGGTCAAATTCTCGCCGATTGTATAATCCGGTTAAGGCGTCGTGCTGCGATAGAATTTCTAGCTGAAGTTTTTGCTGCTGTAGTTCGTCGTTGCTCGCTTGCAGTTGCTGTTGTAATAATGTCATCAAGGTATGTTTGCGCCATAGCATAATGGTGAGCACTAACCCTAATAAAGCTGCTGCAAAGCTCTGTGCTTGGTTGAGTTTTAATAATAATGGGTTGTGTTGCGTTAACTTGAGTAAATAGTAAAACAGCGCATAAGCACTTGAAAAAAGCACGATAGCGTGTATAGGGCGAACCAACATCAGCGTACCCGTGAAAACGCAGCAAAGCGAAAAAATCGTCACAGATGCTGTACCCCATTGGTCGATAGCTGAGCGCACTGCACCAAAAAGTAAAAAACTCGCAATAATCAACAAAACAGTATGGGTTTTACAAGCAACAAAGCGCAGATGCCAAATAAAGCCAGTGACCAGCAATAACCAAGCGGCCATGCCAAGATTAAGCCAACTGACAAAGTTAGCGCCTGCAAAGGGCGCAGGGGCTAGTGGACCAATTTGGTTCCAATTAATGTATGCGCCAATCAATAGCAGTATGATGACGCTGGTCAGCACCCAGAGTTGACGTTGGCTAGTGTCAAGCAAAGCGGCTTGCACCACTTTGTTGTGCTCAGCATGCATGGCTTTTAGCCGTTGCTTGATGTGTTGAAACTGTGTTTTCATAGGCTGAAAAAATGCAGTAAATAGCAATCGTGAAGGCTAATCTGTTGCGATGGATAATCAGTTGGGCGTTAACCATGTGAGTATCCATATCATAATTAAGGATACTGCATCTAGGATACTACAGAGAGTTATCGCTTTCAAATCAATTTTTAGATGCCATGTTAAGTTTAAAAGGCAACACTAAAAATGTGATAAAAAACACTAAAAAATGGTGACTATTTTTAGCAACTTCATTTGGGCATCTCTGCAAGCCAGTCTGGATGCGGCTTCCAGAGATATGATTTTCGCTCGGGCGTTTTTTTACAGTTTGGGGATATGAATTTTTGCAGATTCTTTGACTGTGTTGCTTGCGCGATAAAACACTAGCTGTTTGCCGATATGATGCACAGCGATAGCGTTAGTTTTAGCGGTGATTTCATCATAGATGGCTTTGCGGGCAACGCGGTCATCACCTGCCACTTGCACCTTAATCAACTCATGTGCGTTTAAGTTAAGCTCAATCTCTTTGAGTACGTTTTCGGTCAGGCCGTTATTGCCTAACATCACGACTGGGTTTAAGCTGTGCGCTAAGCCACGTAAATGGGTGATTTGCTTCGTTGTAAGTTTGGCAATGCTAAGTTTCATGGGCGATTTATACTTTATAATGTCGTTAATTGGCGTGCATTTTAACATGAAGCCTGCTTTAATCTAAACGAATCCCGATGAAACCAAGTAAAACCAGTAAAGCATGGATGCAAGAGCATCTTAATGACCCGTATGTTAAGCAGGCACAAAAAGACGGATACCGTGCGCGCGCCGCATACAAGCTGACTGAAATTGACGATAAAGATAAACTCATCAAGCCTGGTATGGCGATTGTGGATTTGGGTTCAACGCCTGGTAGTTGGTCGCAAGTGGCGGTGCAACGCTTAAAAGGTCAAGGCAGAATTATTGCACTCGATATTTTGGATATGCATCCCATTGCTGGTGTGGAATTTATCTGCGGTGACTTTCGTGAAGCGCAAGTGCTCAAACAGCTTGAAAATAGTTTAAATGGTAAGCAAGTTGACCTTGTAATTGCTGATATGGCCCCCAATATCAGTGGTGTGAAAGAAGTTGACCAAGCAGGTGCTGCTTATTTAACTGAGCTGGCGCTTGAATTTAGCCGGGATTGGTTGAAACCTAATGGCAATTTTTTGGTCAAGGTATTCATGGGTGCAGGTTTTGATGCCATTTTGCACGATATGCGGCAAATGTTTGAAAAAGTGGTGACGCGCAAGCCCAAAGCTTCGCGCGACAGAAGCACCGAAGTATATTTGCTTGGCTTGAACAAGCGATGACGCTGTAAAAGCGTTTAACGATTAATTGATGGAATATTTAGCTTGTAGCATTCAAAACTAAGTAAAATTGCCGTAAAATCATGCTCATATTGCGCCTTTCGTTAAGGAAAAAAACATTTTGAACAATAATACATTTAGAACCATCGCTATTTGGCTGGCCATCATCATGGTGTTGGGGACTATTTTTCAGCTCACAGGTCCCAAAACTGGTGCGGATACGCAAGTGGTGTATTCACAATTTATGCTGGATGTGAAGAACGGCAAGGTGGACTCTGTCTATATGGATGGTCGTACCTTAATAGTAAAACCACGCGACAGCAAAAATACTTATGTGACGGTTGCCCCGCTTACTGACTTTTGGCTAGTGTCCGACATGCTGAAGTACGGCGTGAAAGTAGATGTAAAACCTGAAGAGCGCCCATCATTACTCAAAGAATTATTCTGGACATTGCTTCCTTTCTTGTTGCTGATTGGCTTTTGGGTATTTTTCATGAAGCAAATGCAAGGTGGCGGTAAAGGCGGCGGGCCATTTTCATTTGGTAAAAGTAAAGCGCGTCAGCTAGACGAAAGCAATAATTCAACAACTTTTGCGGATGTTGCGGGTTGCGATGAAGCCAAAGAAGAAGTCACCGAAATTGTGGATTTCTTAAAAGACCCAACCAAATTTCAAAAATTGGGTGGTCGCATTCCGCGTGGCGTACTGATGGTTGGCCCACCAGGCACGGGTAAAACCTTGCTTGCCCGCGCCATTGCCGGCGAGGCAAAAGTGCCATTTTTTACCATTTCAGGTTCGGATTTTGTAGAAATGTTTGTGGGCGTTGGCGCTTCACGTGTCCGTGATATGTTTGAAACGGCTAAGAAAAACTCGCCATGCATTATTTTTATTGATGAGATTGATGCGGTAGGTCGTAGCCGTGGGTCAGGGACAGGCGGTGGTAATGACGAGCGCGAACAAACCTTGAACCAATTATTGGTGGAGATGGATGGCTTTGAGGCTAACTCTGGCGTGATTGTGATTGCTGCAACAAACCGTGCGGATGTGTTAGATAAAGCCTTGCTTCGCCCAGGCCGTTTTGACCGTCAGGTAATGGTGGGCTTGCCTGATATTAAAGGCCGCGAGCAAATTTTGTTAGTGCACATGCGTAAAGTGCCGATTGATGTGGATGTGAAAGCAGACATCATTGCACGTGGTACCCCTGGTTTTAGCGGTGCGGACTTAGCCAACTTGGTTAATGAGGCCGCACTGTTTGCAGCACGTCGCAACAAACGTACGGTAGATATGCAAGACTTTGAAGATGCTAAAGATAAAATCTTTATGGGTCCAGAGCGTAAGTCTATGGTGATGCGTGAAGAAGAGCGCCGCAATACGGCGTATCACGAAAGCGGCCATGCTGTTGTTGCTAAGCTTTTGCCAAAAGCTGACCCTGTGCATAAAGTCACCATTATGCCGCGTGGTTGGGCGTTGGGCTTAACTTGGCAGCTGCCAGAGTTTGACCGCATTAGCAACTACAAAGACAAAATGCTAGAAGAAATCTCGATTTTGTTTGGTGGACGGATTGCTGAAGAAATCTTTATGCATCAAATGAGTACAGGCGCATCGAATGACTTTGAGCGTGCAACGAAATTAGCACGTGCGATGGTGACTAAATACGGCATGAGTGATGCGCTTGGCACCATGGTATATGCTGGCGATGAGCAAGATTCGTTTTTTGGTAGCATGAGCTCTAAAACCATTTCAGAGGCTACGCAGCAAAAAGTGGATGCTGAAATTCGCCGTATTTTAGACGAACAGTATGCGATTGCGCGTAAATTATTGGAGGATAACCGTGACAAAGTGGAGGCCATGACAGCTGCTTTGATGGAATATGAGACCATAGACGCAGATCAAATTAACGATGTGATGGCAGGTGTGCCGGTGCGACCACCAAAACCTACACAAAGTAAAGCAAGTAACCCGCCTAAAGATAGCGGCTCTACTGGACTAGGCGCAAGTCCTACGCCCCAGCCTTCAGCCAAAACGTAGCGGTTCATGTAGGGGCAGTCACAGGCTGCTCCTACATTAAAGCAAAAACATGCTTTTTTCCTGCGGAAAATTTCAACTTAACCTCAACCGCCCTCATGTCATGGGCATTGTCAACATCACTCCAGACTCATTCTCTGATGGCGGGCAGTTTTCACAAGCTGATTTGGCAGTTGCACATGCTATAACACTTGCAGAAGAGGGCGCAGACATATTAGATATTGGTGGTGAGTCAACACGCCCTAATGCCACGCCAGTGAGTTTGCAAGAAGAGTTAGACCGGGTGATTCCTGTCATTGAAACCTTGGTTGGCGCAGTCAATATTCCACTTTCGATTGATACTTATAAACCACAAGTTATGCAGGCAGCAATTGATGCCGGTGCGAGTATTGTTAATGATGTCCGTGCGTTGCAAGAAGATGGCGCGCTGCAAGTGGTGGCAAAGTCAAATGCAGGGGTATGTTTAATGCACATGCAAGGGTCGCCGCAAACTATGCAAATTGACCCGCAATACACCGATGTTGTGAAAGAGGTGCAACAGTTTTTAGCCACTCGCTTACAAGACTGTCTGGACGCAGGAATAGCAGCAGAGCGAATCATGCTAGACCCAGGCTTTGGTTTTGGCAAAACCCGCGCGCATAACATTATGCTCATTCGCGAGTTAGCGCAATTTACTGCGCTTAAGCAGCCTTTATTGGTTGGCCTTTCACGTAAATCGGTACTGGGACAAATGACAGGCAATGACGTTGATGCTAGACTTTACGCCAGTATCGCAGCTTCAGTGATTGCAACCATGAAAGGTGCAAGTATAGTACGTGTGCATGACGTAAAAGCAACTGTAGAAGCGTTAAAAGTGGTGGGGGCTATTCATGGTTGAAAAGGTCACGCTGACAGAAGAAGCGATTACCCAATTAAGGCAAGGCCGCATGATTGAAGCGATTAAAATTACGCGCACTTATAGTAATTTGGGCTTAAAAGATGCGATGCAACAAGTGGATGCTTATCTAAAGGCACATCCAGAAATTGTGATACAAAAAGCACAATTGCCACAAGAGTTTCGGCTATGGTTACTTATCATCGTCATTGGTGTGGGTATTCTTTTTTGGCTTTATTTAAATCAATAATATAAAACGTTATGACTAAAAAATATTTCGGTACAGATGGCATTCGTGGCAAGGTTGGAGAGCAGCCCATTACGCCAGAATTTGTGATGCGTTTAGGTTACGCAGCGGGTAAAGTGCTCACAAGTTTGCAGGGTAATTTAGCCAAAGGCGCGCATCCTGCGGTGCTGATTGGTAAAGACACACGCATTTCAGGATACATGCTGGAGGCCGCACTCGAAGCTGGCTTATCAGCGGCGGGCGTGGATGTGCTACTCACAGGCCCGATGCCTACACCCGCAGTGGCTTATCTAACGCGTGCTTTGCGGGCGCAAGCTGGGATTGTGATTTCTGCCTCACACAACCCTTATTATGATAACGGCATTAAGTTTTTTTCAGCCGATGGCGCGAAATTGCCTGACGACATTGAACATGCGATAGAAGCTGAGATCGAAAAACCGATGCAAGTGATGGAGTCAGCCAAGCTCGGCAAAGCGCGCCGCATTGACGATGCGGCAGGTCGCTATATTGAGTTTTGTAAAAGTACATTCCCCAATCATTTAGATTTGCGTGGCTTAAAAATTGTGCTGGATTGTGCGCATGGTGCGACTTACCATGTGGCGCCCGACGTGTTTCATGAGTTAGGTGCCGAGATTATCGCCATTGGCAACAAGCCTGATGGCTTGAATATTAACGAGCAGGTCGGCTCAACGCATCCACAAGCTCTGCAAAAAGCAGTGGTAGAGCACAAGGCTGACTTAGGTATTGCGTTTGATGGCGATGGTGACCGCGTGTTGATGGTGGATGCTAACGGTGACTTACTCGATGGCGACCAGTTGCTCTATATTATTGCGCTGGGATTATATGCTAAAGGCAAGCTCAAAGGTGGCGTGGCAGGCACGCTAATGACCAATTTGGCTTTAGAGCATGCGCTGCAAAAACATCAAATTCCGTTCGGGCGTGCCAACGTGGGCGACCGCTACGTGTTAGAGATGCTCAATACTAAAAACTGGAAACTGGGTGGTGAAAATTCAGGACATATTTTAACGCTAGATAAACACACCAGTGGTGACGCGATTATTGCCGCACTGCAAGTGTTGCAAGCGCTCAAAGAAAGTGGCAAAACGCTCACGCAAATGCGCGATAGTCTAGTGCTTTATCCGCAAGTGCTGATTAACGTCACCTATCAATCTAAAGCAAACCAAGCGAAATTAAACCTAGATTTACCACAAATTCAAAATGCGGTAAAAAAAGCTGAAACCGAACTGAATGGCACGGGGCGTGTGCTACTGCGAGCTTCAGGTACTGAGCCAAAAATCCGCGTGATGGTAGAAGGGCAAAATAAAAACCAAGTACAAAAATTAGCTGAAGATATTGCTGAGGTTGTGCGTTTGGCAGCAACTTAATATTAAGCTTAAAAACACCATCTTCCTTAGAGCATGGCTGGAAGCCGCATGGATACTGGCTTGCAGGGCGGTAAAAATCTCTCGGGGGTATTTTAAGGGGCAAATGTAAAAAAATAGGCGCATTTTGCGCCTATTTTTTTAACTAAACTAGCATGGATTAGTGCGCGTATTTTATAAAAAAGTTTTACCAATATGGTAGGCAATCGCTGCTACTAGGCCTGCGCAAGGAATGGTTAAAACCCAAGCCCACACAATACGCGAAGCTAAGCCCCAACGCACGGCAGAAGCGCGACGTGACAACCCTACACCGACAATCGCACCAGTGATGGTATGCGTTGTTGACACTGGAACGCCTAGCGAAGTGGCTAAAAATAGGGCGATAGAGCCAGAAGTTTGCGCCGCAAACCCGCCTGTAGGGCGCACTTTTGTGATGCCCATGCCCATGGTGCGCACAATGCGCCAACCACCAAACAAAGTACCTAAACCCATGGCGGCCTGACATGAAATGACCACCCAAGTTGGCACGTCAAAATCACCTTTTAAATAGCCATTGGCAAACAATAACACGGTGATAATACCCATGGTTTTTTGCGCGTCATTGGCGCCATGCCCCAAGCTGAAAAGCGATGACGAAATAAACTGCATTTTATTAAAGCGGCTTTCGGTTTTGTAAGGGGCTGTTTTTTCAAATAGCCACAAAATTAACACCGAAATCGCCAGTGCCAGTAGCATGCCAAACAATGGTGAGAGCACAATGCCCAGCGCTGTACTCAGCAGCTTGCTGCCCAAAATAATTCCGCCCGTGCCCGCATGTGCCACGCCTGCGCCTAGCAAACCACCAATCAGTGCGTGTGATGATGAAGATGGAATACCAAACCACCAAGTAATGATGTTCCAAGCGATAGCACCGCTGAGCGCACCAAAAATCACCGCATTGTTGACAATATTGGGGTCAATAATGCCTTTACCTACGGTATCTGCCACATGCAAACCAAAAAACAAAAAGGCGATAAAGTTGAAAAATGCCGCCCAAATTACCGCAGCCTGCGGCGTGAGTAAGCGCGTTGAAACCATGAGCGCGATAGAGTTAGCCGCATCATGAAAGCCGTTCATAAAGTCAAAAATGAGGGCAACAAAAACCAATAGCCCAATGACGATGGTAGCGTGTTCTATCATCGTTAATCCTTAAATGCGCTCTAATACAACGCCGTGAATAACATCTGAAACGTCTTGGCAGCTATCAATGGACTCTTCAAATAAATCATACAGTTCTTTTGAGCGAATAATCGTGCGTGCGTCAGATTCTTCGGTAAATAAACGGTGCATGCCTGCACGCATTACATGATCGCCTTCACCTTCAATTTTGTTGATTTCTTCGCAAGTGCGCATGATTTGCTCGGCATTTTTCATGTCAGAAAGCATGTGTACCGCGCTTTGTACTTTTTCTGAAGCACGCAATAAAATTTGCGCAAGCGCTACCATTTCAGGGGTGAAACTGGTATGACCATAGATTTTTGCACTTTGTGGAATATCTTCCATATAGTCAATAATATCGTCTAAGGCCATGGCTAGCTCGCGAATTTCGCGGCGATCAAACGGGGTAATAAAAGTTTTGTGCAGGGAGAGTAAAATTTCTTTAGTGTAAGTGTCTGCTTCAGATTCAATTTTACGAATTTCGGCAAAATGCTCTTCAAATTTATCCGCATCCCCACGTACAGTCGCCATCAATGCCAGCACTTTTGAACCACGCACTGCGCAATCCGCTAAGTTATTGAATAAATTAAAATAATTGTCGCTTCTAGGCGTGATAGCCGCCATTATTTTTGCAAAAGTTCCATTTGCCATCGTGTTATCTCCCGTATAAATTTTAGTATTTTGAATTGCGTATAGTTTAACTTGCGCAAGCTAATTCTGCGAGGGCTAATCTAACTATTTGTTAATAAGTGCGTATCACTTTTTAACTTTGTGACTATTTAATGACAAAATTATGACAGTAATATGACAAAAAGCTAAATAGCATTCTTACTCGCTTTTTAAGGCCAGTTGTTGTCACAAAAATACCATTTTTGTACGCTATAATTCCTCCACTATTTTGTATTTATTTGATTACAACACATGAAATATTCTGATTCTCAACCCAACATGCCTGCAAAAATTGGCACATTCGAGAAAAACTTAACTTGGTGGGTGTTAGCTTGTATTGCAGTGGGTATTGCCCTTGGCAAGGGCTTGCCAAGTTTGTTTCAAGCCATTGCAAGCATAAAAGTTGCTGAAGTGAACTTGCCTGTTGCGGTGCTGATTTGGCTGATGATTATACCTATGCTACTTAAAGTAGACTTTAGTGCCATGAAAGAAGTGTTAGCGCACAGCAAGGGCATTGGCGTGACGCTTTTTATAAACTGGTTTGTTAAACCATTTTCGATGGCATTATTAGCTTGGATATTTATTCGCCATTTATTTGCTGATATGTTGCCTGTAGAACAACTGGATAGCTATGTGGCAGGGCTGATTTTACTTGCGGCAGCACCTTGCACGGCTATGGTGTTTGTGTGGAGTAACTTGTGCGGGGGCGATGCAAAGTTTACGCTTTCACAAGTGGCGATTAACGATGCGATTATGCTGGTTGCTTTTGCGCCGATTGTGGCTTTGTTACTAGGCTTATCTAGCATTGTTGTGCCCTGGAATACCTTATTTATTTCTGTTGTGCTGTTTATTGTCGTGCCCGTGGTGGTTAGCCAGTGGTTGCGCAGAATGCTGCTTGCAAGCAGTCCGCAAGCCTTAGATAACACGCTTAAACGTTTGCATCCTATTTCATTAAGCGCTTTGTTAGCAACGCTGGTGCTGCTGTTTGGATTTCAAGGGCAGCAAATTTTAGATCAACCCTTGATTATTGGCTTACTGGCTGTGCCGATTATTATTCAAACTTATTTTAATGCTATGTTGGCGTATAGGCTGAATAAAAAATTTAAAGTGGCGCATTGCGTGGCTGGGCCTTCAGCGTTAATTGGCGCGTCTAACTTTTTTGAACTGGCGGTAGCTACAGCCATTGCCCTGTTTGGCTTTAACTCAGGTGCGGCTTTAGCCACAGTAGTGGGCGTGCTTATTGAAGTGCCTGTGATGTTATCAGTCGTGGCGATTGTTAACAAAAGCCGCAACTGGTATGAAGCTTAACATATTGATTAGGAATAAAAAATGACGGTTACTATTTACCATAATCCTGCCTGCGGGACATCTCGTAACACGCTGGCGATGATACGTGCCAGCGGGGTTGAGCCGACCGTGATTGAATATTTAAAAACGCCGCCTACGCGCGAGCAACTGCAAGAGATTATCAAGAAAACGGATGGAAACATTCGCGCGCTTATCCGCGAAAAAGGCACGCCGTATGCTGAGCTTGGGCTGGATGATATGAATTTGTCTGAAAATGCCTTGCTCGACGCTATGCTAAAGCATCCTATTTTAATCAATCGCCCGATTGTGATCACTAAAAAAGGGGTAAAACTGTGCCGCCCGTCGGAAGTGGTGTTAGAAATTTTAGACAATCCCAATATCGGTACTTTTACCAAAGAAGATGGTGAAGTTGTACAGGCGCAAAAAAGCTAATTTCTGCTACTTTAAAAAAAGTAAGAAAAACAGCTTATTTTTATCCGTTAATTATCGCCGAGAAAAAATAATGCCTCTAAGAGCCGCATCCAGACTGGCATACAGAGGTGTCAAAATGATGTTGTGATTTTTTATCTCAGTGTTAGCCAATATCTAGCATATTATTTTGAAGGTCAAAAATCGCTAAAAAGTAGCAAAAATCATTAAAGCTTTTGCTTAACCAGCCGATAAATAGTTATCACTTTTTGGTATGGCAGGGTTTAATGATGTTTAAACAATTGGGTATTTCAAGCGTTGAATTGCTGTTGAGTTTAACGATAATTTCGTCAATGTCGGCTTATACTTTGACGATGTCAGAAGAGGTTGAAAAAAGCATTCAGGTTTATCAGCATGAAACCAATGTGAAAGAAATGCTGAAAAAAATTAAAGGCCTTAAGTCAGAAAAAGTAAACGCCGCAACAACGGCTAGTGAAGATTTAGCACAAGAAAATTTAGCGCAACCTTTAGAAACTGCTTTAGAGCAAATGAATGAATCGGTTGAACAAACGCAAGAAATCATCAACCATTCTTAACCTGACAGCGCAGCCATTTTTCCAAGCACGTTAATCACACCGTTAAAACTGCGCATTGCAGATATTTTTATCGAATTATAATCGCCGAGAAAAAATCATGCCTCTGAGAGCCGCATCCAGACTGGCTTTCGCGTGTGAATAATCCGCTTCAGCGGATATATTTCACGGTGATGCCAAGTAATGGTACAGAGGTGGTGAAATGACTTGTTGCTAAAACCTTTCAAAAAGCGCAATTTTTACCCGTTTTAAATCTGCTGTACAATACGCGTTTTTTATATGCTAGCGTAACTATCATGGAAGCCGAACAACTCAATATTATCAACAATCGCCTTGCAGATTTAAGCGAGCGTCACCTTGCCCTTCGGGGGTATCTTTGACTTTGAAAATAAGTCACATAAATTAGAAGAAGTAAATGGTCTGTTAGAAGACCCTAATGTTTGGAACGATGCCGAAAAAGCGCAAAAACTTGGTAAAGAAAAACGTAGCTTAGAGTTAGTCGTCCATAACTTACAAAATTTAGAAACCGGTATTAAAGACGCGCAAGAGTTATTTGATATGGCGCGTGAAGAAAATGATGACGACACCTTACATAGTATTGCCGAGGATTCGCTAGCACTTGAAACGCAAATTGCCGAGATGGAGTTTCAGCGCATGTTTTCGGGCGAACTCGATAATGCGAATTGCTTTGTGGAGTTTCAATCCGGCAGTGGCGGCACGGAGGCGCAAGATTGGGCGGCCATGTTGCTACGCATGTATTTACGCTATTGTGAGCGCAAAGGCTTTAAGGTGGAAGTGCTGGAAGAGTCTGACGGCGATGTGGCAGGCATTAAGGGCGCATCACTTAAGGTGAGTGGCGATTACGCTTACGGCACCTTGCGCACCGAGAACGGCGTGCATCGTCTAGTGCGTAAATCGCCTTTTGACAGTAACGCGAAACGCCACACCAGCTTTGCCAGTGTGCAGATTTTCCCAGAAGTGGATGATTCGATTCAAATTGAAATCAACCCGGCTGATTTACGGATTGATACTTATCGTGCCAGCGGCGCGGGCGGGCAGCATATTAACAAGACCGATTCCGCCGTGCGTATTACGCATATTCCCACTGGTGTGGTGGTGCAGTGCCAAAATGACCGTAGCCAACATCGCAATAAAGATGAAGCGATGAATATGCTCAAAGGCGCGCTGTATAATTTAGAGTTAAATAAACGTAATGCAGAAAAACAGGCGTTGGAAGATGCTAAAACGGACATTGGTTGGGGGCATCAAATTCGCAGTTACGTGCTGGACCAAGGCCGCATTAAAGACTTGCGCACTGGGGTGGAAATTGGCAATACGCAGGGCGTTTTAGATGGAGATTTAGACCCGTTTATTATGGAAAGCTTGAAACAGGGCGTTTAATTTGTTGTTTCGCCGGTTGGCACGCCAATTATCGCTTTCGCTTTTTCTACATCCACCCGTAAAAACGCGGCAATTTCTTTGTAATCATCAGGGAGTGCGGCATCATCCCAGCCATTGGCTGAGTGGCGCGCAAGGTTGATGGCTAATCGCACATTGGTGGCGTGATGGTCGTTTGAATTTTCATCATCCATCAATTTAGAGAGCAATGGCGGTAACTGAAAATTTTCAACTAGCGCTTTTTGTAAATCAGAAATCTTAAATCCTAATACCCGTTCTTGCGCAACCTTACTGCGTAGCGTTTTATCTGCCTGCTGCAAATGCGCAATATTTAGCATTTTATTGGGTGCAAAGCACCACAACAGCATTTCAGCTAAATCATGCAGCAACGTGCCAATATGCACTTCATCTGAGCGTAAATCTTTATGATAAGCCGCCCAATCAGTTGCGTAATAGGTGGCGCGGTGGGTGCGTTTCACAATTTTGAGTAACTGGCCTAACGCGGGTAGCTTATCTTTGAGTTGATCTTCTATTACTAAATTGGTTGGTAGGTTTCGGTAAAACGCATTAGTGCCCATCATCAAAATGGCTTGTTCCACTTGAATCAAATCTTGCTGTTGATGTTTGCTAGGGTGTTGTTTTGCATAACTTAGCACGCGAAACACCATAAAAGGGTCGTGTAGCACGATAGGCGTGATATTGCGCACTGTGAGCTTGTTTTCATCTTCTTTAAGATTTTGCAACTCACGCGCGGTGAGCTTTAACACGGGGATTGGCTTGTTACTTAAAAAGTCAATCCACGCTTTAATCGCATTGTTTACAGTATTTTCGCTGGTAGTCATTGAACATGCTCCTATTATCGTTTTAGCATACACTAACATTGTTCAATTTAAAGCTTGGAATAAAGGCATAAAATCGCCCTAAATAAAAATGGTTGAAAGTGTTAAAATGCTGGTTTTGATGCAAAATTTGCGATTAACTTGAGATGTGAGCACCGTATGACCGATGAAAATTTGCCGATTGTTGATGAAAACCACGTAATCGCCGAGCGCCGCGAGAAGCTAAAAGCCATTCGTGAAATGGCTAAAGCCAGCAATGGCGCGGCTTTTCCTAACGATTTTAAGCCTCAACATAAATCAGCAGATTTACAAGCGCAATATGGTGCGTTAGATAAAGAAACCTTAGACCCTCAAGCGATTTCTGCCACTGTGGCAGGCCGCATGATGTTGAAACGCGTGATGGGCAAGGCCAGCTTTGCGACGATTCAAGATGCCACAGGCCGTATTCAGCTCTATATCGCGCGCGATGAAATTGGCGAAGAGTTGTATGAGGCCTTTAAACATTGGGATTTGGGCGATATTCTGGGCGCTAGCGGCCGCTTGATGAAAACCAAAACCGGCGAACTTTCGTTGCATGTGAGTGAAATTAAGCTGCTCACTAAATCGCTACGCCCGTTACCTGAGAAATTCCACGGCTTGCAAGACCAAGAAGTGAAATATCGCCAACGTTATGTTGATTTAATCACTTCTGAAGAAACCCGTGCGACTTTTATTGCGCGTAGCAAAGTGGTTTCGGCGATTCGCAACTACATGACCCAGAACGAATTTTTAGAAGTTGAAACACCGATGTTGCACCCGATTCCCGGTGGTGCATCAGCCAAACCATTTATTACGCACCACAATGCGCTGGATATGCAAATGTTTATGCGTATCGCCCCAGAGTTATATCTGAAGCGTCTCGTGGTGGGCGGTTTTGAGCGAGTGTTTGAAATTAACCGTAACTTCCGCAATGAAGGCTTGAGCGTGCGCCATAACCCAGAATTTACTATGATGGAGTTTTATGCGGCTTATACCGATTATCAATGGTTAATGGATTTTACTGAAAATTGCATCCGAACTGCTGCGATAGCTGCACGCAGCACAGCGGTGTTGGAATATGCGGGTAAACCCGTAGATTTGAGTAAACCATTTCAACGCTTAACGATTGTGGGTGCAATTCAAAAATATGCGCCGCAATACACACTTGAGCAACTCAATGACGCAGCATTTTTGCGCACAGAGCTATACAAACGCGGCATCAAAGTGTTCGACCATGCTGGCTTGGGTTCGCTACAACTCAGCTTGTTTGAAGAAACTGCAGAAAGCCAACTGTGGGAGCCAACCTATATTATTGACTATCCCGTTGAAGTGTCTCCATTGGCGCGTGCAAGTGACAAAAACCCTGAAATTACCGAGCGTTTTGAACTATTTATCACCGGCCGTGAAATGGCCAACGGTTTTAGCGAGTTAAACGATGCGGAAGACCAAGCGACGCGCTTTCACGCGCAAATGAAAGCCAAAGAAGCGGGCGACCAAGAGGCAATGTATTACGACGCAGATTTTATCCGCGCGCTAGAATACGGCATGCCGCCAACAGGCGGTTGCGGCATTGGCATTGACCGTTTGGTGATGCTTATTACGGATAGCCCGAGTATTCGTGATGTGATTTTGTTTCCGCATATGCGGGCGGAAAGCTAACGAAGCACGGAATAAGTGTCTGCGCAGGCGAACTGCTGTGTTGCGCGGTACTCGAAATCCTCATGTACTTTGTGTACACTCCGGTTTCTGTGTTCCGTGCGCCTTGCAACTCCTCCTGCTCGCCAACTTCTTTCATGCTTCGTTGCGTAAAGTTTAGCCCGAAATTTCGGGCTTTTTTATTGCCTAAAATTTAAGCAAAAAACGTCCGAGAGATTTTTGTGCCTCTGCAAGCCGCATGCAGACTGGCTTACAGAGGAGGTGAAATGATGTTGTGCATTTTAGCCTGATTTTTTTATTCAAATTTTGTTGTTCATTTAAAGCCATGCAAAATTGCATGGCTTTTTTATTTTTCTGTCACAAAACTGTCATCAACATTTCACCAAGTTGTCACATTTGATTTCTACAATGCACAGCATGAAATTAAAAAGTTTAAACCTTAAAGGAGAAGCAAACATGTTGAAAGAAAGTTTAGGCATTGCAGTGTTAGTGGCAGCAGCATTTAGTAGTGGTTATGCGAATGCGGCAGAAAAAATCATCAAAATTGATGGCTCAAGTACGGTTTACCCAATCACTGAAGCGGTGGCTGAAGAGTTCCAAAAAGCGCAAAAAGTAAAAGTGACGGTAGGTGAGTCTGGTACTGGTGGCGGTTTTAAGAAGTTTTGCCGTGGTGAAATTGATATTTCTGATGCCTCACGTCCGATTAGTCAAAAAGAAATCGATGCATGTAAAGAGTCAGGCATTCAATATATAGAGTTGCCTGTAGCTTACGATGCGCTCACAGTGGTGGTGAATAGTAAAAACGATTGGGTGAAATCATTAAGTGTGGAAGAGTTGAAAAAAATGTGGGAGCCAAAATCTGGCGTTAAAAACTGGAAACAAGTGAACGCCGCTTACCCAGATAAAGCGTTGACTTTGTATGGCCCAGGCACAGCTTCAGGCACGTTTGATTATTTTACAGAAGCGATTAACGGAAAATCAAAAGCCAGCCGTACCGATTACACGCCATCTGAAGATGACAACGTATTGGTACAAGGTGTGTCAGGTAACGTAGGTGGTTTAGGTTACTTTGGTATGGCTTATTATGAAGAAAATAAAGATAAATTGCGTGCGATTCCTATTTCAGCAAAAGCGGGTGCACCAGCAGTGATGCCTTCAGTAGAAGCAGTTAAAAATGGTACATATCAACCATTATCACGCCCGATTTTTATTTATGTGAACGCGACTGCAGCAGCCTTTAAACCTGAAGTTAAAGCGTTTGTAAACTTCTACTTAGACAATGCGCCAAAATTGGTTGAAGAAGTGAAGTATGTGCCTTTACCAGCAGAAGATTATGCAGCTGTGAAAGAGCACTTTAAGGCAATGAAGCCAGGGTCAGGGTTTGGTGGTAAAAATGAAGTAGGTATTAAAATTAAAGATTTGATTGGTCGCATTAAGTAATGATAAAAACACCTTCTCTCTGCATGGGAGAGGGTGTTTTGCTTTAAAAATGAGCACTATATTTACGCAATAAACTTTTCATAAAGTCAACGATGAACACTATGACAGCAATCTATGCACCAGCGCTAAACATCAGTCCACGCTTAGCTAAAAACGTAAGACGAAATGTTAAAGAACGTGTGATTGAATTTATTTTAATGTTGGCAGCACTTTCTGCCACGTTTACTACTTTTGCGATTGTGGCAATCTTAGTTTACGAGTCACTTGGTTTTTTCAAAACTGTCTCACTCGTAGAGTTTTTTACAGGCACCGAGTGGACTCCGCTTTTCGAAGATGCGCATTACGGCATTATGCCGTTAATAGCGGGTACCTTAACAACCTCAGCCGTGGCACTTTTAGTGGCAGTGCCGATTGGCACGATTGCGGCCATTTATTTATCAGAGTTTGCATCGCACAAAGTGCGCGAAATTGTTAAGCCGATTTTAGAGTTGCTGGTAGGCGTACCAACTGTGGTGTTTGGTTTTTTTGCATTGTTATTTGTTACGCCACTTTTACAAAAAATTTACCCAGATTTACCGGGCTTTAATATGCTCAGCGCAGGCATTGTGATGGGCGTGATGATTATTCCTTATATCGCTTCCGTAGCAGAAGATGCGATGCGCGCGGTACCTATGAGCATGCGAGAGGGCTCGTATGCGATGGGTGCAACACGTTTTCAAACAGCCTTGCGCGTGGTAACGCCAGCCGCTATTTCTGGCATCGTCGCTGCGTATATTTTGGCTATTTCACGCGCAGTGGGCGAAACAATGGTAGTTGCGGTGGCCGCCGGCCAACAACCTAATTTAACCTTTAACCCTGTTGATAGTGCAGCAACAATTACTGCTTATATTGTACAAGTAGCCATGGGTGACTTGCCGCATGGCAGTGTTGGGTATCAAAGCATTTTTGCTGCTGGTTTGGTGCTGTTTGCGATGACGTTAATTTTTAACATAATTGGTCACATTGTGCGCAAAAAATATCGGGAGCAATACTAATGGCGAACACACAAATGCAAGCCTCTGTGCTGACAAACTTAACTGAAGTGCGCGCCATGATTAAGCGCCACAAGCGCAATGACATTATTTTTGCGGTCATTGGTTTAATCGCATTGATGATTGGTTTACTAACTTTACTCACGTTGTTTATTGACTTAGTTAGAAATGGTTATCCACGCTTTAACGCTGAATTTTTTATGAATTTTCCGTCTCGTCGTGCAGGTAGCGCAGGGTTGTTGTCGGCCTGGGTGGGCTCAATTTTAGTATTGTTGGTTACTTTTATTACGGCAGTGCCTATGGGCATTGGCGCGGGCTTGTATCTTGAAGAATATGCGGCTAAAAACTGGTTTTCAGATTTAATTGAAATCAATGTTTCAAACTTAGCGGGTGTGCCATCTATTATCTACGGCTTATTAGCCTTAGGTTTATTTGTGTATGGCCTAGATTTAGGCCAAAGCATTCTCACTGCTGGCTTAACATTAGGTTTGCTCATTTTGCCGATTGTGATTGTTTCAACGCGTGAAAGTATCCGTGCGATTCCTGTGGCAATTCGCGAGGCCGCTTACGCCGTAGGCGCCACCAAATGGCAAGTAGTAAAAGACCACGTGGTGAAATATTCGCAAGGCGGTATTTTAACGGGGGTGATTATTGGCATGTCTCGTGCGATAGGCGAAACTGCACCAATTATCACCATTGGGGCACTCACGTTTATTGCGTTTTTACCGCCTTCACCCGTAACCGAGGTTGCGCCGTATATTAACTTTGAATGGTTGAGTTCTGGCTTTACAGTGTTACCTATTCAAATGTTTAATTGGCTGTCACGGCCTGATCATGCATTCCACATCAATGCGGCTGCTACTGGTGCCATTATCATTGTGGTGACATTGTTGATGAATGGCACGGCAATTTGGCTACGTTACAGAATTCGTAAAAATATTAAATGGTAAACAATATGGACAACTCAACAAACGTACTTAAAGCAGAATCACGCAATTTAGACTTTTTTTATAGCAACGGGCATCGTGCGCTAAAAAGCATCAATATGCCATTGTATGAAAAAAAGATTACCGCGCTCATCGGCCCATCAGGCTGTGGTAAATCAACTTTCTTGCGTTGTTTTAATCGTATGCACGATTTATATCCAGGTAATAAATATCAGGGTCAAATCGTGATGCACCCAGATAACACTAATATTTTAGATGCTGGTGTTGACCCTATTGAGGTGCGCATGCGTATTAGCATGGTGTTTCAAAAGCCTAACCCATTTCCAAAATCTATTTACGAAAACGTAGCTTACGGCCTGCGTGTGCGTGGCGAAAAAAACAAGCGTACATTAGATGATAAAGTAGAAGAGGCGCTCAAAGGTGCAGCGTTGTGGAATGAAGTAAAAGACCGCCAACAAGATTTAGCGTTTAATTTATCAGGCGGCCAACAGCAGCGTTTATGTATTGCCCGTGCTTTGGCAACAGACCCAGAAATTATGTTGTTTGATGAGCCAACTTCAGCATTAGACCCTATCGCGACGGCAAATATTGAAGAGTTGATGAGTGAGCTAAAAAGCAAGCTCACTATTTTAGTGGTAACACATAATATGCAACAAGCCGCGCGTGTTTCTGATTATACGGCGTATATGTATTTGGGAGAGTTGATGGAGTATGGCGAAACCAATAACATTTTTACGCGCCCAACGCGCAAAGAAACAGAAGACTATATTACAGGCAAATTTGGTTAATATAGTCATTATAAACAAATATATACATTTATTTCTGTAAATACTGAAATAAGTAAAATTAATTTCTGCTGAGGATTTACTATGAGTTCAGAACATATTTTTAAACAATACGATGCCGAGCTAGAGAGCGTGCGCGCTAAAGTGCTTGAAATGGGTGGTTTGGTGGAAAGCCAAATTGCTGATGCTATGCGAGCGTTGGTGGACTCTAATCCAACATTGGCCCAAGTAGTGGTTAAAAAAGATCACCAAGTCAACGCGCTTGAAGTGCAAATTGATGAGGATTGCAGTACGATTATTGCCCGCCGCCAACCTGCCGCAGGCGATTTGCGCATGATTTTGATGATGATTAAAACCATTACTGATTTAGAGCGTATCGGGGATGAAGCCGCAAAAATTGCTCGCTTTGCTATTAGTATTCATGAGGCAAATCGCGCTTGGTCAACCAAGTTTTCTGATGTAAAAGCCATGGCGCAGGTGACACAAACGATGTTGCGCATGGCGCTAGATGCATTTGCGCGCTCTGATGAAACCAAAGTGCAAGAAATTGCGCAGATGGATGAAAAAGTCGATGAGCAATATCAGGCATCTATTCGCCAAATGATTACTTTTATGTTGGAAGATCCACGTACCATTTCAATGACACTTGAAGTGCTGTTTGTGGCCAAAGCCATTGAACGTATTGGCGACCATGCAAAAAATATTTCAGAGTATGTGGTGTATATGGTTAAAGGTAAAGATGTAAGACACACCGCAGCCACAGATTAGCCAACTTTCAAATTAAAAAAACCGTCTCTTGGACGGTTTTTTTATATCTAATATTAGTAAGGTATCTGATTTAATTTTTAGTTCTTTGTCATCTTTTTGTCACACAAACGCTTCAAAATTGTCATGTTGAAAATTTAATTAACGGTTTTATTAAGGGAGTAAAAAAATGAATACTAAATTACGTCATATTGTAGTGAGTGCATTGGCGAGTGCATCATTGCTGGCTTTTACCGTCAATGCTATGGCAGATACCACAGATGATATTGTGAATGCGTTGGTTGCCAAAGGTGTGTTAACAGAAGAGGAAGGCGCGTTGTTGATGAAAGGCCGTACCGGTGAGAAAGAGGCGGCTGAAAAGAAAAAAGAATCATCAGTATCCGCTAAATATAAAGATGGCTTAAGTTTTGAAAGCGGTGATGGAAAATTTAAAGCGTCCATCAATGGTCGCGTGCATGCTGATTATCGCTTTTTTGACCATAATGATAGTGACAGTAATTCGACCTTGCCACCAGCAAGCATTACTAACTCAATAGCTAACACCAATAGTGTGGCAGATACATTTGATATGCGTCGCGCACGCTTGGGCTTTAAAGCAGCTTGGAAAGATTATTATGAAGCGGAAGTAGTAGCTGATCTTGGCAACACAACCACTTTAGATGTAGGTTATTTAAATGTCGCTTGGTGGAAACCAGTGCAATTCCGTTTTGGTCAATTCAAAATGCCAATGAATTTAGAAGAGCTCACTAGCTCAAATAATATTGATTTTATGGAGCGTTCTTATGTGAATGCGCTAGCACCTGCCAAAGAGATTGGTGTGATGGTACACGGTACACCATTCAAAGGTGTAACTTATGCGCTAGCGGCTTCAAATGGTAATGCTAAAAATGCAGAAACTGATATTCGTGAAGATGGTAAAGATGTTATTGGTCGCGTCACAGCAAACTTTGCCGAAATGATGGATAACAAGGAAATGGTATTGCATGCCGGTGCATCATTCTCACAAGGTGATTTACCGCAAGGTACTGTAGGAGCGAATGGCCGTACTGAAGCGCGTGGCGCAACTTTTTATACTTCACCAGTGTTAGGCAATGCAGCATTTAGCAATATTGATAGAAGTCGTCTTGGCTTAGAAGGTGCGGTTGCTTATGGTCCATTTAAAGTGCAAGCTGAGTGGATGCAACTTAACAATGACTTTAAAACATTGGTGCGTAGCTATGATTTAGACACTGAAAACTGGTATGCAGAGGCTTTATGGACAATTACAGGTGAAGCTTACGCTGATGCCTATAAAGGCGGTGTATTTGGCGGCTTAAAACCTAAAACTGATTTTGACCCAGCAATTTTCAAAGGCGGTTTATGGGAAGTGGGCGCACGTTATAGTGAGTTTGATGCTTCAGATTACAATGCTGTTGGTATTGCCCAAGGCACTGTAGATGCAGGCATTACTACTAAAGCCAAAGGCTTTGCAAAAGCTGAAGCATGGACATTGGGCTTAAAATTCTTACCAACTTCAAATATGCGCTTTATGCTTAACTATGTGGACACCGATTTTAGTGATGTGATTGGTGGGGCAACAGGTGGCGTGGTGGTTAACCAAAAACGCATCGACGATGAAAAAGCCGTTGTGATGCGTGCACAATGGATGTTCTAGCGTCAAAAAATATAAATCCCTAAGTGGTTATTAACCACAGTGTAACCCGCGCTAGTCGCGGGTTTTTTATTGGTAAAATGAAAGCTAAGCTCAGGTATAATTTAACTGTCAATAAACCGAAAGTAACGCATGTACAAACACCCGCTTTTAAACCGAGATAAAATGTCACCTCAAGAGGCACTAGACCTTTTAATTGAGGGAAATCATCGGTTTACCAATAATTTAACAGTGAATAAAGATTTGCTGAGTCTGGTGAGCATCACCAAAGATAGGCAACATCCATTTTGCTCGTTTTTAAGTTGTAGTGATTCGCGCGCACCGGTAGAAATGCTGTTTGACCAAGCCTTGGGCGATGTGTTTAGCGTGCGCTTGGCAGGCAATATTGCTTCGGATAAAGTGATAGGCAGCCTAGAATTTAGCTCTAAATATTTAGGTAGCAAAATCATTGTCGTGCTCGGGCACACAGATTGCGGCGCGGTGAAGGCGGCGTGTGATAACTTTAGAGAAGGCCATATTGGCGAGATTATCAATTTGATTCGCCCAGCGGTGCGGATGGAAAAAACCATTGCTGAGCAGCGTGATTCCAGCAACGCACATTTTGTGAACGAAGTTTGTGCGTTAAATGTGCGCGTGCAAATTAACGAAATTATTCATAGCAGCGATATTATTCAAGATATGCTCGCCGCTAAACAAATTGGCATGGTGGGCGGCATTTATAATCTTGCCACGGGCGAAGTGCAGTTTTTAGCGGACACTTTAATGCTGTAAAAAAACGATGCAGTTATAGCCAGTTTGAGAGCAAATAAAACGGCTTTTTTTGCTGAATTTTACCCTCGAGAAAAAATAATGCCTCTGCAAGCCAGTCTGCATGCGGCTTACAGAGCATCAAAATGATTTGGTGCCAAAATGGCATAAAATCAAGTCTTAAATTGTGACGTAATTTTCAAGTGTTTTGCAGCCAGTTTTGCGCGATAAGCATGTATAATTCTGCGCTAGTTTCTCCATCCTAGAACGATAAAAATTGAAAGCCTACTCATGAGCCATCGGCAAGATACCAGCACACTTTTGCGCACACTCAAGTTTTACCTCAACCCCAATGATGGCCGTTATGAAGATTTAGCCAAAGGCAATATGGCTAAAAATATCATGAAAGATTTAACCGCTGGCTTGGTAGTGGCGATGGTGGCGATTCCGTTGGCGATGGGTTTTGCCATGGCCAGTGGTTTGCGCCCAGAGCAAGGCATTGTCGGTGGTGCGGTGGCGGGTTTACTCGGCGCGTTATTTGGCGGTAGTAAATATCAAGTATATGGCCCAACGGCTGCGTATATCCCCATTATTGCGGGTTTAATGGCAACTTATAATCATAGTTTTTTGGTGCTAGCTTCAGTCGTTGCGGGCGCATTGTTGATGCTAACCGGCTTACTTAAAAAAGGCAAAGTGGTTACGCTGGTGCCGCATTCGATTGTGGTGGGCTTTACTATCGGTATCGCGGTGGTGATTGCATTCTCGCAAATGGGTGAAGTTTTCGGCTTCCACAATAAAATTGGCTACGACTTTATCGGCCAAATTAAAAAAACCATAGAATATATGGGCGAAATGAATATCTACGCAGTCATTGTTGCGCTTTCTACTTTTGCTATTTGCAAAGTGCTGATTAAAATTTCCACGTTTATTCCCGCGCCCGTGTTTGGCTTAGGTTTGGGTTGGTTGGCAGCGGCAACGTTTTGGAAAGACAAAGGCTTAGTGCTCATTAAAGATAAATACGGCAGCATCCCTACTGATTTTTGGGTGATTACGCCACCCCAATTGCCCGATATGACCACAGGCCAAGTGTGGTTTGATTTACTGTATTTTGCTGTGGCAATTTACTTTGTGGCGGCGGTGGAAAGCTTGTTGTGCAGCCGCATGGCAGACCGCATGGCCAATAACACAGGCGTGCCTTACAACCCCAATAAAGAGTTGTGGGGGCAGGGCATGGTGAATATTTTTACACCATTATTCAACGGATTTCCACATACTGGCGCCTTGGCAAGAACAGCCGTGAATATTCGGCTAGGCGCTGTTTCTCCACTCGCTGGCATTGCCAAATTCACCTTTAAATTATTGCTTGCCGCTTACTTGGCAACCTATTTAGAACAAGTGCCAATGGCGTGCATAGGCGGTATTTTGCTATATGTGGCTTCTGGCATGGTGAAGTGGAGAGAGATTCAAGAAGTGCTTGAAATGAAAAGCAAATTTCACTTTTGGCTGATGATTTACACCGCCATTATGGTGCCGCTCACCGGCTTTTTAACAGCGGTGTTAAGCGCAATTGCGATTTTTGCTGTCGCCGTGCTGATGAAAAAAGTGCCGTTACACCACAAAAAAGAAGATACAGTGGAATTGGATTTGGCAGAAGCCAATTAAAATTTATTAGAATCAATCAATTTCGTCAGAGTGTGTAAAGCTCACTCTAATCTTTGAGTTAATGGGCGCGCTTTAGCGCAGGGTTGAGCATCAGCATCAGCTTTTCCATGGTAGGCATGATTTCTTTTCTTCGTTGAGATTGCCATTTACGGATTCGGCTTTCACCTTTTCCCATTCCTCCTTAAGCATTTCCTGAGAGCGTTCGACGAGTTCTTGAATGGCTTTGTCTAGTTCTTGTTTCTTGCTCTGATCTGTGAAATTTGGAATGTCCTGAATTAGCTTCTGAATTTTTTGATCGAGAGCGCCATTCGGATTTAGTCTCAACTGAATTACATGGCGAAGGCGGTCGATCTCTTTAAGCACCTCGTGCTCTTTCTCTGTACCCGCTAAGCCTGAGTAGAACCAATTGTGAGTAAGGCCACAATAGGCACCAATGTCTAAGCGAAGCTGTTCTAGCCATTTGATACGCTGACTCGTTACGGTGTTGATGAAGCTGGTTTTGCGAGTCGTTTTGTAATTGACAATCAAATTCCATGCGCCAAGACCAAAGGTCAAAAGGATGCCAGCACTGTAGATTATATCTTTGATTTCCATAAATGATTCGTTCATGATGGTGATGCCCAATAGATTTTAAGCGGACGCATTCTTACGCCTAATATTTTGTAAATGTTAATTTTTTCATCTTACTTTTCTTTTTAAATCTTATCATTAAGTTGTTCTTGGTTCGTATCATAATGTTTAGCTATTCCGGGCGCAACTTGTTTGTTTTTTCTGCTCGCGAGGGTGTATTGATGCATCTTAATTTAGCAAAATATTTAACCAAATCTCATGTTGGTTTGCGCCCTGAAAAAGTCGCAAATTGTTCAATATAAATTTTAGTTATATTAAATAAAACTTGTCCGAGAGAAAATTATACCGATGAGAGCCGCTTGGCAGGCGGCTTAGTGGACAGGTGAAATGATTTGACGTGTTTTTAACAGCAAAAATGTGTTTTTAAAGCCATTTTTTGCGTGATTTAGCGGTGGCCTTCTTTGGCCATATTGATGCTGTATTTGGGAATTTCTACCACTAAGTCTTCGCTGCCAACAATGGCTTGGCAACTCAAACGTGATTTGGGTTCTAAGCCCCAAGCTTTATCGAGCAAATCTTCTTCTTTTTCTTCTTGCGCATTGAGTGAATTAAACCCTTCGCGCACAATCACGTGGCAGGTGGTGCAGGCGCACACTTTATCGCAAGCATGGTCAATATCAATGTCGTTATTGAGCAAGTTATCGCAAATAGAAACACCTGCTTCAGCCTCAAAAGCCGCGCCTTCTGGGCAAAGCTCAATGTGCGGTAAAACAATAATTTGTGGCATTATAGTTGGATATCCTCTAAGTTTTTGCCAGCTAACGCCTTGGCTACGCTGGCATTCATGCGGGCTTGGGCAAAGGCTTCAGTGCTGTGGTTTAGTGCGTCAACCGCTTTGTTAATCGCATCCGCATCACCTGCTTGGCTGGTTGCCTTTAGGCGCTCAATTTCGGTTTCAATTGCCTGTTTATCTGCGGTGCTGATTAAATCACCATCCACTTTTAGCGCTTGTGTAATGGATTGAATAATCGCGCCCGCATTCACTCTGGCCTCAGTCAGCATCCGCGCGTGTTTGTCTTGCTCCGCACCGCTAAATGAATCTTTTAACATGCGGGTGATTTCATCTTCACTTAAGCCGTAAGAAGGTTTCACCACGATATTGGCCTCAACACCGCTAGTTTGTTCACGGGCAGACACGCTTAATAAACCATCGGCATCTACCGTAAAGGTCACGCGAATGCGCGCCGCTCCTGCAGCCATGGGCGGAATACCGCGTAATTCAAAGCGTGCCAGTGAACGGCAATCGGCTACCAATTCGCGCTCACCTTGCACCACTTGGATGCTCATAGCGGTTTGGCCATCTTTATAGGTGGTAAAGTCTTGCGCACGCGCCACGGGCAGTGTGCTGTTGCGCGGAATAATTTTTTCAACCAAACCGCCCATCGTTTCTAGCCCAAGTGAAAGCGGCGTGACATCAAGCAATAATAAGTCGCTGTCACTGCGATTGCCCACCAGCGCATTGGCTTGGATGGCGGCACCGAGCGCGACGACTTTATCGGGGTCTAAATTAGTGAGCGGTGTTTGCTGAAAGTATTCCTCTACAGCATGGCGCACTTGCGGCATACGCGTTGCCCCACCCACCAAAACGACGCCTTTAATGTCAGTAATATCTAACTGTGCATCACGCATGGCTTTGCGCGTAGGAGACAGTGTTTTTGTGACTAAATGTTGGGTTAACTCTACAAATTGTGTGGCGGTTAAGGTCACATCCACCATGGTGCCATTGCTTAATTTGCACACAATTTGAGCTTCAAAGTTGTCCGTCAGCCATTCTTTGGCTTGGCGCGCTTTGGTGAGTAACAGCCTTGTGTCTTCTTCATTAAGCGGGGAAAAGTTTTTGCTGGTTTCGCGTACTTTGTCTAGCACCCAGCAATAAATACGATGGTCAAAATCATCACCACCCAGTGCGGAGTCGCCATTGGTTGCCAATACTTCAAACACGCCTTTGGTGAGTTTTAAAATGCTGACATCAAACGTGCCACCGCCTAAATCATAAATAACAAAAATACCTTCCGCGTTGTTATCTAAGCCATAAGCCACTGCGGCGGCAGTCGGCTCATTGAGTAAACGCAGTACGTTTAAACCAGCCAGCCGTGCCGCATCTTTGGTGGCTTGGCGTTGCGCATCATCAAAATAGGCTGGCACGGTAATCACCGCGCCAGTGAGCTCGCCACCAAGTGCGTTTTCAGCGCGTTTTTTTAACGCGTTTAGAATTTCAGCAGAAATTTCTACCGGTGTTTTTAAGCCTGCACGCGTTTGTAGCTGCACTTGTTTTTTTGCTGAGTCATCTTCGACAAAACGATAAGGAATATGTGCTCTATCTGCAATATCGTGCAAACTGCGTCCCATAAAACGTTTTACTGAGGCTATGGTGTTGGTTGGGTCAGCGCTAAGTTGGGCTTGCGCTTCATGCCCTACAATCACTTTTCCATCTGGCGCGTAGCGCACAACCGATGGCAATAATCCATGACCATGAGCATCCTGCAACACTGTGCTCATGCCGCTACGCACGGTAGCAACAAGAGAGTTAGTGGTGCCTAAGTCAATGCCGACCGCCAGTTTATGTTGGTGAGGTGCGGCCGATTGGCCTGGTTCAGAAATTTGTAAAAGTGCCATGTATGTCAGTTAAGCGTAAGTTAGTTGCTTTTAATCAAGCAATGCGAGTGCTTGTTTGGTATCTGCGCTTACTTTATCAATAAAAATGAGTTTGCGCGCAATATCCGTTGCGCTTTTAAAGTCTTTTTTTTCGTCAAAGTGTGTTTTAAATTCTGTTTGCAAATCATTCTCTTGCGTTTTGAGTTCACGCGCGAGGCTTTCAATTGCTTGAACATTACTTGCCTGTATGGCATCTTCTAACAGCTCGCGCCATTCCATTTGTTGCATTAAAAAGTCTGTGGGCATGGCGGTGTTGGTTTCAGATATTGCTGTAATGCCTTGCAGACTTAATAAATAAGCCGCTCGCAGCGCTGGCTGTTTTAACGTTTGGTAGGCATCGTTGGCAAAAGTGGCGGTTTGCATAGATTGCATTTTTTCACTCGTACTGGCAGTTACAAATTTGTCAGGGTGAGCTTCGGCCTGTATTTTTCTGTAACTAGTTGCTAATGCGTTGAGTGAAATATCAAAATTAACCGCAAGCCCAAAAAACTCAAAATAGTTTTGTCTCACATGATGTCGGTTCACACGGTAAAGCTTTCACCACACCCACATTCGTCTTTCACATTGGGGTTGTTAAATTTAAAACCCTCGTTCAAGCCTTCTTTGGTGAAGTCTAGCTCAGTGCCATCAATGTAAACCAAACTTTTTGGGTCCACTATTACCTTCACGCCGTGGCTTTCAAACGCGACATCTTCTGCTTGTATTTCATCTACGAATTCTAATGTGTAAGCCATGCCTGAGCAGCCAGTCGTTTTAACGCCCAGACGTAAGCCGATGCCTTTGCCACGATTGGCTAAAAATTTTTCTACGCGGTTTGCCGCAGTTTGTGTCAATGTAATTGCCATAGTTAATTACTCTAAATTTATGCTTTTGCCGCTTGTTTTGCTTTAATGTCTGCAACGGCCGCTTTGATGGCATCTTCAGCCAATACAGAACAGTGAATTTTAACAGGTGGCAACGCTAATTCTTCAGCGATTTCAGAATTTTTAATCGCATAAGCCTCTTCAATGGTGCGGCCTTTAAGCCACTCTGTTACCAATGAACTTGATGCAATTGCAGAGCCGCAACCATACGTTTTGAATTTGGCATCTTCAATAATGCCCGCATCATTTACTTTTATCATTAATTTCATGACATCGCCACAAGCGGGCGCGCCCACCATGCCCGTGCCTACGTTAGGGTCATTTTTGTCTAAGCTACCCACATTACGCGGGTTTTCGTAGTGGTCTAAAACTTTGTCTGAATAAGCCATTTTAATACTCCTTTATCTAGCCGAATTGGCTAGCCAATCTAATGTGCAGCCCACTGCACTTTGCTAATATCTACACCATCTTGATACATTTCCCAAAGTGGGGAGAGTTCGCGTAGTTTGCCAATTTTTTCTTTCAATAAGGCAATGGTGTAATCCACATCGGCCTCGGTGGTAAAGCGCCCGATTGAAAAACGAATCGAGCTGTGCGCGAGTTCATCACTTCTACCCAAAGCACGTAGCACATAACTTGGCTCTAGGCTGGCAGAAGTACAAGCAGAACCGCTTGAAACCGCAATGCCTTTCACCGCCATAATCAATGATTCGCCTTCCACATAGTTAAAGCTGATGTTCAAATTATGCGGCACGCGATGCGCTAAATCACCGTTCACGTAAACTTCTTCTATGCTTTCTAAGCCATGTAAAAGCCTATCGCGTAGTTTGCGAATACGTGCATTTTCCACGTCCATTTCTTCACGTGCGATACGAAAAGCTTCACCCATGCCAACAATTTGGTGTGTGGCCAAGGTTCCAGAGCGCATACCGCGCTCATGGCCGCCACCGTGCATTTGCGCTTCAATGCGAATACGTGGTTTACGGCGCACAAATAAAGCACCAATGCCTTTAGGGCCGTAGGTTTTATGCGCGCTAAAGCTCATTAAATCAACTGGTAATTTTTCTAAGTCTATATGCACTTTGCCTGTAGCTTGCGCAGCGTCCACATGAAAAATAATATTATTTTCACGGCAGATTTTTCCTATGCCTTCAATATCTTGAATCACGCCAATTTCATTATTCACCAACATCACAGAGGCTAACACCGTATCTGGGCGAATGGCCGCTTTAAATTTTTCCAAGCTGACCAAGCCATCTGAATCCGGCTCTAAAAATGTTGCGGTAAAGCCTTGACGCTCTAACTCACGCACAGGGTCAATTACCGCTTTATGCTCGGTTGCTACTGTAATAATATGCTTGCCTTTGGTGCCTGCATAAAAATTTGCCGCGCCTTTAATGGCCAAGTTGTTAGACTCTGTCGCGCCAGAAGTCCACACGATTTCACGTGGGTCTGCATTGACTAGTTTCGCCACTTCATTGCGCGCTTCTTCCACGGCTTTTTCTGCAGTCCAACCGTAGGGGTGGCTGCGTGATGCAGGGTTGCCGTAATGCTCCGTTAAATAGGGAATCATTTTTGCGGCCACACGTGGGTCAACAGGCGTGGTGGCAGAATAATCTAAATATATCGGGTCTCTATCCATGTTGTTAGTCTTAACTTTCTTAATTGCTCAATAACTTCTCTCACTCAAGCCGCCATTGCGACCATCTGTTTCAAACGATTTAACTCTTGTTTAAGTGTGACCAAAAACTGGTCTATTTGTTCGGTTGTATTGCTGGCATCTAAGCTCACCCGTATTGCCCCACGTGCCAAGTCTGGTGCAACCCCCATGGCTAATAATACATGGCTAGGTTCGGTGCTGTCGCTTGAGCACGCCGAGCCACTGGCAACAGCAAAGCCTTTCTTATCAAGCGCCATCACTAAGGTTTCGCCTTCAATATTGTTGAAAGCAAAAAAGCTGGTGTTGGGTAATCTGGTAGATTTTTCGGCAAAAATTGTTGCGCCTAAATTATGTAAACCTATTTCTAATTGCTGACGTAGTTGTAGTGTTTTTTGCGCATGGTTGACTAAATTATTCACAGCCAACTCACTTGCTAAGCCAAAACCGACAATGGCAGCCACATTTTCTGTGCCGCTGCGTAAGCCTTTTTCTTGCCCACCGCCCAGCATAAAAGGCATCATGTCCACGCGTTTATTTAAAATTAGCGCACCTGCACCTTGTGGGCCATGAATTTTATGGCTAGAAACCGTCATGGCGTTCACGTTTAAATCGCTAAAGTTTACAGAAATTTTACCTAAAGCTTGCACCGCATCAGTGTGCATGTAAGCGCCATGTTTTTTGGCTAACTCAGCAACACGCGCAATATCTTGAATTGCGCCAGTTTCATTATTGGCTAACATCACAGAAACCAAGCTGGTAGGGCGCGCTAGCAGGCTTTCTAAGTGAGTAAAGTCAAACTCACATTGCGCATCTACACCAATTTTTGCAAGCTTAAAGCCACGTGATTGCAGCATTTCCGCAGGACGTGTCACACACGGGTGCTCAATAGCGCTAATGGCGATTTGCGTATTAGGCAGTTTTGTTGTCATGCCGTTGATGGCAAAATTATTGGCTTCAGTGCCGCTGGCAGTAAATATCACTTGGCTAGGGTAAGCACCAACGGCATTTGCCACTTGCTCACGCGCTTGTTCCACTGCATCGCGCGCGGCGCGGCCATAAGCATGACGACTGGTGGCATTGCCTTGTTGCGCAGTCATCCATGGCAACATAGCCTCCAATACACGCGCATCAAGAGCGGTAGTCGCGTTGTGGTCAAAATAAACGTGCGCCATGATGGTGTTAAATCGCAGTTTCCATAATGCCAGTTTTACGTGGCGAAAAATGTATGGCGTTAGTGGGCAAGCCGGCTTCTTTTCTACGTTGATTTTCGACTAAATCAGCCAAGCTGACGCCTGATAAATAGTCTAATATTTTGATGTTGAGCGAAGCCCATAAATCATGCGTCATGCAACGGCCTTCATCATGACAGTTTTCCGTGCCACCGCATTGCGTTGCGTCAATCAATTCATCGACTGCAGCAATAATACAAGAAACACTAATTTGCGCGGCTGGTTTAGCCAAACGATAACCACCACCTGGGCCACGCACGCTAGTGACCAAATCTTGCTTGCGTAAGCGGCTGAACAACTGCTCTAAATAAGACAGCGAAATATGTTGGCGCTCGCTGATGCCTGCCAAGGTCACAGGGCGGATATTATCAGCACCCGCAGTTTCACTTAACGCCAAGTCTAGCATCGCGGTGACTGCAAAACGTCCTTTGGTGGTGAGTCTCATTTTATGTGCACAACTAAAGTCATTGAAGTGCAAATTGTATAATAACCTAGTATTTTAGTCAATTATTATTTAACCGAACAATTGACAATTTTTTGTGACAATGCGTGGCAGTAAATTGGCACTAAAAAAGGATGTTTTTTTATCTATCTTCACTATAGGCGCTCTGTACCAGTGCTTGGCATCACCATTCTCGCTAAGTGCTAAAGCACTAAGTCGAATGCGAAAGCCAGTACCCATGCGGTTTCCAGTGGCATAAAAAAACCCCGCAATTATGCGGGGTTTTTGTTGGCATATCTGGGCTATTTCAAACTATTGATCCACTCGGCGATTTGTTTTACGTCTTCAGCAGGCACTTGTGGCATGGGCTGCATGGGCATGTAACCTGGCCAGTTTTCTGGTTTTGGTGTTTTCACCAATTCCACAATTTGGTCGGCGGTGTAGCCTTTGGCTGCCACTTCTTTATAGGCTGGCCCTACCACTTTGATGTCCGCGTTGTGGCATGCGAGACAGCCGTGTTTTTCGGCTAGGGCTTGGCCAGGCTTCACGTCTGCTTGTGTGGCTATGGGCGTTGCTGGTGCGTTTTTAGCCTCCTCAAACGCGGCAAGTGATTCTCTTTGGAACAGCTCGGTTTTCGCGTGTGAGGCATCTAGCACAGGTTTCACCAAGCCCATACGCATACCGTGGCGTAAGCTCGCCATTGAAAGAATAGCAATAATCATCACTGCAACCACCGTCCACACACGTTTTGCATGTAGGTCATCATTGAAAAAGTCTTTCAATAATAGGTATAGCGCAAATAGTGCTAAGGCAACGGTGAGGATGATGCCCCAGAAATAACCATTTTCAAAAAAAGCTTCAATACCGTAATCAGGAAAGCTAAACAGCACCAATGGGCCTACAAAGAAGTTAAGCACAGTGGGGATAATGAACCATGTTTTACCTGTACGTGTAAGCACCACGCCTGCTTCACGGTCTTCTGCATTATCACTTTTGCGTTTGTACATACCATACACCAACATAAACACGCCTGTTACTGCAAATGTTGCTAAGTAAAAATGTACTAAACGAAAGAAAGTATCAGCGCGTAATAACGCATCCCAAAAGTGAGTGGTGTAAGTCCAAGTACTTGGCGTCATAGCGAGTTGCACATTAGCCATAAATGCCCATGGCAAGGTATAGAACAAAGCAACACCCACCATACCAATAAAAATGTGTAAGGTTTTGCGATGCTCTAGCGTATGCCAAGTATATTTATACAAATATGAGAGCAAGAACGCCACCACGTTACCGTAAATGATATGCAACCAATGCGGCGAAATCATAATAGATGACGAGTAAAACAACGGCGTCAGCAATATACTTACCAGCAATAGCGGTGCTACACCCCATAACGCCCCCATGTTTTCTGAAATGGTCACAGGCGTGGTGAGCAAGTAGGCCACACGGTCAAAAATTGGATTTTTCTCTTTATGGCCTTTGCTGTTAAAATACACCGAGGCCAGCGACGCCCCCAACAGCACGTTAATAAACAGAATATGCACTACCCAAGCCACAATCAACAGACCGTGGAAAAATGGTTCCATGAACTCCAGCCCCATGGTGGGCAATGGCAACGGAATGTCACCAGGAATGATTCTAAAATCGGTCATTTTTTCACCTCATCTAATTGTTTTTGATAAGCGAGCGCAGGTTTATCGTGCGTTGCCAGTGAGGCCAAATACGCAGCTAAGGCTTTGCGCTCGGCATCTGTGCCTGTAAACGGCGGCATAAACGGCGTAGCAGCTGAGTTTAATGAACCGATACGAATATAAATTGCCTCTTCACTCAAGCCAGCGGTACGCGCTTTCACTGAGTTAATACCATTGGTCGTGTGGCAATAACGGCATTGCATTTGATAGAGATATTTACCTGCCACCAGTTTGTTTTGCTCGTTCACCTCACGGAAGTCTGGCGGCACAAACGCAGCGTGTTTTAAGTAGCCCGTTTTGTTAAGGTAAGGCACATCGGCCACACGCACGCCATTGGCATACATGTAGTCGTAGATGATGTACGGCTTACGCACAAATTCGCGCACGCGCTCAAACTCACCAATCAAGCCCATTGAGCCGATTAACATCATCACCGCTAAAAACACAGGTGCGTGTTTTGGTTTGGTATATAAAGAAACCGCGCCAATTAATACCATGCTTGAAAGTGCAACTATTAAATATGTGGCATATTCAGGGTGTGCTGCTAAACGACGTGTAATCGCGCCCATCCAAAATAAATCTTTGGCCGCTTGCGGAAACTGAGCATAATACCAAGCACCAAACAGCACAAAGAAAGGAATACAAACCAGCAACACAGTGCCGTATAAACGCATTGCCTGTTGGCGCAATTCCAAATCTTTTTTAGTGAAAAACCAAGTCAGCAACATCGCCATAGCCGCTGCCCAAGCAATTGACCAGAACGTGCGGAAACCTAATGACGGAATCCAAGATGGATTAAATAATGCTGCAACATAATCTGGCTCCGCCGGAAAGTATGATTTCAGCCAATTACCTGGGGTCATCATAAAGCCCAAAATCGCTGTAATAATCGCCATGGTGAGCCATGAAGCAACCGCATAAGATAGAACCAAATTAAAGACTTTTTTCTTACCTTGTGTGCCAAGCGGATGTTTTTTCCATATCAGGAACAGCCACAGTAAGAGTATCATCTCAGCATTAAAGACAATCCACTCAATAAACCATTTCCAGAAGAATACGCGAAGTAGCGCACCAATCGCTGCAGGGTTAATGATGTTAATGTGTATCCAAATACCAATCCCTGTCAATGCTCCAACAGCAGTTGCCAAAATAAAAAAAGTGAATAAAATTTTGTAAGAAAGCTGGTCTAGTTTTTGATCATTGTTTTTAATGGCTAACCACTGACTTAACACTAGAATAATGCTCCCACCTACAGCTGCTCCATGCGAGATGAACACATGTAAAATTGCATCAAATGCAAAAAGCAAACGATGCCCAATAAATGGCATTTCAAAAATCGGATAATCAAACATACCTTTACGCCTCCCTATATTTATAACCATAAATAAAACATGGGGATTTTATGAGTTATTAAACACTGGGAAAAGTGGCATATCGTCGCGCGACAATACGTCACATCTTTTGTCAAAAAATTCAAAGAGATATAATTAGCTTATAAGAATTTTGTAACACATTTAATATATGCCAGTTTCTTCAAAAAAGATGCTTATTGTTGACGATAATGTCACTTTTTGCCTAGTGCTAAGTCGGGCTATGATAAAGCGAGGGTTTGAGGTTGTGGTTGCTAACGATTTAGAAAACGCTAAGAAAATTACAAGTGGTGTCAGTTTTGACTTTGCTGTAGTAGATTTAAAACTTAGTAATGACTCCGGGCTGAAAGTCCTTAAGTTTTTGCATCAAAATAACCCAGATACTCGAATCGTTATGTTAACGGGCTACGCCAGTATTTCAACTGCTACAGAGTCCATAAAAATGGGCGCAGTACATTATTTATCCAAGCCAGCTAATGCTGATGATATTGTTTCTGCATTACATAAAACGCGTGGAAATGAGTTTGAATCTATTCCAGATGTACCTCTCCCACTAGACCAGCTAGAGTGGGAGCATATTAATCGAGTATTGTTATCAAAGAATGGAAATATTACTGCAACAGCGTTGGCACTTAACTTACATCGCAGAAGTTTGCAACGAAAACTTGCCAAACATTCGCCATTAAACAAAGAAAAAATGTAGTCTAGCGTTTCTTTTTACTATCAAATGCTTGTGCTAATTGTGCATCCGTTTTTTCATCGGTTAATTGCGCAATTTGTGTTTTGAGGGTTTGCAATTGCTCATCTTGCTTGTTAGCATGGTCTAGCAAACTGTGAATGGCTTTAATCATGGGGTCGTTTTCATCGTTGCCCACCGCATAGGCGGCAAAACCAATTTTTTTGGCAGTTTCTTCGCGCTTTTTAGATTTTTCTTCCTCTAAAATTCGTGCGGGAATGCCGACAGCAGTTGCGTTTTCTGGGACATCTTTGACCACCACCGCATTAGAGCCGATTTTAGCGTTTTTGCCAATGGTAATGGGGCCAAGCACTTTTGCGCCAGCGCCAATCACTACGCCTTGCTCTAAGGTTGGATGGCGCTTACCTTTGTTCCAAGAGGTGCCGCCTAGCGTTACCCCGTGGTAAAGCGTGCAATCGTCGCCAATGACTGCGGTTTCGCCCACCACCACGCCCATGCCGTGGTCAATAAACACGCGGCGGCCGATGGTTGCCCCAGGGTGAATTTCAATGCCAGTGAGCCAGCGCCCAACGTGCGAAAAAAATCGCCCCGCCCAAAAAAACTCAGATTTCCACAACCAATGGCTAAAGCGGTGCATTAGCAAGGCGTGCACGCCAGGATATGTGGTGATAATCTCAAATTTTGTGCGTGCGGCAGGGTCGCGCTCAAACACAATTGAAATATCTTCTTTAAGCTGTCTAAACATGAACGTATTATGCCATAAATGTGGCGCAAACTGACTAGAGTGTCAGCGGCTAATATTTGTGCTAAAGTGAAGTTTATTGAGATGCCTGACGCTTTTGGAGTGAAAATTTACCGCAGATTTGTCACCCTAAAATAATCGAAAATTCGCATTAAAATTATATCAAATCATTTTTATGCCTCCGCAAGCCAGTATCCATGCGGGTTACAGAGGCATAAAAAATCCTCGGGGTTTTTTGCCCAATATGACGCACTTGTTTTTTAGGAGAAAAGTCATTAGAGTTTCCCATGTATTGCGCTATTTAATTTTGCTTTTTACGCTAAGTGTTTTGTTGTTTTCACCTTTGCAATCGGATGCAAAATCCAAACAAAAGCAGCACACCAAAACCGTGAAAGTGCAAAAAAGTCAGGTGGGCGTTGCTTCTTTTTATGCTAAAAAGTTTCATGGCAGGCGCACGGCAAGTGGCGAAATTTTTAATAATAATGACCTTACCGCGGCGCATCTTACTTTGCCGTTTGGCACAAAAGTGAAGGTGACGCGTCTGAAAACCGGTAAATCGGTCATTGTGCGCATTAACGACCGCGGCCCACATGTGCGTGGGCGTATTATAGATTTATCTTACGGAGCGGCAAAAAAAATTGGCCTAGTGCAGGCTGGCACAGCGCGTGTGCGCATCGAAGTCGTTCAATAAATGGGAGCTTCTATAAATACATTTTTTGGGTGCATTACTTCGTTGCGCGGTACTCGCAACCTCGCTGTATAACGCATACTATCTCGGTTTCTGTGTTCCGTGCGTCTCGTACTGTATCCCAAACTCTGCATTTATAGAAGTCCCAAATGTGTATCCTAAAATGACCTGCCTAGCAGTTTGCCGTTTGGCAGTTTGTTTGTTGTACCACTTTTAATTTTTCATTTAACAAATTGGCTGACTCTTGGTCAATTTCGTTAAGCGTGGCGGCGGTTTTGGTGGCTTCTTGTGTTTTTCCCGCTGCTATTTCGCTTAAGCCCAAGTAATATAGCGCGCCGCTGTGGCGCTTATTTTGTGCGTAAAGCTGCTGAAAATGCGCGGTGGCCTGTGCGTAATCTTTTAAGTTAAATTCTGCAATGGCTAAATAGTGCATCGCTTCCGTAGTGTTAGGTTCTGCTTGCGCCCATTCGCTGGCAATTTTCTTTAACATGGGCCAATCTTCAGTTTGATACGGCTGAATCACGCGCATAAAATAAGGGCGCTTTTCTTCAGGGGCATCCCAAAAGGGCGGTTGACCTGCAGCAGGAATTTCTAAAGCGGGTTGATCAAGCAAGCGCTTCACCCATTCCACCGACATGTTGTAGTAAAACGCATTGCGACCTGGGCTTTTAAGCGTGATGATGCCGACCAATTTACCGTCATCACTAAACATCGCGCCGCCACTCGCGCCCATTCTAAAATCGTTGGTAGAACGAATAATCACACTATCATCTAAAGGATAAAGCGCTTTTATAAAGCCATAGGTGGTGAGCGGTTTGGGCGCATTATTAGGAAAGCTAATGGTAAAAACAGGTTGCTCGTATTGCAAATCTTTACTGACGCCTAACTCAGCAATGGTGGTGTCTAATCCATCAAAACCAATAATGCACAAATCATGCTGCCAATCGGCTTTAATGCTGGTAGCGCGGTGGCTTTCGCCGAATTTAATCACGTTAATGGCGGAGGCATTTCGCACCACATGGCAGTTGGTCACCACTTGGTCTTTAGCAACCACCACGCCCGAGCCCACACCATAATGCCCGTTGGGTAAAATCACGCGAATTTTAACCACGCTAGATTTGAGTTGATATACCATGCCCTCGGGAGGCAGGGCAAAAGCAGAGCATGCGCAAAATATTAAGCTTAAAAAAGCGAACCAGTTTTTCATGAATCTACCCCAATATCAAAATGGTGAAGCAAGTGTATGATGATTGAGTCTTGGTGTATGTGACTTAAGTTCCAAATGGCATGTTTAATTTACGGCGCCTTTAATATTTAGTATGTTTTTTCGGCGTGATTGACAAGGTCAGGATGCCGCGCAGCAAATTCACCTCTTCTTTTTCAAGCCGTGCACGGCTGTAAATGCGACGAATCCGCTCGCTCAGTTTTTTTGGCGCTTGCGGGTTAAGGTAGCCAATTTTAATGAGCGTATCTTCAAGGTGTGCGTAAAAACCTTCTAGCGCTTCATTGGTGGCGAGTTCGGGAGTGTTTTCTGGTACATCCAATTTACCTTCAAGCACCGCCATGCGAATTTCATAGCACATCACTTGAACTGCCGCCGCAAGGTTAAGCGAACTGTACTCTGGGTTGGCAGGAATCATCGCCAATAATTGGCAGCAATCAAGCTCGGCATTGGAAAGCCCACTCATTTCGGTGCCAAACACTAAGGCAATCGGCTGCGAGGCGGCTATTTTACTGGCGCGCGTAGCGGCTTCACGCACATTTACCAACTCATGCGAAATTTGGCGTTTTCGTGCGCTCATGCCAATGGCAAACGCACAGCCTGCAAGGGCTTCGCTGAGTGTTTCAGTTACAGTCGCGTTTTCAAGCAAATCGGCCGCACCAGTAGCAAGCGCCGTGGCGTGCGCATCAGGAAACTGCGCAGGTTTAACCAAATAAAGCTGGCTTAAGCCCATGGTTTTCATGGCGCGTGCGGCGGAGCCGATATTGCCAGGATGGCTTGTTTGGCATAAAACGACCCGAATATGATTAAAAATAGACTGTGACAATTTGGGGATACGCCTAATAATGCTAAAATAGCATTTTAACAGCTCTTTAAGAAATTTCCGTTATGCATCCAATGCTCACCATTGCAGTTAAAGCCGCGCGTAAAGCGGGCGCTATTATCAACCGTGCCTCACAAGATGTCGGCTCATTGACTGTGCAGTCTAAAACTTATAATGACTTTGTTAGCGAGGTTGACCGCGCCGCCGAACAAGCCATTATTGACGTGCTCAAAGATGCTTATCCAGACCACGGCTTTTTGGGTGAAGAAAGCGGGGAGAGTAATAAACAGGCCGATAATATATGGATTATCGACCCGCTCGACGGCACCACCAATTTCTTACATAGCTTTCCGCAATATTGCGTTTCTATCGCGTTGCAGCAAAAAGGCGTACTCACGCAAGCCGTGATTTACGACCCAGTGCGCAATGATTTATTTACCGCCACCAAAGGCCGCGGCGCATTTTTGAACGATAAGCGCATTCGTGTCACCAGCCGCGCTAAATTGCAAGATTCTTTAATCGCTACGGGTTTTCCGTTCCGCGATTTTACGCATCTTGATACCTACCTAGGTATGTTAAAAGACATGATTAAAAAAACCACTGGCATACGCCGCCCGGGCTCAGCCGCGTTAGATTTAGCGTATGTGGCTGCGGGTTGGGTTGATGGCTTTTTTGAAATCAATTTATCCGAGTGGGATATCGCTGCGGGTGGCTTGCTGGTGCAAGAAGCAGGCGGCATTGTGGGCGATTTTGAAGGCAACGAAAGCTGGCTAAAAACAGGTAATATTGTTGCGGCCAACCCAAAAGTATTTGCGCAGATGCTACAAGTGTTGGCACCGCATTTAACAGATGCTTTGAAGACGCCGAAATAAAGCCTAATACGTCTTTTAAAACCGGTCTTCTTTTTACCACCTCTGCAAGCCAGTATCCATGCGGCTTGCGGGGCATCAAAAATCTCTCGGGCGATTAAAAATTTAAAAATCTTTAAATTCATCTCAAATTTTACGCATGCGATACCGTATTTTACACCGCTTAAATTCACCCAAACGGGCGATTGTTGATAAGTGGAAAGAGGCGTATTTTGTCAGTTAATTTACTTTGTAAATTTTTGAAAATTGAGGGCAATGATGATGAAAAAAAATGTGTTAGGTTTATGTGCGGCGTTGCTTTTTGCTGCTCCTGCTATATCGCAAGCAGCTGTTTATAATGTAGATGCACGAGCAAACTCTACATCAGGTGGTACTGGTGTGGCAGTTGGCTTTAATGCGGGTGATGCTTTTACCGTGTCTGTGAACCCGCTGGATTTGTGGAATGCTGGTGCGTTACCACGTTGGTCAAATGCAAATGGCTTGACTGGCGCGAATTTGTTGGCAACGGGCGCGGCAGATACTAACGGTGACAACCCTGGTGTAGCAGCAGGTACAATCATTGGTCCTGGTGCTTTTGGTAACCATAGTCAAGGAGGCTTATCTGCTCCTTTTGGTTCACTCGTAGGCGAGTGGGGGAATGCGTTAGGTAGCTATTTCTTCATTGGTACGAATTACGCAGGTGTTGCTGCGGCCAGTACGTTGAATTTATACTATTTTGACTCAAATAACGGCGATAATACTGGCAGTATCAATGTCAATATTGCGGCTGTGCCAGAGCCAGAAACGTATGCTTTAATGTTAGCTGGTCTTGCTTTGGTGGGTTTCAGCGCGCGTCGTCGTCAGCACTAATAGTTAGTTGAAATATTAAAGGCGCGCAATTATTTGCGCGCCTTTTTTGTTTTACTTAACATCGCAAATTTTAGCTAAATTTGTACAAAAATTTGCCCACTTTTTTATGTGAGAAAAGTGCTTTTTTCTGTCAAATCTTTTTACCTCAGCGCTAAGCCAGTCTGCATGCGGCTCTCACGGCATCAAAAATCTCTCGGGCGATTTTTAAGTCCTAATTTTGCTGATTTTTGCTTCAGCTACGCCCACCCCTAAAGTGAGTTTCACTTCATCATTTATGTTTAATTGCGTGGTGCTAGTTACAATTTCACCCACATTATTTTGCACAAAAGCGTAGCCGCGCGTCAGTACAGCCTGTGGATTAAGGTGTTCAAGGCTATTTTTTAAGCGTAGTAATTGTTGTTGGTGGATTTGAAGTTGCCGCTGTAAGCTCGTTTCTAAGCGATGTGCCAGGTGCATGAGTTGTGTTGTTTTGTTGTTAATTTGCTGCGCAGGCGAGACTAATCTGCGCGCTAAATAATCCAGCTTTTGCGCCTGCTGGTTGAGTAACAATTGCATTTGCTTATTCAGCTGGTTTTGCACCTGTGCGAGTTGGTTTTTGGTCGTTGCAATATCTACGCAGGCCAATTCGGCTGCGGCTGTGGGGGTGGCAGCGCGCATATCTGCCACAAAATCGCAAATGGTAAAGTCAGTTTCATGCCCCACGCCACTAATGGTGGGAATGGCCGAATCATCAATGGCGCGTGCGACAATTTCTTCGTTAAACTGCCATAAATCTTCAAGGCTACCGCCGCCGCGACAAATAATCAGCGTATCAACTTCTTCACGTTTATTCGCGGTGCGAATCGCGTTTGCAATGCTTTGCGCCGCGTCTTTGCCTTGCACAGGCGTGGGGTAAATAATCACTTTAATATTCGGGTTACGGCGTTTTAGCGTTGTCAGTACATCGCGCAAAGCAGCCGCATCCGGCGAGGTGACGATGCCAATGGCGCGCGGATGCTTTGGAATGGCTTGCTTAAAAGCCGCATCAAATAAGCCTTCAGCGCTCAGTTTGGCTTTAAGTTTTTCAAATGCTTCAAACAAAGCGCCCAAGCCAGCGTGTTGTACAAACTCAACGGTGAGTTGAAAATCGCCACGCGCCTCATACAGCGTTACCGTGGCGCGCGCTTCAATTTTATCGCCTTCGCGCGGTATAAAATCCACATAACTATTACGGCCTTTAAACATTACGCAGCGCACTTGCGCGCCCGCATCTTTAAGCGAAAAATACCAATGCCCACTGGCCGCGCGGGTAAAGTTAGACACCTCGCCAGAGACCCAAAACAGAGGAAAGCTCACCTCTAATATTTCGCGTGCGAAACGATTAAGCTCGGTCACAGTCAATATTCTTGCCGGCGTTAAATTTGATGGTGCATCTGCCAAAGCTTGCTCGCTTAATCGGTGATAAAATAGTTAATGTGATTATATATTGTGAATGAAAATGCTAAATAAATTACTTGCAGGTCGCCGTGGATATTTTTTTGGTTTTGTGGCTTGTTTTGGTTTGGTTGGTCTCGCTTTGTGGATACAAACGCGCTACAACCTAGACCCATGCCCGCTGTGCATTACGCAACGCATTGTATTTATGTCACTTGGCATTTTGTTTTTAATTGCCGGTTTGGTCAATAAATTCCCCAAAGTATTTGCTGGTTTGCAGGTGATTACCGCGATGGTTGGTGCAGGCTGGGCGATGCGTCATTGGTGGATACAAGCACACCGCGAAACCATGATAGCTGATTGTGGTGTGGGCTTTGATTATATGTTTGAAAATTTTCCATTAAAAAAAGCCTTAAGTCTGGTGTTTAAGGGCACGGGTGATTGTGCGGCGATTGATTGGACATTTCTCGGTATAAGCATTCCACAAATGGCCTTAATTGCGTTTATTGGGTTTGGGGTTTATGCCGTCTATTTAGCCAAATTGAGCAGAAAGTAAATATGTATAAAACATTAGACCAGTTTGTAGGCAATACGCCACTGGTAAAATTGCAACGCCTAAACCCTAACCAGAGTAATACTATTTTGCTCAAACTTGAGGGCAATAATCCTGCGGGCTCGGTGAAAGATAGACCCGCACTAAGCATGATTATGCGTGCTGAAGCGCGCGGTGACATCAAGCCTGGCGACACATTGATTGAAGCCACCAGCGGCAATACCGGCATTGCGTTAGCGATGGTGGCAGCGATGCGCGGCTATAAAATGGTGTTGGTGATGCCAGAAAATCAAAGTATCGAGCGCCGCCAAAGCATGAAAGCTTACGGGGCTGAGCTGGTGCTCACGCCAAAAGATGGCAGCATGGAGTTAGCACGCGATGTTGCGCTAAAAATGCAAGCAGAGGGTGAGGGGATTGTGCTTGACCAATTTGGCAACATGGACAACCCGCAAGCGCATTATGAAGGCACTGGCCCTGAAATTTGGCGCGATACGGGTGGCAAAATCACGCATTTCGTTTCCAGCATGGGTACGACAGGCACGATTATGGGCACTTCGCGCTTTTTAAAAGAGCAAAATGCAAATATTCAAATTATTGGCGTGCAGCCAGAAGAGGGTGCGCAGATTCCTGGTATTCGCAAATGGCCGGTGGAATATTTGCCGAAAATTTTTGAAGCTAAACGTGTAGATGATCTTATTTACGTGGGGCAAAAACAGGCAGAAGATACGACGCGTAAACTCGCAACGATGGAGGGTATTTTCGCTGGCATTTCAAGTGGCGGCGCGCTTTATGCCGCGCTGGAGCTTTCAAAACGGGTTGAAAATGCCACGATTGTCAGCATCGTTTGCGATAGAGGTGACCGTTACTTATCCACTGGAGTTTTTCCGAGTTAATGCGTCCATTTTTTGCTAGCTTAATAGCACTTGTTTTAAGCTTAGGCACGAGCAGTGCTTGGGCAGTGAGTTCGGTGAGCATTACTGCCGATGAAATTAATATTCACAAAATAGAAAATCAACCTGTCAGCCTGCGACAAGTATCTATTGCATTAGATTTAAATGCCAAAGAAACGCTGTTGGTTAAAGCTAACACAGCGCACTTTCAGCAAGCACTTGTTAACAAGGCCGAGGCGTGGATTGATTTAACTGGGCGCAAGCCTGCACAAATAAAAGCCGAACATATTGAATATCAACAATTTGAAGCAAGAAAAACATGGCTTCATTTAGATTTGCTGGGCAACACACGGGCAGACTTTAGCACTGATGTTAAACAAAAGTCAGACAAATTATGGGCGCAGGCTAAACTTAATTGCCTAGTGCCTAAAAATCTAGAAACTGAGCTTTGGCAATGCGAATCAGGGCAATATCAGTCTGATCGCATTCATCTCCCTTTTAGTTTAAATTTAAGCCCACAAAGCAACGGGTTTAACGCGGATTTCACCTTAAAAGAAGCGAATTTTAGCGATGAAGCTGGCCTGCATGCAGCAGAAAAATTATCTGGCAACCTGCATTTAAAAGTGCAAAAAACGGGCGATTATTATCGCTGGCAAAGTACATTGCAATGGGAAAATGGTGAAATGTTTTGGCAGCCGTTTTACTTTAGCGGCAGTGGGCATCAATTCTCTGCAACTGGTATTCTTCAGCCTGATAGCGTTATTTTTGAAAACGCTAAGCTTAATATTCAAAAAGTTGGGGAGCTTAATTTTAAAGGGAAAATGCGCCTTAAAGATTATCATCTCACCAGTTTTGATGCAGAGATGCCGACGTTAAACTTGAACGAGGCTTACCCTTTAATTTTTAAGCCATTACTTGAAAAAACCGCTTTTAATAATGCCGATATTGATGGCAATGCCGCTTTAAAAGTATCTATGCGCGAAGGGGAAATCAAATCGTTTGAGTTACAACTACGTGACGTTAACATCGATGATAAAAACAAAAAATTTGCTTTTTATCATATTAACGCCGATTTGCCTTGGAGCTATGATGACGCCAAGAAGGTAAGTTTTGCGTACCAAAGTGGGCTTCTGCTCAACTTGCCGCTAGGCGAAACAAACATGACTGCCGAAGTTAACCGCTATGCGCTGACTTCGCCCAGCATCACCCTGCCTATTTTAGATGGCGCGTTGCAGTTAACAGATATTTCTGCTGCCCATATTGGGGCAGAATGGTTTTGGCACTTACAAGCAAAACTCAAACCCATCTCAATGGCTGATTTCAGCCGAGCACTCAAGCTGCCCGTGATGTATGGCTGGGCTTCTGCTGAGATTCCGATGGTGACTTACAGCGGTGGCAATTTAACGGCAGATGGCGAAATTGTACTGAATGTGTTTGATGGTACAGCTAATATCACAAACTTGACGATGAAGAACCCGTTGGGCGTTGCGCCAAAATTAAACGCGGATATCGCCTTACGTAATTTAGATTTGGGTAGCTTAACGCGCACTTATAGCTTTGGCGGCATAGAAGGCAAACTGGATGGCGATATTGATGATTTAGAATTACAAAGCTGGAAAACGGTGAAGTTTGATGCGCAAGTGCATAGTAGCGCGGGTAAATATCCTAAAAAAATATCACAGCGCGCAGTAGAAAACATTTCTGCGCTTGGAGGCGCTGGTGCGGCAGCGGCCATTCAACGCAGCTTTTTACAATTTTTTAAGCAGTTTAACTATGAAAAAATGGGTTTAAGCTGCAAATTACGCAATGATGTGTGCGAAATGGGCGGTATTGAGTCAACGCCACATGGGTATGTCATCGTTAAAGGAAGTGGCATCCCGCAGATTACCGTGATGGGGTACAATCATACGGTAGGCTGGGGTGAACTGTTAGCCCGTATCAAACGGGTGACTGACGGCAATAGTAAGGCAATTGTTAAGTAAAAACTAAATGAAGGAACATAAATGAAAAAATGGATGTTGGCATTACCTATCGCGTTTATCTTATCCGCTTGCGTCACCATTAATATTTACTTTCCCGCCGCGGCGGCAGAAAAAGCGGCAGATAAAATTATTGATGATGTTTGGCAGCTTAAAAATGGTGAAAAACCGAATGTAAAAACGGTAGAACCTAAAACGGCTGAACCCGCTGCTGAGCCTGCTACTGTTGAATCTAAACCAGCCGAGCCAGCTAAATAAGTCCATCAAAGGAAAAAATCATGAAAAAAATATTATTCAGCTTAATAGTGTTGTTAAATTTATTGCTTGCTAGTTCATTCACAAATGCAGCGGGTGCTGATTTAGAAGTCAATACGCCAGCGATTTCTGCTATCAAAAGTAGTATGCAAGCACGCCACAGCCAGCTTGCGGCTTTTTACAGCAGTGGTGCGATTGGTCTGACAAAAGACGGCTTGATTGCGGTGAAAGATGCCAGCGCAGTACCACTTAAAGACCGTGGTGGGTTAAACAGTTTGGTAGCGGCGGAAAATGCCGACCGTAACAATTTATATAAAGAAATCGCTACTGCTAACGGCCACCCAGAATGGCAAGGGGAGATTCAAAGCACGTTTGCAGGCCGCTGGATAGATAAAGCACAAGGCGGATGGTGGTATCAGGGCGCGAGTGGCTGGGTGAAGAAATAATTCAGTTTTAATTTAACAAAGGCTGCCTAGGCAGCCTTTGTTTTTTTGGTGTATCCTTATTGCTTATGACTCCAACGCTTGTTTTTGACATTGAAACTATCCCCGACACTGCAGGTTTGCGCACCTTGCTGGATGTGCCTGCGCACGCTACAGATGATGACATCGCTAACATCGCGTTTCACCAGCGACGGCAGCAAAATGGTAGCGAATTTTTGCCTCTGCATCAGCATAAAATTTGTGCGATTTCATGCGCACTGCGTGAGGGAAATCACTTTAAAGTATGGAGTTTGGGTGAAAAAGAGGCGACTGAAAAAGAAATTATTCAGCGTTTTTTTGATGGGATTGAAAAATACACGCCGCAAATTATCAGTTGGAATGGCAGCGGTTTTGATTTGCCGGTGTTGCACTACCGCGCCATGATTCACCAAGTACGGGCGCCGCGCTATTGGGATTTAGGCGAGGACGACAAAGAGTTTAAGTGGAATAATTATATTAGCCGCTACCACATGCGCCACTTGGATTTGATGGACGTGCTGGCCATGTATAACGGTCGCGGTAATGCGCCCTTGGATGAAATTGCGCAGCTGTGTGGCTTTCCCGGTAAGTTAGGCATGGACGGCAGTAAAGTGTGGGGTGCGTACCAAGCGGGCGAGATTGAAGCGATTCGCAATTATTGTGAAACCGATGTGGCCAATACGCATTTAGTTTTTTTGCGCTTTCAGCTCATGCGCGGGCACCTAACACCAGCGGCGTATGAAGCAGAAATTAACTTGGTGCGTGATACTTTAGGTGCTTATACAGGCGCACATTGGACAGAGTTTCTGGCGGCTTGGAAGCGTTAATTTTACGCTTTAATTTTTTTGCTTTTTTAGCATCATTTTTACGCATCTTCCTTTTACCTCCTCTGTGAGCCAGTACCCATGCGGCTTGCAGGGCATCAAAAATCTCTCGGGTGAAAATTAAGCCTATTAACTGCCTTTTTAAGCACACAATTTCCTAAACAAATTTCTTCTGTAGTTCACAAATATTTATGTGATTGATATACGGAAACCTTAAACTCTCCATCATGATATGCGTGTTGAGGTGGTTAAAATGCAAAAATTTATTTTGAATTTGTTAGTAATATTAGTGTTACTCACCCTAGTGACGCTGATCAACATGGGCTTTTTTAGCACGTTGGGCATTACGGGCGTTACTTTAATCTATTTACTTGTGGTAATCACAGTTGCTTATGTTTTTGAGCTTAAGTTAGCCATCACTGCGGCGATACTTGCATTTTTAGCAATTAATTATTTTTTCACCGAGCCGCGCTATACTTTTCAAGTCGCAAACATTGAATCATTAGCTAGCTTAATCTGTTTTTTAATTGTCTCAATCACCATTACTTCGTTAGTCAAACAACTTAAGTTTCAAACGTTACAGTCTGAAATTGCCACTAAACACGCACAGTTTGGCAGGGCGTTGGCAGAAAATCTTGCCTTGGCAACTGAATCAAGCCATTTGCTAGATAATACTTGCCAATTACTGCAAGGCGAGTTTGCAAAACCATTTGCCATTTTGCTTGCGCAATCAAACGGCGAATATGCATTTAAGAATCAAGCAGGCAGCATCAATGTGCCTGATAAACAGTTACTTGAGTGGGTGCGCACAAATGGCAAACCAGTTAGCCCATTTACCGATTACTGGACACGCAGCGCCTATTGGCTGATTCCCTTTAGCCGTTTGCCTAATCAAGACTCTGCCATAGACCCGATATTAGCCGTTGGCAATATCGATAACGAAGACTCTGATGACAGCAGTGTTGAAAAATATACAACGATTAAATCTTGTGTAGATCAAATATCACTGGCTTATCAGCGATTGGTTAACATTGAGAAATTAAAAAAGGCAGAGTTTTTGGCGAAAACGGAAGCATTGCAAAATGCTTTGTTGGCGAGTATATCGCACGATATGCGCACTCCACTGACGACTATTTTAGGCGCCGCTACCACTTTACAGCAAGATTATATTACCCCAAACCAAACGAGCGAATTAACCGCGTTGATTGCCTCACAAGCGCAGTATTTGGCCAATACAACCGAAAATATCCTTGCGCTTATTCGATTAGAGTCTACTCAACAACAATCTATTAATATGGATTGGCAATCGCCCGAAGAGTTAATTGGTGTGGTGGCTGAACAGTTTAAAAATAGACATGATGATACGCGTTTAGAAGTTAAAATCGCTGAGCCTGAGTTGCTTATTAAAGCCAATGCCAATTTAATCATCCAAGCGTTAGTGAACCTGATTGATAATGCAAAGCAGGCGCAAATAGAATTAGTGAATTTAAATCCAGAAGCTAATCGCTTGCAGGAGCCTATTTTGATTGAAGTGAACAAGGCGGCTGAAAAAATTCAGATAAACGTACTTGACCGCGGAGTCGGGTTTAATGAGGGATTTCAAGCAAGGGATATTCAGAAGTTTTCTACCACAAATCCTAAAGGTTTTGGTTTGGGTTTATCTATTGTGCAAGCGATTGCGAAAGCTCACAATGCAACGTTTACCATCAGCAATAGAGCGGGTGGTGGGGCGTGTGTTACTTTGAGTTTTAATGCAGAAAATGTAGGAATTATTGATGCCTGAAAAAGCCGAAATATTAATCGTAGAGGATGATTTGCAAATCAGCCAGTTTTTGCATTCTAGCCTCAAGGCCACTGGTTACTTAACCCTCACAGCAACGACTAATGAAATTGCAAAACGACTTTTAGCCGAACATAAACCTGCCCTAATTTTATTAGATTTAAACTTGCCTGATGGCGATGGACGAGATTATATATCGCATGTGAGAGAGCATTCAGATATTCCCATATTAGTGTTATCTGCCAGACAAACTGAGCAAGAAAAGGTGGAGTGCTTTAACCTAGGCGCTGATGATTACTTGGCCAAGCCCTTTGGCATTAATGAACTACTGGCGCGCATCAAAGTTTGTCTTAAACATAGCGCTAAAATGACGCTACGAGATGATGTGTTTACGCTGGATGAGTTAAGTATTGATACCGCCAACTCTGTTGTTAAACTAAATCATGAAGTTATACACCTGACACCAATAGAATTTAAGTTATTGTTTAGTTTGGCAAAAAAACCAGGCAAGGTATTTACGCACCGGCAGTTGTTGACTGAAATTTGGGGTGCAGATTATGTTGATGACACACATTATTTACGCATTCATATGGGGCGACTGCGTGCAAGGTTAGAAAAAAACGCAGCCAAACCGCGCTTTATATTAACCGAAGTGGGAATTGGTTACCGATTGGCTGCAAGCTAATCAGCGTTACTAAAAAATAAAAAATTGTTTATGCGATTGATATACTGCAACTGATTTAATGCCCTTAACTTAACTTTAAGGGCATTTTAATTTATGAGTAATCAATCAAAAAGTGTAGCGGCACTGGCTTTAGGGGCCATTGGTGTCGTGTATGGAGATATTGGTACCAGCCCACTCTACACCGTTAAAGAGATTTTTGGTGAATCCACTGGCATCGCACTTAATCATGTCAATATCATAGGCGCGATTTCTGCCATATTTTGGTTGCTGATGTTAGTTGTGACATTGAAATACGTTGTCTTGGTTCTACGCGCTGATAACCGTGGCGAAGGTGGCGTGATGGCGCTGCTGGCACTGGCGGTTTCTTCCGCTTCAGCAAAGCCCTTGCGTAAAAAAATACTACTGGGTTTAGGTGTGTTTGGTGCTGCGCTTTTTTATGGCGATAGCATTCTCACCCCTGCCATTTCTGTACTCTCTGCGGTAGAAGGGCTAGAGCTAATTGCACCTAGCTCAAAAAGCTTTATATTGCCGATTTCTATAGCCATATTAATCGCGCTTTTTATGTTTCAAAAATATGGTACAGACACCGTAGGTAAGTTATTTGGGCCGATTGTCATGGCTTGGTTTGTTACATTGGGCACCATTGGTGTAAGTCATATTTTGCGTAATCCAGAAATATTGCAAGCACTTAATCCATTATATGCGTTTCACTTTTTGGCCGACCGTGGTGCTGGGGTATTTTTAGCAGTTGGTGCGGTAGTGTTAGCCATTACGGGGGCAGAAGCACTTTACGCAGACATGGGGCATTTTGGCAAACCCGCCATTCGCATTGCATGGACTGCGTTAGTGTTGCCAGGTTTGGCGCTTAATTATTTAGGTCAAGGCGCATTGTTATTAGCCACACCAGCAGCCGTTAGTAATCCATTTTATTTATCTTTTCCGCAAGAACTGCTTATCCCAGCCGTCGTTCTAGCCACATTAGCCACTATCATTGCCTCTCAGGCTGTTATTTCTGGCGCTTACTCCATTACTCAGCAGGCTATTCAACTAGGTTTTTTACCTAGAATGCAAATTCTGCACACCTCTGCCAGCGAATCTGGCCAAATTTATATACCTGCAATTAATTGGCTGTTACTAGTAGCGGTCATTATCACCTGCATATCATTTCAAAACTCCTCTGCAATTGCAGCGGCATACGGCATTGCAGTGACTGGCACTATGCTCATCACCACTATACTCACTTACTTTGTATTACGATATAACTGGAAATACCCACTTTGGTTGTCCTTGGGGGCTACTAGCATGTTCATTTTGTTAGATGTGATGTTGCTTGCTTCATGTTCTGTGAAGTTTTTCAAAGGGGGGTGGTTTCCTGTTGCGCTCGCCATCTGCATGGTGATGATGATGTGGACGTGGAAACAAGGGCGCGAAATTTTACTTAAAAATATGCATGAAAACGACCCAAAACTAGAAGATTTTGTAAAAAGCTTGCATAACAACATAAAACCTAGAGTTGAACGTACTGCGGTATTTTTATGCAGAAACCCTGAGACAGTTCCGCAAGCATTAATGCACAATTTAAAACACAATCAGGTGTTACACCAAACCAATATTATCTTATCGGTAGTTTTTGCTGAGGCGCCCACAGTGCCGTTAGATGCGCGCTTAGAAGTCAACGAAATTGGCGCAGGCTTTTGGAAAGTGGTTGTACATTTTGGTTTTATGGAAAACCCCAATATTCCTAAAGCATTAGCGCAACTTCAACTGAGCCAAGAGTCCACTATAGACCCTTTCACCACCTCATATTTTGCAAGCCGTGAGACTATTGTTTCTGGCCCAGGTGGAAAAATGGCTAAATGGCGCGATGACTTGTTTGGCTTTATGTCACGCAATGCTGGCAGCGTTGTGAGCTATTTTAACATTCCAAGTAATAGCGTGATTGAGTTAGGTGCTAGAGTGAATATTTAAGATTGCAGCTTAGACTTTACGGTTGGTTTTAGATGCTGTTTATTAGCTTCAAAACTTCAAAATTTTAAGCATCTTCACTCAAGCACCTCTGTAAGCCAGTATCCATGCGGCTTGCAGGGCATCAAAAATCTCTCGGGCGAAATTATTGCCTTTTTAAACACTTTTTCAGCGCGTGATTTTTAAAGCTTATCACTTTATTTTGCGTTAAAATTGCGCCTCAAAATATGCATAGGTTTTTTCATGGCACGTCACGCTCGCAATCGCAATAAAGCACCCATAATTCCCGAAATCAAACATGCGATGATTGAATCGCTAGACCAAGAAGGGCGTGGGGTGGCGCATGTGGACGGCAAAACCATTTTTATTGATGGCGCGTTGCCAAACGAAAGTGTCACTTTTCAATCACACCACATTAAAAGCAGCTATGAAGTGGCAAACGTGGTGGAAGTGCTCAAGCAATCTAACCAACGTGTCACGCCAAAGTGCCCGCATTTTGGCTTGTGCGGCGGTTGTAAGCTACAACATTTAGACTTTGCCGCGCAAGTAGCCGCCAAGCAGCGCTTGCTTGAAAATGACCTGAAACACATTGGTAAAGTGAAGGCAGAAAATATGTTGCCGCCGCTTTACGGCCCTACTTGGGGCTACCGTCATAAAGCGCGCTTGAGCGTGAAGTATGTAGATAAAAAGCAGCGTGTGCTGGTGGGCTTTAATGAAAAAGCCACCCGTTATGTGGCAGATATGAATTCGTGTGAAGTGCTGGTTCCCAAAGTTTCTGCACTGATTGCACCTTTGCAGGCGATGATTTTTAATTTAAGTATTCGTGACCAAATACCACAGATTGAGTTGGCCGTCGGTGAAGCCGACCAGAAAAATGGCTTTGAGGGCGATGTGATTGTACTGATTTTCCGCATCATGGCGGCGCTAAATGCCAATGATGAGGCCGTTTTAAAAGCGTTTGCCGATGCGCACCAAGTGCAAGTGTGGACGCAAACCAAAGGCCCAGACACGATACAGCCATTTTACCCAAAAGCCGCACCAGCATTGAAGTATAGCTTGCCGGAGTTTAATTTAACTTACCCGTTTAAGCCCAATGAGTTCACTCAGGTCAATCCACAAATCAACCAAGTGATGATACGTCGGGCGATGCAATTATTGCAGCCAAAAGCGGGTGAAAATATTGCTGACTTTTTCTGCGGCATCGGTAATTTTACTTTGCCCATTGCGCGCAGTGGCGCATCAGTGCTGGGGCTGGAGGGTTTGGCTAATTTGGTGGATAGAGCCAATGAAAGTGCAACATTAAACCAAATCAGTCACGTGAAATTTGGTGTGGCAGATTTATTTAAGATGACCGAGGCCAGTTTGGCTGAACTGGGTAGTTTTGATAAATGGCTGATTGACCCACCGCGCGATGGCGCGTTTGAATTGGTGAAATCATTGCCAGATGTTGCACAAAATAATGCCAACATCATTGGCGATGCCCTGCAAGCCAATATCCATGCGGCTTGCAGCGGTGCTAAAAACCTCTCGCACCAACCAAGCCGCATTGTTTATGTGTCCTGCAACCCAGCCACACTCGCGCGCGATGCAGGCGTGCTGGTGAATGAAAAAGGCTATGTTTTGCGCGCGGCGGGGGTGATTAATATGTTCCCGCATACTGCACATGTTGAATCTATCGCTTTGTTTGAGTTTGGCAATAGTTAACGCGTAGCATTAAATTGGTATGTGTTGCTTTTTACAAACTAAAGAAAATTTAAAAGCGTTATCTGCCATTTTTTATGGGTAAGTTATTTGATTGCGCTTGCTAAAAGTGTTAGTATTTGCGCTGGTTATTTTGATTTTTTCCTAGTGAATCAAACAGTTAATTTGAATCTTATGTCTTATCAATTAAGTCATGGAGAAAAGTCATGAAAGTTAAAGAACTCATTGTAATGCTTGAGCAGTTTGATGAAAATTTAGATGTGGTTTGTGTCACCAAAGATGTAGATTTTTTAGATATTAACCAATCTCTCAAAATGCTTGAAATTATTTCCATAGAGCCAAGAAAAACCAAGTTGGTGACGGCTCAAGACAAATTGCCCTCCGTAAAACTTAAGCAAACATCTACTGCAGCAGAAACGCAGATTGTAATAGAGATGACCGGTGGTTCTGCTGTGAAAAACACATACACACATGACAGGCGACGTGGTGTGGATAGACGTAGCGCGAGATACACGCCAAATAGCGCTGCTGGTTTCAGATTTTAAGTTAATAATGGACGGGTGGCATCAATAACAGCCACATCACTTTCATCTTTGAGTGTTACGCCAGAAGCTTTAATGCGTAAAGCCTCTTTTATCAACCACAGCATTTTCTTTGCCGCTGTTGCGTAACTTAGGCCTTCAGGGCGCACATTTGAAATGCAGTTACGGTTAGCATCGTTTAGGCCAACTTTAGGTTGATAGGTCAGATAAATGCCTAAACTATCGGGTGAACTTAAACCTGGGCGTTCACCAATCAGCATAGCGGTAATAGTTGCACCTAGAATTTCACCTATTTCATCCGCAATCGCAACACGGGCTTGAGAGGCAATGACCAGCGGATTTAGCGACCAATCGCTGGGCTTTTGCTGTTGAATTTCTACTAACAATGGTAAAACATGTCGTTCAACCGCAAGTGAAGACAAGCCGTCTCCCACCACAATAAGCAAGGTGACGGGTTTTGAAAGTCGAATGGTACGCAAATGTTCAGCACTTTTTTCACTTAATTGGCGGCCTAAATCGGGACGTAACAAATAAGTGGGGCGATTTTCTGCCTTGCTTTGTACTTGTAGTGTGGTGATGCCTAGCTCTTCTATTTGCTTTGCTAACACATCCACATCAAGCGCTAAGTGCACGGCATCGCGCGCCATGGCGTGACTCAGGCCGAAATCTAACACTTCTTTAGTGGGCAAACTTGTGCCCACGCGCCCAATTGCAATACGTGCTCGCGTGTGGGCTTTAAGTTGTTGCCAAGGGTCACTCTTAGTGATTTCAGACGTTGTTTTGGTCATTATTCAGCCATCCGCAATAGTTGTTTTGGCATGTTTTGCAAAATGGGGTGCGTTTGTTGAATGGGCTGCACTTGGCCTTTGGCATCCATAATGTGCATTTTTTTCAGCCAAGTTTCAAATTCTGGCGCAGCTTTTAAGCCCAGCACTTTGCGCAAATACAGCGCATCGTGAAATGAAGTGGTTTGATAATTCAACATAATATCGTCTGCACCAGGAATGCCCATCATAAAGGTCAGCCCAGCGCTGGCGAGTAGCGTCATCAGGGTGTCCATATCATCTTGATCGGCCTCAGCGTGGTTGGTGTAGCAGACATCGCAACCAAGCGGCACGCCGAGTAACTTACCACAGAAATGATCTTCTAAACCTGCGCGGATGATTTGCTTGCCATCGTATAGATATTCAGGGCCAATAAAACCCACTACCGTATTAGTAAGCAAGGGCGACAAATGCCGCGCAACCGCATAAGCGCGAGCCTCGCAAGTTTGCTGGTCAACGCCAAAGTTGGCATTAGCAGATAAAGCAGAGCCTTGGCCGGTTTCAAAGTACATGACGTTGTTGCCCACTGTGCCGCGGTTGAGTGAATGGGCGGCAGATTGCGCTTCTTTCAATAGTGCTATGTTGATACCAAAGCTTTGATTAGCTTTTTCCGTTCCCGCAATTGATTGAAACACTAAATCCACAGGCGCACCGCGTTCAATGAGCTGAATTTGATTGGTCACATGGGTGAGTATGCAAGACTGTGTGGGAATCTCGTATTGATGAATCACTTCATCCACCATGTGATATAAATCCATCAGCGCAGGCAAGCTATCGGTAGCAGGGTTAATGCCAATCACTGCATCGCCTGCACCATACAAAAGGCCGTCTAACATGGATGCTGCTATGCCGCGCATATCGTCCGTAGGGTGATTAGGTTGTAAGCGCACCGATAAATGATTGGGCAAGCCAATGGTATTGCGAAAGCTCGTTGTGACACGACACTTTTTAGCCACCAAAATTAAATCTTGGTTACGCATCAATTTGCTAACAGCGGCTGCCATTTCAGGGGTAATGCCGGTAGCAATGCGTTTTAATGTGGCAGTATCTGCTTCATCAGAAAGTAACCAATTACGAAAATCGCCTACAGTTAAATGGCTAATTTCACCAAAAGCCTGTTTGTTGTGCGTGTCTATGATAAGCCGCGTAACTTCATCAACCTCATAAGGGATGAGTAACTCTTCTAAAAATCGGGTGAGGGGCACTTCGGCCAAGCACATGCGCGCGACCATACGCTCAGCATAAGTTTCAGCAGCTACGCCTGCTAAAAAGTCACCAGATCTAGCAGGCGAGGCCTTAGCCATCACTTGTTTTAAATCTGCAAACTGGTAAGAGTGTGTGTCTACCGTGTATTGATAACTTGACATGTCCACCGCACCTTATTGAAAGTACACCCAAGTGAGGCACATTATGCGACGAGCTTAGCCAGCCCGCAAGAAAAGTTTTGTGTTCAAGTATTATCTGATTTAGTAAATTGATTACAAATTGTTACAAATATTCGGTTAACAAAATAATACTTGTAAAAAGTCATTATAAATTTATACTGACTCTGCATTTATTAACAATTTTTTTCTAAGAAAGTGAGCGCGGTAGTTTAAAAATTTATTCAGTCATATTGCAATTCGATTTAGTAGCATAGATTTGACTTTTACTTTTTACTTAAAGATTTTATAACCAATGACCTAGGGGGTAAGAAAATGAGTGAGACAAAACATGCAAGCTCGGCATTAGAGCAAGATGCCGCAGATTTAAAAAAAATGGGCTACGAACAAGAGTTGCACCGACACATGGGTGGTTTTTCTAATTTCGCGATTTCTTTTTCAATTATCTGTATTCTAGCGGGTGGTATATCGGCTTTCCCATTGGCATTAGGTGGTGCTGGTGGGGCTTCAATAGGGATTGGCTGGCTAGTGGGCGCAGGTTTTGCAACTATTGTGGCCATGGCCATGGCACAAATTTCATCAAGCTACCCAACTGCAGGCGGCCTGTATCACTGGGGTTCTATTTTAGGTGGTAAAGGGTACGGGTGGTGCACTGCATGGTTTAATTTGCTGGGTCTCATTTTTGTGGTTGCTTCAGTTAACTTTGGTGTATATGACTTCTTTTTCAAAGGGTTAGCAGCACCTATTATAGGGATAGATGTTTCTGGCTATGGCTACGGTCATCAGATATTTTTCATCACTTTATTTACTGTGCTTCAGGCAATCTTGATTTATGCTTTTCCTAAATTTACCACTAAAATTACTGACTTATCTGGTTATTTAATTATGGCGATTGGCGGTATTTTAACCATGTCATTATTAGCATTTAACCAAACACCACTGGATTTTTCACGCCTATTTACCTTTACTAATTTCACTGGCGCTGAGGGCAGTGTTTGGCCAGCCTCAGAGGGCATGGTCATGCCATTCTTACTGGGGTTATTGCTTGCCATTTATACCATTACAGGTTTTGATGCTTCTGCGCACACTGCGGAAGAAACACGTGATGCTGCGCGCGCCGTGCCAAAAGGTATTGTAAGTTCGGTTGTTTATTCGGCTATTTTTGGTTATGTGATGATTTGCACCTTTGTGTTGGTGATGCCCGATGTAGCAACAGGCGTTAAACAAGGGTTTGGCTTTTTTGATGCGTTGCTTGGTACGTTGCCACCCATGCTCAAAGCAGTGTTAGGCTTGGGTATCTTTTTAGTTAACTTTTTGTGTGGTTTAGCTTGTTTAACTTCCACTTCACGTATGATGTTTGCGTTTGCACGTGATGGCGGCTTACCCGCTTCAAATTTGTTGCGTAAAGTGCACCCAACATTAAAAACACCCGTAGCAGCAGTTTGGGTTTCAGCCATTTTAGCGATTGCAGCCACACTTTATGCAGCTGCTTTTAGTGTGTTGGCGGTGGGTTGTGCGGTATTTTTGTATATTTCATACATTATGCCAACAGCGGCGGGCATTCTAGCCGAAGGTAAAACATGGGTGCATAAAGGCCCATTTAACTTAGGTGGTTTATCTAAGCCTGTTGCAGTTTTAGCCGTACTTGGGGGTAGCTTTTTAGTGTTCGTTGGGGTGCAGCCACCAAACGAAAAAGTACTTTATGTAACAATTGCCATGTTAATTGTGATGGGCGTGTTTTGGTTTTTACTCGGTGAGAAAAAACGCTTTAAAGGTCCACCAGCTATTCAAGAATAGTTTCTAAAAAACCTATAAACCGCTTTGCGCAAGCTTAGCGGTTTTTTTATGAGTTGAGTTTTATATGTTTTTAACTTTGTGTCAAAATCTTGATTGATAAGTGCTAGCCCCTACGAACTTTTTAAAGACATCTTTGCCGAATCTTGCAACAGGAGTTCCTAACAACAAGTTTAAGGAGGAACAGAAAATGGCTAAGATTGACCGTGTATTGGTGGGTGAAGCGCTGGTGATTGATAATCGCCCAGGCATTGAGAACTGCCCTGATTTACGCAACGTGGCGCATATTGATTTGGTCATGGGACCGCGTGGCAGTTATGCTGAAGAGGCGTTCTGCCGCACTTTGACCGACCAAAAGCAAGGCGCAAATGGTTTGTTGGCAATTGTTGCACCCAATATGATGGTGAAGCCTGCCACCGTGATGTTTAATAAAGTGACTATTCGTAATGAGAAACAAGCAGTGCAGATGTTTGGGCCAGCGCAACGTGGGGTGGCTATAGCGGTGATGGACTGTGTCGCAGATGGTACTATACCCAAAGCAGAGGTTGAGAATGTTTTTATTTGCGTGGGGGTTTATATCAGTACCCGGGCCGATATGGACGAGCGTGTGCAGGATTGGAATTATGAAGCAACTAAACAAGCGATTAAAAACGCAGTTAATGGCCAACCCAATATTGATAAGCTATTAGCCAACTACAAAGATAGCTCGCATCCGTTTGAGGCTAAGCGTGCCGCCTGATAAACAAAGTAAAAAAGCCCGAAAATTCGGGCTTTTCTATGAATAACTAGCTAAATAAGCGGCTATGCAATCAAGCTATTCATGCGTTTTACAAAACTTGCTGGGTCATCTAGCTGACCGCCCTCAGCAAGTAAGGCTTGATCAAACAGCACATGCGCTAACTCGTTTTGCACACTGGTTTCGCTTTCAGATTCAATCCGTTTCACTAATTTGTGCGTTGGGTTGATTTCTAAAATCGGTTTACTTTCTGGCGCTTGTTGGCCTGCCGCTTTAAGCATACGTGTCAAGTTGCCAGACATATCAAACTTATCGCTCACCAAACATGCTGGCGAATCGGTCAGGCGGTGTGTCACGCGTACTTCTTTGACTTTATCGCCTAGCGTGCTTTTTATTTTTTCAACTAAAGTTTTAGCTTCTTCTTCAATTTTCTTCTGAATTTCTTTTTCAGTGTCGGTTTCAAGTTTGCCTAAGTCTAAGTCGCCTTTGGCAATAGATTGCAGTTTTTTACCTTCAAATTCAGTTAAGCTGCCTAATAACCACTCATCCACACGGTCGCTCATCAGCAAAACCTCGATGCCTTTTTTGCGGAAGATTTCCAAGTGCGGGCTGTGTTGAGCAGCGGCGAACGTGTCAGCGGTAATATAGTAAATCACCTCTTGCTCAGGCTGCATGCGGCTAATGTAATCGCTGAGCGATACGTTTTGCTCGTCTGTGTCCGCCTTGGTTGAGGCAAAACGTAACAAGCCGGCAATTTTATCTTTGTTAGCAAAATCTTCACCTGGGCCTTCTTTTAGCACGCGGCCAAACTCTTTCCAGAATTTTGTGTAGTCTTCAGGCTTATCTTTGGCCATATCTTCAAGCAACCCAAGCACTTTTTTCACTGAGCCATTTTTAATGGCTTCCACATCGCGGCTAGATTGCAAAATCTCGCGCGAAACATTAAGCGGCAAATCAGCAGTATCAATCACACCGCGCACAAAGCGCAAATATTGCGGCATGAGTTTTTCCGCGTCTTCCATAATAAACACACGCTTCACGTACAACTTAATGCCGTGGCGGCGTTCGCGGTCGTATAAATCAAACGGCGCTTTTGATGGAATATAGAGTAATGAAATATACTCTTGTTTGCCTTCCACGCGGCTGTGCGTGTAAGCCAGCGGCGCTTCGTAATCATGCGAAGCATGTTTATAAAACTCGTGATACTCTTCTTCGCTAATATCGTTTTTACTGCGTGCCCACAAGGCGGAGGCTTTGTTCACGGTTTCCAGCTCGTCGAGTGTGACCATCTCGCCACCTGCACCATTTTCGCCTTCTTTCCACTCAGTCTTGTTCATCAAAATCGGTAAGGTGATGTGGTCAGAGTATTTACGGATGATGGATTTTAATTGCCAATCATTTAAAAACTCATCTTCATCAGCACGTAAATGCAACACGATTTCTGTACCACGGCTGGTTTTATCAGCCGCTTCAATGGTGAAGTCGCCTTCACCCGCAGATTCCCAACGCACCGATTCAATGCTGCCTGCGCGGCGCGTAGTAAGCGTTACTTTATCGGCGATAATAAAGGCAGAGTAAAAGCCCACGCCAAATTGACCAATCAAATTGGCATCTTTGGCTTGGTCGCCACTCAATGCTTGCATAAATTCTTTAGTGCCGGATTTTGCAATCGTACCGATATTGGCAATGACCTCATCGCGGCTCATACCAATGCCGTTATCTGAGATGGTGATGGTGCGGGCGGCTTTATCAAAGCTCACTTTAATGTTTAAATCGCTGTCGTTTTCATACAGTGCGCCATTGCTAATCGCCTCAAAACGCAATTTATCTGCCGCGTCAGATGCGTTAGAAATCAGCTCGCGCAATACAATTTCTTTATTGGAATACAGCGAATGAATCATCAACTGTAAAAGTTGTTTGACTTCAGCCTGAAAGGCCATGGACTGTTTGGCTTGTGCCATGAAAAAACTCCTGAAAATATTAAACAAACACTTCAGAGTTTATGCGGGCGGAAGGTGAGAATTTCAAGCCTAAAAATGCAATTATTTTTGATGAAAATACATACATATCATTTCACCTCCTCTGCAAGCCAGTATCCATGAGGCTTGCAGAGGCATAAAAATCTCTCGGGAGTTTTTATTCAACTTTAAAAGCAATAAAAAAGCACGCATGTGCGTGCATTTTTCATCCGTTATTTGGCTGAAATTTAGGATTTTTTACGGCGAGCAGAAAAACCGATTAACCCTAAACCTGCCAGTAACATAGCGTAGGTTTCAGGCTCTGGCACATTGCTCACACTGGTTACGCTAATGTTATCAATCCCTACTTGCTCATCAGGAAAGGAGCTGCTGACAAAGTTTTCAGTTGAAAGTGTCAAACTGGTGACATTGCTAAGCACACTTGCAAGATTGCTACCCCAAACTGCTTGAGATAGTACGGCGCTATAGCTAGTCCATAAGCCATTGTTGGGTGGGTTGCTTGCGCTTGGGGATAAATCGAAACTCACAGATTGCGCGCCGCTGCTAATGGTGACTGTGCCAAAGCCGTTATAGTCGGATAAACGATTATTGCTGTTAAGCGCATCAAATGACAAAGTACCGTTTAGATAAGCTGACCAATTACCCAAAGCGCTAACTGGCGCATGCAAGGCCATGTCGTTGCTGTTGGTATCAGTCGTATTAAGATAGCCGCCTGAATTACCACCTGAACTTACATAGGTTAAATCACCGTCAGTTAAGGTCCAGCCTTGGGTATCAGCATCAAAACTATAAAGGATGTTGGCCTGCGCGCCTTGAGCAGCTAGACCTGAGAGTAAAACGAGTAATGCGTAAGGTGCTTTCATACTTTTCTCCTACCTATTGTTAAGTTGAAAAAAAAAGACACTCAGTAAAACAACATTCATAGTTGAGTATACAACAGAATGGATTATTAGCGATATTTGTTGCAAGCAGGTGGAGATGCGCGTAAAAATTGCTAATGTAAAGTGGCATTTATTAAAAAATTTACCATGCATCTAATTTGGGCGCCCTGCAAGCCTTATTCTATGAGGCTTCCAGAGGCATAAATTTTTCTCGGAGGGTAATTGATGCTTTTAACTACATTTTTACAGCTAAAAAATACCGTGTTAAGTCAGCACATCTGCCCAAATATTTTGTGCCCAAGCGTGTGCAAAAAAGCCTTCTTCTTCGCTTGATTTTACGGATACGCCGCCACCTTCGGCAGGTAACATTATTTTTTTGTTGACATCATAGCGATACACATTGGCTACATGTACGGCTTGTTTGTCATCCACAAAGCTGTAGCAGGTGTTGGCAAACACAGGGGTGGGGTCAGGCGCTTGGCCTTGCATCAGTTGCACAATGGCGCTAGCACAGACGCGCGCTTGGCTGGTGGCAATGTGAGCAGATTTTGGCAAGCCAGATGATACGCTATCGCCCACCACATGCACGTTAGGTGCTTTTTTTGACTCATAAGAAAGAAAGTCAACTTCGCACCAAGGGTAATCCTCTTCAAGCAGGTTGGCCATTTGCGCAGGTTTGCCTGCGCGTTGTGGCGGAATAATATTGAGCACGTCGGCTTTCACTTGTTCAAACTCAGTGCTCACGGTTTTAGTGGCAACATCCACGCTGGTGATGGCGCTATCGGGGCGATATTCCACAATATTATGGTAAAGTTCAGTCCATGCTTTTAAAAATAGCCCTTTTTTGGAGATGACTTCTGCGTTGGCATCCAGCACTATCACTTTACTTTTTGGTTTATTTTTTTTGAGGTAACTCGCCACTTGGCAGGCGCGCTCATACGGGCCGGGTGGGCAGCGGTAGGGCGCTTTGGGCACGTTCATCACAAACACGCCGCCATCAGGCATGGCTTCAAGTTGTTTGCGCAAATTTTCAGTTTGCCAGCCGGCTTTCCACGCATGGGGGATTTTTTCCTGTGCTTCCATACTTTGCAGCATGGGTAAAGTGTCGTAATTAAAATCCACCCCCGGCGCAATAATCAAGCGGTCATAGCTAATTTCACCGCGCTGCATTTTTACTTTCTTGGCTTGTGTATCCACAGCGGTGACTTCATCTTGCACCCATTTAACCCCATGGTTTTTTTGCACTAAATCATAGCCAAAGGTGATGTCGTTAATCGTTTTGCTACCGCCCAATACCAAATTGCTGATGGGGCACGATACGAATTGGCTATTTTTTTCAACCACCACCACTTCAATATTGCCCAAACTCCACATGCGAATATATTTAGCCGCTGTGGTTCCAGCATAGCCGCCGCCAATGACCACCACGCGACCTAGTGGTGGTTTGCTTGCAAGGGCAAAAGCGTTTTGGCTGACTAACAGTGCGCCAGCCGCACCCGTGGTTTTAATAAAATCACGGCGTGTCATATTGAGTGCTTCACGGCTCGTTTTAGTCATGGTTGGCTTTCAAAACTTGAGGGGCGATAGGATTTGCATTGGTCGGTTTTTGTTGCGCAAAAAAATCAGCTAACTGCTTAATTTCAGCTTCAGTTAAACCTCTGGCATGGTGGTGCATCACAGTTGATCTGCGGCTGCCATCTTTAAACCCCAGCATTTTGGTGGTGAAATCAGTGCGGTCTTTACCTGCGAGCACCGCGTTACGCTCAATCGTGTTACCGGTTACCGCGTTGCCCAATGTGCCATGGCAAGCCGCGCACGATGCAGCTATCACACGCGTGTGGAGTGGTATGGTAGAAATAACAACATCCTCGGCAGCAAGGCCAATATTTGGCCCAACTACGGAGGATGCAATTAAAAATAATACTGTTTTAAATAGTTTTTTTGTCATAACAATGGGCCAATAGAGTTGAGCGCATTGTCATTTTAATGATTTATAGCAAAAGTTGCGTGACTATTGTCACAAAATAGGGGTTTTAAATTTTACAATTAATCAGGTTCTTCAAAGCATTTTTGCTCTTTACAACCATCATCTTTAACGCCTAAGCCAGTTAAAAATTCTATCATTTGCTTATTATCCGCATCTTGAAATGGGCGCAACAATGAAACATTGGCTTTCAATTTTTTGTTAACATCTGCACCGCTTTTAGCTAATAAAGTAGCCATGTCTTTAAAGTTACCAAAGGCTGCAAGATGAAAAGCCGTATTTTTTGATAGCGGGTGAATGTAATCTAGCTCAGCTCCTTTGCTAATTAGGTAGGTAGCCACCTCAATTTGACCTTTGTTAGCCGCCATTTGTAATGGAGACCAAGCAAAAGATTTGTAGTTTGCATTTGCAGGGTCTGCTTCAACAAATTTTTTGACTACTTTAATGTCGCCTTCAGTAATTGCGTTTACAAATTCAAGTGATTCATCATCCGTCACAGCATGAGATTGCAAAGAAAAACTTAACGCTAAAACTGCCAATAGTGCACTCAACCATTTCATGTAATTACTCTCCAAAAGTCTTAAAATTTACTACAAAAAATTAACAAAAAAACTAAGCTACATGTTTTCTTGCATTGCGGAACATCCGCATCCAAGCGCTATCTTCATCATTGCCACAGCGTGTCCACGTGTTTTGCACATTACGAATCACGCGTTCAGGGTGTGGCATCATAATACTAAAACGGCCATCTGTGCTAGTGAAACCTGTTAAACCTTGCGGCGAGCCGTTAGGGTTAAACGGGTATTGTTCTGTCGGCGTTGACGCGTTATCAATAAAGCGCATCGTGGCCAATTTTTTCGCTAGCACACTATTGACCATCGAACTGTCAGAAGGTTCTTTGTTTACATACTCGGTAAACCCTTCACCATGCGCCACGGCAATCGGCATTTTGCTACCTGCCATGCCGCTAAAGAATAAAGAAGGTGACTCTAAAATTTCAACCATTGCCAAACGCGCCTCAAATTGCTCCGATTTATTCTTCACAAAATGCGGCCAATGTGCGGTGCCGGGGATGATGCTGTGCAGATTGCTCATCATTTGGCAACCATTACATACGCCTAGCGCAAAGCTATCCGCACGGTTAAAAAACGCTGAAAATTCATCGCGCGCGCGCGCATTAAATAAAATAGACTTTGCCCAGCCTTCGCCAGCACCTAACACATCACCATAGCTAAAGCCCCCGCACGCCACAAAGCCCGCAAACTCTTTAAGTGAAACACGGCCAGCAATAATGTCGCTCATGTGTACATCAAAAGTGGCAAAGCCTGCGCGGTCAAACGATGCGGCCATTTCCACATGGCCATTCACGCCTTGCTCGCGCAAAATCGCCATTTTAGGGCGTGCGCCAGTGTTAATGAATGGCACAGCAATATTCTCTGTTGGATTGAAGGTTAGTTCGGTAAATAACCCGCGATTATGTTCATCTAAAATGCGGTCATATTCTTGCTGTGCGCAGTCTGGGTTGTCGCGCAGTTTTTGCATTTGGTAAGTGGTTTCAGACCAAGCGCGGTGCAAGTTCACACGGCTATCTGCAAAAATCACGTTGCCATTTTGTTTAATTTCAATGCTGTTGCCTGTCACTACATCGCCAATCACATGGGCTAAGCCATTAAATTGTGCGGCAATCGTTTGTGCATCTGCAGCGGCAACTTGAATCACCGCCCCTAGCTCTTCGTTATACAGCACGCTGACTGCATCACCTTGCAGGCCAGAAATATCCACGTTCAGACCGCAATGCCCAGCAAAAGCCATTTCAACCAAAGTGGTAAATAAGCCACCATCTGAGCGGTCGTGATAAGCCAATAGCTTGCCATCAAGGTTGAGTTGTTGAATGGTATTGAAAAAGTGCTTTAATTGCGCGGCATCATCTACATCAGGTGCTACATCGCCCACTGCACCATACACTTGCGCAAGGCTAGAGCCACCCATACGGTTTTTACCCGCACCTAAATCTATCGCAATCAGCTTGCTTGGCACATCAGTTTGCAATTGCGGAGTCAGTGTTTTACGTGCATCTGCGGTGGTGGCAAATGCCGTCACAACTAGAGAAATAGGCGAGGTCACCGCTTTTTTCTCGCCCTTGTCATCCCACACGGTCTTCATACTCATGGAATCTTTACCCACGGGGATGCTCACACCTAACTGCGGGCATAACTCCATACCGACTGCTTTCACTGTGGCGTACATGGCGGCGTCTTCGCCTGCGTGGCCTGCTGGCGCCATCCAATTGGCGGACAGTTTTAAATTGCTGATGTCATCAATTTGGCAAGCGGCAATATTGGTTATCGCTTCGCCAATCGCCATTCGGCCAGAAGCAGGGGCGTTAATCAATGCCAATGGCGCACGTTCGCCAATCGCAAAGGCTTCGCCACTATAAGTTTCATATCCTGCTAGTGTCACAGCCACATCCGCCACAGGCACTTGCCATGGGCCTACCATTTGTTCACGCGCCACTAAACCTGTGACTGAACGGTCGCCAATGGTGATGAGGAACGTTTTATCGGCCACGCCTGGTAGGCGCAACACGCGCGCTGCTGCTTCTTTTAAGTCCACTTTATTGGTGTCAAATGCGCTGAAGGTTTTTTGCACACTTTTCACATCGCGCGTCATTTTTGGTGGCTTGCCAAGTAAAACAGACATATCCATATCAACAGGCTTGTTAGCAAAGTGCGTATCTTCAACTGTTAAATGACGCTCTTCTGTGGCAACTCCCACCACCGCAAATGGGCAGCGCTCACGCTCGCAAATTTCTTTAAAACGCGGTAAATCTTCTTGCGCAATCGCCATCACATATCGCTCTTGCGCTTCATTGCTCCAAAGCTCGCGCGGTGACATGCCAGGCTCTTCGTTATGCACGTCACGCAACTGAAACACCGCACCCACGCCTGCGTCATTCACCAACTCAGGGAACGCGTTTGAAATACCGCCTGCGCCTACATCGTGAATGCTTAAAATGGGGTTTTTATCACCCAACTGCCAGCAACGGTCAATCACTTCTTGCGCACGGCGCTCTAGCTCTGGATTGCCGCGTTGTACAGAGTCAAAGTCTAAATTTTCAACGTTGCTGCCTGTATCCATACTCGATGCTGCGCCGCCGCCCAAGCCAATCAGCATGGCAGGGCCGCCGAGCTGAATTAACGCTGCACCAACAGGAATAGGGTTCTTTTTAGAATGGCTGGCTGAAATGTTGCCTATGCCGCCTGCCAACATAATGGGCTTATGGTAGCCGCGCATTTCGCTATTAGATTCCAATTCAAAAGTGCGGAAATACCCCGCAATATTCGGGCGGCCAAATTCGTTGTTATACGCCGCGCCGCCCAATGGGCCATCAATCATAATTTGTAGCGGTGAGGCAATGCGGCTAGGGCGGCCGTATTGTGTCTTCTCCCATGGTTGCTCAAAATTTGGGATATTTAAATTTGAAACTGAAAACCCCGTTAAACCCGCTTTAGGCTTAGAGCCACTACCCGTTGCACCTTCATCTCTAATTTCACCACCCGCGCCTGTGGCCGCGCCAGCAAAAGGTGAAATCGCGGTGGGGTGATTATGTGTTTCTACTTTCATCAAGTAGTGCATTTTTTCGTTGGTGTATTGATATGCACCATCTTTTGTAGGGTAAAAGCGCTTAGTGCTGGTCTCTTCACTTTCCACAATCGACGAGTTGTCTGAATACGCTACTATTGTTTTGCCTGGGTTGAGCTTGTGCGTGTTGCGTATCATGTTAAATAGTGACAACTCTTGTTGCGCACCATCAATCACCCAATCGGCATTAAAAATTTTGTGGCGGCAGTGCTCTGAGTTGGCTTGCGCAAACATCATCAACTCAACATCGGTGGGGTTGCGTTTGATTTTGCTAAAGTTATCAAACAGATAATCCACTTCATCGGGCGAGAGCGCTAAGCCCATTTCATTATTGGCTTGCACCAATGCAACTTTGCCACCTTGTAAAATATCCACGCTGCTGAGCGGTTTTGGCGCATCGGCATGATAAAGCTTTGCGGCATCGTCTAAATTTTCGAAAACGCCTTCAGTCATGCGGTCGTGAATCAGCGGCAATAACGCTTTGCGCTCATCTGCGGTGAGTGGAGCGCCATTTTTGGTTTGCACATAATAAGCAATGCCGCGCTCTACGCGCTGAATGTTTTCTAAGCCACAATGCTGCACAATATCGGTTGCGCGCGAAGCCCAAGGTGAAATAGTGCCAATGCGCGGAATCACCAATAGCAACTCACCTTTAGCAACTTCCGCCTGCATGGCTGGGCCGTAGGTAAGAATTTGCTTTAAGGTTTCTTGCTGGCTATTTTCAAGTGTGCCACTTACCCAAATGAAATGCCAAAACTCTGCATAAACATGCCCAATATTAGGTTGAGATGCCAAACTCTTTTGGATTTTTTCAACACGAAAAGGTGACAAAGCAGCGCTGCCGCGCAAGCGCAACATTTGGGGTAAAGAGTTAGATTGGCTCATGAAAATTGGGGCAAAAGAATGGTCAAAATTTAAGCCGCAATTTTACCAGAATAGTCAAAACTCAGCTTAAAAAATTGTGCTAAAAAATGTAGGTAAAAATGCTCATTTTTTAGGCGTTTTCATCCCGAGAGGATTTTGTGCCTCTGCAAGCCGCGTAGAATAAGGCTTACAGAGGTGGCGTTGGGAAGATATGCAAAAATGAACGATTTTAGGCATTAAATTTGATACTTAAATCAGGTGAAAATCTAGATTTTGTAGGGCGTCAATAGCGAAAGCGTATTGCGCCGAAATAGGATAAATCAATTAATAAGCTTTACTTTTCTTATGAGCAAAACCAAGCTATTGCGACTCGTTCAAGAGCGTTTCATTAGAGTTCTTTACGAAGCTTTTTTACTTGATACTCAGTGATATTTAGTACCTGACTAATCTTAAAATCCGTGAATCCTTGCTCTTTGAGTTGTAATACAAGTCCTCTCCTTAAAGCAACATTATTTTTTTTATCGTAATAGTCCTGCATTGGGTCGCCTCCCTGCATAATTACCTCAGTGTAATACTGGTCGTTGTTTTGGCTGTATATAGGGATGTAAAGTACACTTCCTCTTACTCCGGCAAAGCCAAGCAATACAGCAGATAAGCGCAAAACATACATGAGTAATTTCTGTTCATCACACTCTGTTGCAGCTTTGAGTGCACACTCTGACCATGTGGTTAGTGATTCTTTGTGCTTTGTCGTAGTATCTATCTGAGCGACTTGTACTAATAGCCTCTTCAATGCTTTTTCATACCATTTTTTGCGAAAAGTTTTATCTCGAGCTTGGCTTGCAATGTGGTCTGCCTCATCTCCGAGAATGGAGCGCATGGTCATTTCAAAGTGAATTTCAAATCCTGGATACATGCTGTAATCAATCTAAATTGGCGTTTATTTGACGAAATATTTTTCGTCAAAAGTGCAGTTCTAATCAAAAATTTAGGCCGACTATTGTAAATTAAGCATAATGTTAATAAGTGTCGGTCGGTCAGAAATAAAGCTGTAGGAACGTCAAACTGGCTTTTTTAAAAAGCCAGTTCAATTTACTTACCCAACGCCCCAAAAACCTTCTTCAATAAACTGCTCGCTTGCCCCACTGGGTCTTTACGAATCGCCGCTTCTTCTTTGGCTATCATCAAATACACGCCATCCAGCGCTTTTTTGGTGACGTACTGGTTGATATTGGCATCTTCTTTTTTTACCACGCCAAATTTGCTGCCCATTTCGGCGTATTTATTGTAGCTTTCAGCCAGTTGCACGTTGGCGGTGGCTTTTTCTACAATCGGCAAAAATTTCTCGGCCATTTGGGTTGAGGTGGTTTTTTTAAAGTATTGCGTAGCGGCATCTTGCGGGCCAGTTAATATCGCTTTGGCATCGGCTACACTCATTTTTTTAATTGAATCAACCAGTAGCGTTTTAGCTTCTGGCACGGCGGCTTCGGCAGCGCGGTTCATTTTTAAAATCAGCTCGTCAGATTGTTTGCCCATGCCCATTAACTTCATGCCTTTTTCAATTTTTTTCAATGAGCTAGGCAGTGGAATTTTCACTTCTTTATTGCCCAAAAAGCCATCTGCCGCGCCCAGTGAGCTCACCGCTTTGCCCACGCCTTGGGTGAGGGCTTCTTTTAAGCCGCCGCTGGCTTCAGTATTAGTGAGGTCGCTCACGCCCAAAGCGCTGGCTTGTGTGGTGAATAAAACAAAACCTAAAGTTGCTAAAAGTTGACGCATGGTGAAATCCTCCAAAAAAAGTAAATTGCAAGCGCTAGCATAAACCTAATTGGTGAACTTTGCATGCGTGTAACTATTATTTACGATTGTAAATTAGCCATAAAAAAAGGGGCTAAAAAGCCCCGAGCAAAAAACAATGCCCTGTAAGCCGCATAGAATAAGGCTTACAGGGCAGGTCAAAAGAAGATGTGTGTTTTTAAGGCTGATTTTTACACTTTTACATGCCAAATATTATTGGCGTAATCAGCAATCGCGCGGTCACTTGAAAACTTGGCCATATTTGCAACATTTAAAATCGCCATGCGTGTCCATTCGTCTTGGTTTTGGTAGAGCGCAGACACTTTATCTTGGGTTTCAATATAGCTGGCGTAGTCGGCAAGTAACAAGTAATTGTCGTTATTCAGCAAGGTGTCCACAATTGCTTGGTAGCGGTGCGGCTCATCCACTGAGAAAAAGCCGCTGCCTATCATGTCAATCACTTCTTTTAGCGCTGGGTTGCTGTTGTAATAGTCACGTGGTTTGTAGCCATTCGCTTTTACTTCAGCCACTTGCGGTGTGGTGAGTCCAAATATAAAGATATTTTCCATGCCCACTTCTTCAGCAATTTCCACGTTAGCACCATCGAGCGTGCCGATAGTGAGCGCGCCATTGAGTGCCATTTTCATGTTGCCGGTGCCCGAAGCCTCAGTACCTGCGGTGGAGATTTGCTCAGATAAATCGCTACCGGGGAATAAAATTTCAGCGGCGGACACTTCATAGTTGGGGTAGAACACCACTTTGAGTTTGTCGCCCACGTGTGGGTCGTCATTCACAATAAGCGCTACGTCGTTAATGAGGCGAATAATTTGCTTGGCCATCCAATATCCCGGCGCGGCTTTACCGCCAAAAATCACCGTGCGTGGCGTGATGTTTTTCTCACCGCTACGAATGCGGTTATATAAAGTAATTACGTGCAACACGTTAAGTAATTGGCGTTTGTATTCGTGAATACGTTTAATTTGAACATCAAACAAGCTGTTTACGTTCACTTTAATGCCGGTTTTTTGCTCTATTTTTAATGCCAAACGTGCTTTGTTGGCTTGTTTTACTTGCGCACACGCTTTTCTAAAATCTTTATCTTTAGCCAATGGTGCAATTTTTTTGATTTTGGTTAAATCTTTTTTAAATTCACCTCCTATTGCTTTTTCAATCAGCGCGGTGAGGCCCGGGTTGGCTTGATTCAACCAGCGGCGCGGCGTGATGCCATTAGTGACGTTGGTGAATTTGTTGGGGTAAATTTTGGCAAAATCAGCAAACAAGAATTGTTGTAATAACTCGCTATGCAAAGCCGCTACGCCATTCACCGTGTGTGAGCCCACCACAGCTAAATGCGCCATGCGCACGCGGCGGCCGTGTGTTTCATCAATAATGGACACGCGTCCCAGTAAATCGACATCACCAGGGAAGTGGTGATTCACCATGTGTAAAAATTCAAAGTTAATTTTGTAGATAATTTCTAAGTGGCGCGGCAATAAGCGGCTGAATAAATCAACAGACCACGTTTCTAGTGCTTCAGGCATTAAAGTGTGGTTGGTGTAAGCAAAAATTTTGATTGTTAAGCCCCAAGCAAAATCCCAAGCTAAACCATGCACATCTACCAACTGATACATCATTTCGGCTACGCCAATTGATGGGTGCGTGTCGTTGAGTTGAATGGCGATTTTTTCAGGCAGAATTTTCCAGTCGGCCTGTTTTTTCATTTCATTGGTGCTTAAAAAGCGGCGCAAAATATCTTGAATGGAGGCTGAAACAAAGAAATATTGCTGTTTTAAGCGTAACTCTTTACCCAAAACTGAAGCATCGTTCGGGTACAGCACTTTAGAAATATTTTCGGTTTCGTTACGCTCTTCAACGGCTTTTTCATAATCACCATCGTTAAAGTGGCGCAAGTCGAATTCACGCGCGGCTTTGGCTGACCACAAACGTAAGCTGTTGACAGTGTCAGTACCGTAACCGGGCACTGGTACGTCATAAGCCATGGCTACCACATGCTCGCCATCCACCCAATGTTGCGTTTCGCCTTTTTCATCGGCATATTTCACCACATGGCCATAAAAGCGAATGTTAAACGTGACTTCTGGGCGTTGAAACTCCCAAATATTGCCGTAGCGCAGCCAGTTATCGGGGTTTTCAACTTGTTGGCCATTTTCGATGCTTTGTCTAAACATGCCATATTCATAACGGATGCCATAACCAGTAGCGGGAATATCCATCGTTGCCATCGAATCCACAAAACAAGCCGCTAAACGGCCTAAACCACCGTTGCCAAGCGCGGCATCGGTTTCCATATCTTGGGTGGCTTCTATGTCGCGGCCCAACGCATGCAAACCCTCTTTTAATTCGTTGTTAATGCCCAAGTTTAGTGCAGCGTTGCCCAACATGCGCCCCATTAAAAACTCTAATGAGAGGTAATACACACGTTTTGGGTCTTTTTCGTAATAAGCTTCAGCCGTTTTTACCCAGCGTTCAACCACGTGGTCACGAATAGTAAAGCTTGATGCATCGTACCAATCGCGCGGGGTGGCGGCATCATTGGTTTTAAAGCTAGAAAAGATTAAATGGTTTTGCAAGGCTTGTTTAATCGGCGTGAGCTTAGGAATAACCGTTGCTTTGGTTGTTTTAGCTTTTGCTACGGTTTTAGTTTTTGCTTTGGCTTTAGTTTTGCTGGTTTCTGTTGATTTCATGTGATGACTCAATTTTACAGTTTAGATAGTATTTTGTTGATGCGTGTATTTTAGCAAAAAACGTGCCTGCTTTTTAGCCAACAAGCCAAGAGTTACAAATTTGCAACAATTTTGTTGGCTTAAGCCAACAGTTAAAGCTTGGCAGAACAATTTTGACCGTGTTGTTTGATGTTAAAATGACAGCGATGAAAATGCTTAACTTAATACGTCAGTTTTTTGCAAAAAAGTCGACAAAACCCAATGCAGCACTTGCTTGGCAGCAAGCGGGAAACCAAGCAGATAATGCTTATTGGTTGTATGCAAGCCCCGTGCATTTAGTGTTGCAACGCGATACCTTTAGCTTGGCCGAGCCCGTGCCTGTGCCGTTAGCGCAAGATGAAATTTATAAATTAACGCTATCGCTTAATCAGCACTTTGCAGAAGACGGCATGCAGTTTTTTTGGCTTGAAAATCGTTGGTTTTTAAGGCTGGAGGCTAACCCCAAAGTTGATACATCGCCGCCTGAAAGTGCCATCAATCAAGACATTACTGCTTTTTTGCCAACAGGTGAGGGTGCGATGCAATGGGCAAAATTTCAAAATGAGTTGCAAATGTTATTGTTTAACCACCCTGTAAACCTTGCGCGCGAAAATAACCGATTGCCAGCCATCAATAGTATTTGGTGTGATGGCGGCGGAGCAGTTTAAAGCAACATGCAAATCAAACCACGTATTTTTGATGACAACATAGCAAGTGCGCTCATCGCGCAAGGCGTCAATCCGCTACTGGCAAAGCTTTTTGCAGCGCGTGGCATTGTGGAATCGCAACAGCTCAGCGCAAATCTGGCTAGTTTGTTACCACCGCAAAGCTTAACCAATAACAAAGCGATGGCAAAATTGTTGGCTGATGCCATTGCCGACAATAAAAAGTTATTGGTGATTGGGGATTACGATGCCGATGGTGCCACAGCAACCGCGGTGGCAGTGAAAGGCTTAAAAATGTTTGGGGCAACTGTGGATTTTTTAGTGCCCAATCGTTTTGAATATGGCTATGGCTTAACGCCTGAAATTGTGCAGCTAGCCGCACAGCAAAAACCGGATATTTTAATCACGGTGGATAACGGTATTGCCAGCGTTGATGGTGTGGATGCGGCGAATGCACTTGGCATACAAGTGCTCATTACTGACCACCACTTGCCGGGTGAGATCACACCCAACGCTGCTTGTATCATCAACCCCAACCAGCATGGTTGCACATTTTTAAGCAAAAATCTGGCGGGTGTGGGCGTGATGTTTTATGCGCTATTAGCGTTACGGGCAGAGTTTCGCGCCCGTGGAAAGTTTGAAAATAGCGCAGAGCCTAATTTAACAGAGTTGCTTGATTTAGTGGCGCTGGGCACCGTGGCAGATTTGGTGAAGTTAGATGAGAATAACCGCATTTTGGTCGAGCAAGGCTTGCGTAGAATCCGCGCTCGCGCTTGCAGTGCAGGTATTTTGGCGTTATTGCGTGTGAGTGGACGAGAGCCGCAACAAACCACCGCACAAGACTTGGGTTTTTATCTGGGACCGAGAATTAATATTGTGAAGAAAACTTTGACCTACTGACTGACTGATGTTATTTTTTTGATTTATATCATTTAAATATAAAAGATGTGCAAAATTTATCTTATACACAGTCTAGTGTAAAAATTAATACTATTTATAACTGGTATGGTATTCCTAAAACCTCTCAAAAGTTTTTAGATTTCACTCCAAGAACCTTTTCTAAGGATAGTCTTCTTGCGCATATTTTCGATGCGAATAAAACTGAAGATCCAATCAATACTAAAGAAGTAATAAGAGCGTTTGGAAGTCTTAAGTATTTGGCAATGAGTGATTCTTGTTGGGCAATATTACAGAGTGAGCCTGAGTCGCTTTCATATCAGCAAATAGTGGAGTTGCTCATTTATCTTGAAGATCGAATTGAAGCACAAAATATCAAAGACAAATTCGAAAAAGCTACAAAGGAGAGAGTTTTCTTTGGGCGAGGCGAGATTTGCCTAAAAAACGGAGATACCGTATGGCTTGCAATTCGAAAATTCAAGTCTCGCTTTCCCTATTCTAGGAAGAGTTACTCTGACCTAATAGATGAATCCTTCTCAGCTACACCCTTTTCAACTATTGTCGAATTAAACGTTAAGGTTCAAGCTGCCTACGAAGATAGGTTAAAAGAAATTCTTAAGGCATGTGAAGAAGACATCAATCAGCATATGGAGTATGTTGAAGAATTTCATAAATTAAAGAATATCCCGCTAAGCACACCATACGAAAACAGTTTCAAAAATAGTTTTAGAAATGGGCATAAATATGTCAATTCAAAGTGCAACTCTATGGGCCATTGTGACGCAAGACTTGTAGAAGTTAGGAAATTGTATAGAGCTGATAACTTGGACTTATTTTGGAGAGAAGGTAATAGCTTTTACCCAGCTTCAAGTGTAAAACATTACGGATTTTATAGATTTGTAAATTTGGTAAATGACGAGCAAAGGTTTTATGGAGGCAGTGCAATACGCATTGGTGAAAAACTTTATGGATATTTTTTACCGGCGAGAATACTGCTTGCTTGCCAAATCGTATTGATGGCTACGACCGCAAGCAATTCAGCTTCGATTCGGAGTTTATCTAGGGAGAGAATTCAAGAAACACCAGGTGCCTTTTACCTGGAATGCCTGAAAACAAAAACAAATAAACTTATCCGCCCAAAAATTGATAAGAGATCAAATTCATTGGCCGTAAAGGTTATTAATCTTCTCTTACAACACGATAAAAACATAGATTACTTTGGTTGGAAGAGAAATTCAGATAGTGTTTTTTCAGTTCTCCATAACTTTGGGGAAGGCTATTTGTTTGAGCTTTTCTCTTATACCGAAGTATTCAAATATTTCAAAAAATGGCATGGCCTTAAGCCGTTTCGAATGGAAGATGTGCGTGACTTGGTGGCGCAACTTGATTATGTAACGCATAAAGACCCTTTTAAAACGCAAGCATTATTAAGTCACCGTAATCTAGCAACAACAGATGCGTATTTAAAGGAAAATGTAATCGGTCTATTAAATAAAGCTAATGTTGCTGAGTTTATGCGGCGATTAGCCCCATCAATAGTTTATTCAATAGCGCCGACTATGATCCAGGAACATGGTTTTGACCCTGAAAAAGTAGACACAAATTTACTTTTTCCCGTAAGTAATTATGATGATGTGACGGATGCACATTCGGATCGCTGGTTGCTGAACAAGGACGACTATCGCTTCCGCATTGATGCCGAGTCAATAAAACATTGCGCTTATCAAATGCACTATTACAAAACACATTTTAACGCTTTGATAACTTCTAATGAATTAAGGTTTGTGTCATACCACTTACCGAGAATACTTTTCTGCAGGGCACTGTATAACCTTATTAAAGCAAGCGAATACGGGAGCTTATTGCTTAAGGCGGAGGACCATATTTAATGGCGGTTCGGGAAATGGGTGTTAAAAAGCTATTACCAGAACTAGAAAAGGATATTAAGTTCTCTGGGATTAGGCATCCTCGTATGCTTAGTGAGCCAGGGGAAAGTAGTATCACTTTCGATGTTGCCACCACTGGGGCGAAAAAACAAAGGCTTCGGACAATAGATTTAAACAGCATAACTTTTGCCGGATATGGTGATAACAGTGTGTTTCAAGAACCTATTCCTTTTAGTCGATTTCCCTACATTAAAGAAACAGTCTGGTATGCGCTAAATGAAACACTTAAGCGGCATAATGTTAGTAGCAACATTACAAATGAAATTAATGGGGTGATTCCTTTTCTCACGTGCCTATATTCTTACCTGTTCCGGCATGGAATATATCGTCTTGAGCATGTCACACAAGACGATGTAAAGACGTGGTTAATTGATTTTATAGAACATGATGGCTGGTGGAATCTTCTTGGCATGGGTCAGGCGCTTGAAAAGTTGATTGTAGACGCAAAAAAAGATCCCCCATTACGAATTTTTCTCTCGTCTGAATACAAAAAAGAAAGAGGATTCTTCTCATTTAACAAGACCTCCGTTTCGTGGTTGCTTGGTTTGCCTTTGCAGGGATTTCATTTCGGTGATATTCAGCGCAAATTGCATAGTGAGATATTTCCTGAATTAGCGATTGAGGGGTCCGGGTTAGGCGGTAACAATACTAGAGGTAAAATGACGAGCCAAGTGTTGTACACCGTGTTTAGGAAATTAAATTTTTATACGACTCAATTCCCAGAGGGGGTGGATCAGATTGGCTTTATTCCTATTCCAGAACCGATGGGCATGGCAAAGAAATTTGCAAAAGCACGAACACAAGAAAGAACGGCAAATATCACCCCCGAGTACGCAGTAAAACTTGTCACCGTCGCGTTTGACTGGGTTTACACCAAGTCTCCCGGTGTTATTGAACTGCTCACAATTGCACGCAAAGAAGCAGAGGTTCATGCGAAAAAAGGCAATAGCCGCAGTGCCTCAAAAAGCAACGTAAGATGGGCGGTTGATAATCACTACCAAGCCATTAAGGAACAGTACGGTTTTGAGTGGGATTCGATCACGCTTGAAGGAAAAGGTGAGGCTGGTGACTCACTTAACGATTTGTTGGCTGTAGTCCAGTATGCCGCATTCACTTTAATAGGCATCAATCACGGTAGGCGAAAAAACGAGTTGATTGGTGAAGGTGATAAGCCTTATGGACTGTATCTTGGTTGCGTGAGTGTTATCGAGCAGCAAGTAGAGTTTGACCTCAAGAAAATCAATATCTATGTCGAAAAAACTTATCAGCAATGGAAAGAGTTTTGGTGTAACAAACTTGTTTATGATTCGGTAAGTATGTTGGAGAGCATCTATCAATTATTTAGACCCCTTAATACCCCTCCTATTCGGATTTCTAATTTTGAAGAAGCCAAAGAGCATAAGCTTATTCGCCGCAGGGTCTTAACCGATGTGCCCGAGTGGGCAGACAAAAGCAATTGGGTCGAGAAATTTAAAAGGGTCGAATACGGTCAAGATTCTCGCCCCTTCTTCAGGCTAGTTGATCCGGAAAGCTCTGTCTTAAGTCAAAAGTCCCATCCGAATCGCCGTCTCTTCGCCTGTTTATATCACTACCGATACGAGTTCAGTGAGCTATTGGCACTCAGGGATCATCTAGTGCACAACGACACACTTATGACCCATAAGTATGTGACCGACCCAGATACGCGAAAGCTGGCCGAAACTATGCAGGAGGCTTGGAAGAACGAACAGGACGGTTTCGATAAGGTAATGGACGAAGTACAAAGGGAATATTTCAGAGACACTCTTATTCAAATTATCAAAGGTGAGTGCGTCGGTGGGCGTTGGCCAAGGTTGGTTTCCAAACGATTAAAAACTCTTGCCAAGGATGCCGACTTTGTTGCATTGAGTGATGAAGACAAAGCATCTTTATTGACTGAAAAATTAACTCGCAAAGGCTATAAAGCGAATCCAAAATCGAATGGTATCTGCTTCTCAGGTTCAAACAAAAGCTCTGCTAGGTTAGCAAATTGTCATAGTAGCGAAGGATTGAACCAACAGAATGCTAGCCCGAGCATGTGTCATGGGTGCGTACATTTGTTTACCAATCAAAATTACCTGTCAGTAATGGAAGAAGAGTTGGCTGAGCTAGGAGGCCGTTCAAAAGATTTTCGATTGCCGATGCCTGTGAGGATTCAGGCCGAAAAGCAGTTCTCCGACCTCACAAAAATGATTCAACTAGAGCGCGAGATGGGTCAGGACAATCAGCGTTACTTGGCACAAAATATCCAGAATTGGACTGACTCAGGTATTGCCAATGATTAACAAAATTCATGCATCCGAACAACAAAAGAAAGTATCTCGTTCGAAGATTACTGAGAAGCTAAGAGTGCTTAAGAACTGGTCTAAAGGAGGTTTGCCTTGGCAAACCGATGATAGAGGCAACGTAATAAGAGACTCGAATGGAGATAAGATTGTAGAATGGTTTCCAAGAAACAGCCGTCAATTCTGTGAGTGGAACAGAATGAAGTGCTCACAAGGTACGCAGAAATTAATTCCTGAGTTGAGCAGTATCAGCCGACAAACTTTCTCTAGAGAGTATAACGAAGACTTAAAGAGTCAAGCTGAGGGTTTGTTCAAGGTGCTTATTGCGCTTGAAGAGAAGATGAATGCATCCTCTTCTAATGCAACCGAGATAGCCAAGCTAAAGCGTGACATTTCCTACTGGCAAGCGGTGGCTGAAGCTGAGGCCAATGCCTTATTGGAGATGATGCAAAGGCTCAACGAGATTGACAAACTGTACAACAAAGCTGAGCGCATCAGAAGAAATAATGAGGAACAACTCCAGGCAGAGATAAGAACTTTGAAGGCAGAGAACGCCGCTTTAAATAAAGTCGTAGCGAAGATTACACCGTTGAAGGGTGTCGATTGATGACTAAGGAAAAAGGGAAAAGCGCGGCAGAAATCGCTCGTGATAACGTCACAAAGCTTCGCAGCTACGTTAACAAAACCTCTGTCTCTGATATTCCAAAAAACCAATATCAAAAGTCATCAAGACAGCGAATTTGTAAAGAGTTGGGGATCACTTACTCTACGGTTGGCAGCAATGCAGACCTAGCCAGTCTATTCGACCAACTCGACAAGAAAACCAGTGCAAATAAATCCGAAGTAAAGCGGCCCAAGTCTAACAATACACTTCAGCTTAAAGCACGAATCAGCACTTTGGAAAACCGGGTATCTTCACTGAAAGTGGAAAACGAGGCGTTACGTTCACAGATAAAACGATACGAGCACTTTGAAACCACCGGAAGGATGGCGCGGTCGTGAGCGAAGCTCAATTCAGCTTCAGGGGCTTGGTTCAACGGATTGTTAGCCACGGAGGTTTTGCAGGAGCCATATTTCTTGTAGAGCCTCTCAATTCCGCTTTTAGGGATTTAATAAAGGTCAAGCTGAATGCAAACGTACAGAGCAAAGTGCCTGCTCTTGGTGAGGTATGGGATATTACTGGTACTCATGATGACGACATTTCTTATGGTTCGCAAATAATCGCTGAAGAAGCATTTCCAGTACTTCCGTCCGGTCGTGCTCTCGTAGAGTTCATTGGAAAAAACCCAAAGTTCGCAGGTATTGGAATCCGAACCGCCCAAAATATGTGGATGTCATTCGGGGATGAACTTTACGACATACTGACTCAGCAGAATCGAGAGCTTCTTCTGACTAAAGTTCATCTGAATGACACGCTTGTGGAGATTCTTTTCGCGGCATGGGAAGAGTATGAGCGAATCATTCCAGTGGTGAGGTTTTTCCATGGACTTGGATTCAACGCCAAACTTGCTAACAAAGCTGTTGAGTTTTGGGGTAAAGAAGCCGTAGAGAAGATTAAAGAGGATCCATACCGTTTATTGGCATTTGGGGGATGGGGTCAAGTAGACGCAGCAGCTCGGGATAAACTCAATGTTTCCAGCGATGCAGAGATACGTCTGATGGCTGCTGTTGAAGAAGTTCTATACAGGTCTTATGAAGACAAGCACACTGCACAGGACTACCAATCTTTACTCACTCGTACAGAACGGCTTTTAGGGGTCTCTCAGGACTCAGAGAGGGCAATTAAACTGGCGCTGGCTGATGGGCGAGTTCAGGCATTGGAAGATGCCAACTATGGCAGCTTATATCAAGTGGCAGACGCGGCGGTTATGGAACGGTTTATCCGAGAGTGTATTACTGGAATCAGCCAAGGTGAAAACCATCAGATTTCGATGTTTCAAAAGTCTTTCTCAGATAAGCGTCTCGCAGAATTTGAAGCTAAACTACCTTATCAATTGGCAGAAGAGCAGCGGCTAGCAATAAAAATGGTTGTTGAGCAAACATTTGCCGTCATTACCGGTGGAGCAGGAGTTGGGAAGACTACGGTTTTGCGTGGGGTTTATCACATGCTCCCGGAAAATGCCATAATCATTCAGGCCGCTTTGACCAGACAAGCTGCCTCACGCATGAGTAAATCAACGGGCCAGAATGCAATTTCTATAGACAAGTTGTTGTTTGCAGCTTCTAAGAATGAGCTTCCCGAGAACGCCTACTTTTTTATTGATGATGCCTCTACGTTGGATGTGCCTACTTTTTACAGGATTTGTAAGGCTCTGCCTACGGGCTCTAGGCTCTACCTCGTTGGAGACCAATACCAGTTGCCACCTATGGGCCCCGGTCTTGTTTTGCACCAATTGGTAGAAGAGGGCTATCCGCAGCTAACGAACCTTACAAAAGTTCATAGACAGCCTAATGAGGCAGGGATACCCATAGTCGCTGAAGCTATACGGAATATGGCTCCACTCATTTTAGAACAGTTTGTGAGTGGCAAATCTAAAGGAATTGGAGTGTCGATTTATCCGACTTTCGATATGTCTACATTAATAGACGATGTCCTAGCTGTGTACCGAGAATTCGACCATGCAGGTGAAGTCCAAATCTTGGCTGCACGAGATGAAACTTGTTTGCAAATTAATCGAGCACTACACCTTGAGAACAAGGCCTATCGAGAATATAGCAAACAGGAAACTCATGCTTTATTAACAAATGAATTGGAACTATGTGAAGGCGATAAAATCCTCTACAAAAACTCCAATGACTTTAAGCGCAAACTGTTCAATGGTTCCCTTGGCGTCATAACACGGATTTATGACAACCCAATTTGTAAATCTAATGATTATGGTGACATAGAAATAGTCGTGGCAGTAGCAGAGTTTGATTCAGCAGGAGCAATTCAAATAACAGAGAATGACCTTGAATATATCAACCTCGGGTATGCTATTGCCGCACCAAATAGCCAATGGGAGCGTGTTGTAATCGTTTCCGAATTCGTTGAGAAAGTAAGTTCCATCGTGGATAACGCATGGTTTTATACTGCCGTAACTAGTTGCGAGAAGCAGGCTGTCATCGTTGGGTCACAAGTCAACTTTTCATATCACATCGGTATGCCCCCTAAAGCTTTTTCGCGGATTATAGGCTTAAGCTTTAAAAATACGGAGGTCATGTGAAGATTGACCTTTTAGTAGAGGAGTTACCTGATTACGTTGACCTCGTTTTGATGATAGGTTTACCAGGTAGCGGGAAAACCGTCATCGCAAAGAAATTGGCTTCAGAAAAGGGATTGATTCACCTTGAGGCAGACCAGTTCTTTATTGATAACGAGACTGGAGAATATGTATTTGATCATAGCTCGCTAGATAAAGCTCATCAATGGTGTCTCGCGGAGACTAAGCGACTTTTAGAAGTGGGACAACGTGTAGTTGTTGCCAATACATTCGGTACAGTCAAGTCACGCAAAAGTTATTTCATGCTCGGATATAAGGTCGCTGTGCACACTGCGACTGGCAAATATAAAAGCATCCATGACTTATCTGAGAATGTTTTGAAAGAAATGCGTTTGAATTGGCAACCATATCATCTGTCAGAATTCGCTGCGAACATCGAGCCAAAAATAAAAAATGATCTCCGTTACATTTGGCCGGTTTCTGTTCAGTGGGGAAAGTTACCGGGCGGCTACAAATCTCCCATTTTTTTTGATGGTAAGTTGAAGATTATCGAACCATTTACGCGATATTGTCTCGACATTACCAAAATAAACTCACGCTTCAAGCGACGTGAGCAGGCTCATAAATCAGAAATCAACAATGCAAGCCTCGCGTTGAAATTTTTAGCTGAGTTTATGCGAGTACATAAACTTGAGTGGGATCAGGTGGACGACGGTTATCTTGAGCAATTTAGAACATGGTATCTAGAAAAAATTGAGCAGAGTTCTCAAACACGCAATAAGTTATCTCGAATGCGTACTGTAAACATTAGGCTGCGTGAGATTTATAACTTTTATCATTGGGCGCAAGAAGAGGCTTGTTTAGTTGAAAACTACATCGGCTGGGAATTGCAAAGCAAAATACGCTCGAAACTTCCCGCATATATCAAGGATGGTCAGTCGGCCCTACCGAGATTCGGCAGGGATAGCCTTCTATATCCCAAGCTTTTCCCAAACGTTGGTAGTTCAGCAGATGTTATCGATTACACCGCCAGCGACCGTGACAAAGATAAACTCAAAGAGCTTTTTGAAACACAGGGGGGCTCGGATTACTCACTGCGTCGCAATATACTGATTATGGAAATCGCCGCGTCAGTGGGATGGCGTCAAGGAAGTATTCACTCACTACTTATCGATGCTTTTTCAGATGAGAAGATTGAAGGTTGTGATACTGGTTTCTTGACTGTTCAGCCACCAGAGCAAAAGTACGGATATCAGTTTGAGTTTGAGGTTCCACTTGCCTTGGCGTTGAGGATTAACCGCCACATAAAAAGCGATAGAGCAAACTTATTGGCTAGCAAGAAACTTAAGGAAAATACAGCTAAACTACATTTATTTGTAAGCTCGACCACAGGAGAACCTCTGGCAAGAAATACCATAACAGAGATTTTTTCCAGAGCTTTCACCGCTATTGGTGCTCCACAAGGCGCGGGCATTCATTCATTTCGCCGCAGTTTCACAACAAATGAGCTCCGTTTCCAAATCGATTCGCGTAAACGCAAAAATCTTTCGACCGCTCCTGAGGACGTAATGTTGCCAGTGCAAAGAGCACTCGGTCACAAGAGTCCTCTCAGTCAGCAATCCTATGCAGATGCCTCTCAGTCACTCACAAGAGATACCGTTGAACGGGAACTGCGTGATGAAAACCTGCACCTGAGAGCAGAACTTGCGGAAAAAGAGCGTGAGATTTCGATTCTCGTGGCAAACTTGAAAAGAAAAGGATCTCAGGAAACTAATTGACTTAACTCATTTTTGACATTGTTTAAGATTGTAGTTGGGTCGGATTCATTGCTATTTATTAAATAAGACAAAGTTAATAAAGTAAGGGGATGGATGCCGATAACTTTGGCAATAGCATCTATTTTCTCGACTGTTGGTGAATATAGCCCACGCTCTAATGTGCTGATATAGGTTCTGCTGGATATTTCTGAGAAATCTTCTTGTGTGATTTTTTTTACTTTTCTTGAAGTTTGAATAGCCAATCCGACTGATTTTTTTATGTTCATAGGAACTTCCTTTATAGAAGTTCCATCTAGCCAAAATGAACAATATATAACTACAATGTATACTGTTCATTTTTGACAAACTGTTCTAGGCTGTCTTATGTTCCAAACCTTCAATCATGCCAAAATTCGTTTGCCATTTTCTTCTCCAGATGAAAGTGCTTGGGCTTATTTAGAGTTGATGGTCAATTCGTACTTTTTCTTTGCAGATTGCCTAATTACAGAAGATGCTATTAACATCAGCACTTCGTATATATTATCCAACCCAGGACAGTTGACCGAACTCAGTACAAATAAGAATGTGTCTATCAAGGGAGTTTATGTTATATCGCCACCCCATATGAATTCGACCGAATCATGGAAAATGGACAGGGTTGCTCAAGTTAGTAGTGGTGTAACAATTGAAGATAATTACAAAGTGAACATTGAAATTTATGAATTAAGTAATGGGGAAAAGTATTATTCAACTGATTTAAGCGGTAAAGAAAATAACATCGAAAGTATCAAAGTTATTTTTTCTGTATAATTTGTTATAAGTCATAAGCTCTGCGTCCCGCAACCGGTCTTCAGAGTCGATAAATGCCGTGTAGGGTTTGTGACTTTATTGGGAGGTTACTATATGAAACCCAACTCGCCATCTTTACAGCGCATTGCAGAAGTTCGAATACTTGCTATCGAAACCTTCGGTTCAAAAACAATGGCTGATGCATGGCTCAATCGTGAAAATTTCGCCTTAGGTGCAACACCTATATCCTTGGTTGAGTCAGACACTGGACTTTTAGAAGTTAAGCGAGTGCTTGGTGCTATATGTTACGGTGGTGTAATCTAAGTTTAATACACACCTATTGGTGTGCCAAATCGAATCTAAATTTGTGCAATGTAATTTATATCAAGCATACAAAGACTATATGGAATCTAATAAAATTTGGAAACTTAGACTTATCGATCCAGAAGACGGCTCAGGCGATGCTTTGGTCGAACTTCCTGATGACCTTCTAGCTACGGTAGGATGGGTTGAAGGTGAGGTACTAGAAATTGAGCAGGTAGAAAAGTGTATCGTCATTAAAAAACCTGACTCTAAATCAGCGTATTGAACCTTAAAAAGAAGCTTCACACTTAAAATCTTAGCAGTGCGGTTCTTTCAATGATCGTCTTCAGCCCATGGAGAGGTAGTGGAATTAACAAAACCTTACTTTGCAGACAATTGTAATTTGTTTCAACGATGACTCGCTTGTTGAAACTATTTCTAAATGCTAAAGTCTCGTCATAATGAAATCCTTTCGTGCAATAGCTATGGTTTTAATTCTAACGTTGGCTTCTAGTCCAGCGCTAGCATTTCATTGCGCGACCTTATTTGCTTCTGATTCGGTAATGACAGCAATGCATTCTGATAGCGATATGTCAGGTATGAAACATTGCCAGGAACAGGGGATGAAGAAAGATCAGTCTAAGTCTGATAACGAACATAAACCATGTCCGATGGGTGCCGGTTGTCATTTTACCCAAGCGACACCAGTTAGTCTTATTACTAAAAATGTTTTTTTAGATATTACTAAACAGTCCTTTCCACGATTTACTCCTTCCGAAAAATCCGTAGATCTATCCCCGCCGTTAAAGCCTCCAGCCTGAATTGATGTTATTAGGGCGTAATTACGCCCTAATTCTTCACATTTAGGTTTTAGGAGAGCTCTCATGAACGCCCCCAGACTGGCTTATAAGCCAAGAATAATATGCATGTGGTTTAGCATGTTGGTGGTATTGGTACTGTCTTTAGTAGCGGGTCCTGCGCAAGCAGATGACCCACTGACATTAGCTGAAACTATTCAATTAGCTACACAAAATCAGCCTTTGCTGCAGTCTCTCGATGATGCAGCGGCTTCGTCACGCCAAGCGGCCATCGCAGAAGGACAACTGCCAGACCCCAAAATGAAGTTTGGAGTCATTAATCTGCCTGTCACGACCAGTGATGCTTTACGTTATAACCGTGATGATCAGACCATGGTTAATGTGGGGATCTCGCAAGACATCATTCCGCGCAAAAAACGCGAGGTCGCTGCAAATCGCATGTTGGCAGAAGCAGATCAGTTCCAAACTGAACAAATCGCAACGGCTAGATCAATTGAGCGTGATGTTGCCTTGGCATGGCTGGATGTATATGAAGCACAGCGTAAATCTGAGCTCTACCAGCGCATAGTTGATGATATGACAGCAGAGCGTAAAGTGCTGGCTGCCGGCGTAAGTTCCGGTAATGCTAAAACCAGTGATGCCTTGCGCATGGATACGCAAATATCCATGACCAATGAAAAACGCATCTTTGCACAACGTGATGAGCGTAAAGCGCGAGCTGCTCTAGCACGCTGGATCGGTAAATCTGCATCTCGTCCAATATCGTCTGAACTGCCAGTGATGACTAATAGCTTGAATCAAGATGCTACTCAGTCAGCGCTTGAACAGCATCCATTAGTGCGTAATGCCCACCAAACAGAAAAAGTTGCGCAATACGATGTCGATAGTGCTCAAGCTAACTTGGAGCGTAACTGGGGCTGGGAAGTAGGCTATGGCAAACGGTTTAATGATCGTAGTGATATGCTGAGTTTTCAGGTTTCCATCGATCTGCAATTGGATCGCGCCAATCGGCAAGATAGGCGTACCGCAGAAAAACTGGTGTTAGTCGAGAAAGCTCGCAAGCTCACTGAAGACAGAAGGCGTGAACTCTCATCTGAACTCGAAAGTGCGTTGGCCGATGCTGAAGCAGCAGAAGCCCGTGAAAACGAGCACCTCACTAAACTCATCCCCAATGCTGAAGCTAAATTAAGTATCGCCCAGGCAGCCTATCAGTCTGGCAAACAACCACTTAGTGACGTCTGGGAAGCGCGTAGGGACGTACTTGATGTTGAGTTAGAGCATTGGGTCATCTTGACAGATAAACAGCGTGCCGCAGTCAAAATCGGCTATTTATTAAACGATAGCCGTTTATTTAAACAAATTGAAAAGGAATAAATCATGAAAACCACACAAATTTTAGTCATGGCAACATTGTTAGTGGCGGTAGCCGCTTGTTCTAAACAAGAAAACACTGAAGCTACTGGCCAAACACCCAAGGCCGAAATGCCGGTTATGGAAAAACCCATGGAAGCAAAACCCACCGCAATGCTCCCAAATGAGATCGATCCCAGCGATATGAGTGGCAACAATGTGGAACAAGACGGGAGTGGTAAAAAAGTCATTTATTGGGAAGACCCGATGGTGCCAGATAGACACTTCAGTAAATCAGGTAAATCACCTTTTATGGATATGAAGCTTGCACCTAGATACGCCGAGTAACAATGCGCGAATATTAAGGAAATAAAATGAAACGACTCCATTTAATAATAGTTTTAATTTTACTTATCATTGTTGCAGGATTAGGTTGGTTTTTGGGGCAAAGATCGGCGCAATCGCCTATAGCTAACATGCCAGGTAGCGATTCCAAGATGGCTCAATCCAACAATGGGGTCGTTCAAGATGGCAGCGGTAAAACCGTTAAATATTGGTATGACCCTATGGTGCCCGACCAAAAGTTTGATAAGCCTGGTAAGTCGCCTTTCATGGACATGCAGCTCGAACCTAAGTACGCCAATGAGGGCAATGACGGTGAAGAAGGTGGCGTTGCCATTTCATCCCAAACTGTCCAGAACTTAGGCATCAGGCTTGAGAAAGTTTCCTTTAAAAGTTTTGGTGAATCATTTTCTGCGGTAGGTCGCATAGAACCCGACCAACGTCGATTTTATGCAGTGCAAACGCGCATCCCAGGATTCGTAGAACGTCTATCCGTGCGTGCTGTGGGTGACCCAGTAAGCAAAGGTCAAAAAATCGCTGAGATTTACGCACCTGACCTTCTGGCCGCTCAGCAGGAGTATTTAGCGTTATTGCAACTGAATGGTGTGGATAGGGACAACTCACTCAAACAAGCTGCACGCAATCGGCTGAAGTTACTCGGCATGACTGAAGGTGAAGTTACTGCCATTACGAAATCTGGTAAATCTAGTCCAAGATTTGGTGTATATGCTTCGGCATCGGGAATAGTCACTGAGTTAGGGGTGCGTGAAGGTGGGCAGTTGATGGCTGGCAGTTCATTAGTGCAAATCTCCGACCTCTCTCAAGTATGGATGATTGCAGAAGTGCCTGAGCGCGACGCAGCCAGATTGAAACCGGGTATCGCTGCGGATGTTCAATTACAAAGTCTGCCTGGTGAAGTATTCAAAGGTAAGGTTGGTTATCTGTATCCGATGTTGAATGACACCTCCAGAACCTTACAGGTACGTATTGAATTACCTAATAAAGGTAACCGATTACGCCCTGGTATGTATGCCAATGTGGAATTCACCGGACAAACCCACGATGCGCTGTCTGTCCCGACTGAAAGTGTCATCGCGACCGGTAAGCGTAAACTCGTGATCGTGAAAGAAGCGAATGGTTATCGCCCCGTGGAGATTAAAACCGGACAAGAACGTAATAGCTATACTGAAATCTTAAGCGGGTTAACTGAAGACGAGGATGTCGTAGTTTCAGGTCAATTCCTAATCGATTCCGAAGCATCGCTGTCAGGGGTATTGGCAAGACTATCGCAGCAAGATAAAAATATGGGCCAAGACAAAGCTATCTCAGCTGAGAAAATGCCTAAAGGCCGTGGCAAAGTAATTGACGTAGACCCGAGTTCAAACCATGTCACGTTGAATCACGAACCGATTGCTGAGATTGGTTGGCCGTCCATGACGATGGGCTTCAAGGTCAAAGATAGCAAGCAGCTCAGTGAACTTAAAGCAGGCGATACAGTTGAGTTTGACTTGAAAGCAGAAACACCAGAAAAACCTGACATGCCGGCACAATACATGATTGAGCGTGTTGAAAAAGTACAAACAATGAAGGACGGTATGCAGGGAGCCAAACCATGATCGCTCAACTCATACGCTGGTCCGCTAATAATCGCTTGCTGGTGCTGCTGGCAACATTGATGGTGGTTGTATGGGGAATATTCGCCATGCTGAAAACGCCTTTAGATGCGATCCCAGATTTGTCCGATACACAAGTGATTATCCGTACCCAATGGCCAGGGCAAGCACCGCAGATTGTCGAGAATCAGCTCACTTATCCACTAACTACGACCATGCTATCGGTGCCTGGGGTGAAGACTGTACGCGGCTATTCATTCTTTGGCGACTCCTTTGTTTATATTTTATTCAATGACGGTACCGACCAATACTGGGCACGGTCCCGCGTACTGGAATACCTGAGCCAGATTTCCTCGAAGTTACCTAAAGGCGCCAACCCTAGCTTGGGACCAGATGCGACAGGCGTGGGCTGGGTATACGAGTATGCTTTGGTAGATAGAACTGGCAAACACGACTTGGGGGAGTTGCGAGCGCTTCAAGACTGGTTTCTAAAATTTGAGTTGAAGACCATTCCAGGTGTAGCGGAGGTCGCGACATTAGGCGGTATGGTACGCCAGTATCAGGTGCAAGTTGATCCTGACAAGTTACGCAATTACCGCATACCACTATCAAAAGTCGTTTCCGCGATTCAATCTGCCAACCAGGAAACTGGCGGCGCAGTGGTGGAAACCGCAGAAGCTGAGTACATGGTGCGTGCACACGGCTACTTAGAGTCGCTTGAGGATTTCCGTAATATCCCACTCATGGTGAGTAGTAGCGGTACGCCAATCCTATTGTCTGATGTTGCGCACATACAAATTGGTCCTGAACTCCGGCGAGGTGTAACGGAATTGAATGGTGAAGGGGAAGTAACTGGTGGCGTGATTGTGATGCGTGCAGGACAAAATGCACTAGAAGCCATTGACGCTGTAAAAGCCAAACTCGCTACTCTCAAAAAGAGTTTGCCTGAAGGTGTAGAGGTCGTCACGACCTATGACAGGTCGCAACTGATTAAACGTGCAGTTGATAACCTAACGCACAAACTGATTGAAGAGTTCATTGTGGTGGCTTTGGTATGTGCTGTTTTCTTATGGCACTTTCGCTCAGCCTTGGTCGCGATTGTCGCTTTACCAATCGGTGTACTGGTCAGTTTTATCGTCATGTACTATCAAGGCGTCAACGCCAACATCATGTCACTCGGTGGCATTGCCATTGCCATCGGTGCCATGGTGGACGCAGCGATTGTCATGATTGAAAACGCACACCGTCAGCTGGAAAACTATAAAAATGTGCATGGTGAGCCTAGCAATAATCAGCGTATTAAAGTGATTATTGATGCGGCGAGTGAAGTAGGGCCGGCGCTGTTCTTCTCTTTGCTGATTATCACCTTGTCGTTCATTCCGGTGTTCACCTTAGAAGCACAGGAAGGCAAACTATTTGCACCGTTGGCGTTTACAAAGACTTATGCCATGGCAGCAGCAGCAGGATTGTCCGTAACCTTGATTCCTGTGTTAATGACGATCTTCATTCGTGGGCATATAAGGCCAGAGCATAACAATCCACTCAATAGAGGTTTGATAGCGATCTATAAGCCTCTTTTGAGCAAGGTATTGCATTTCCCGAAAGCAACATTAGCTATAGCATTTATTCTCGTTCTCATCACTCTCTATCCCCTCAGTAAACTTGGAAGTGAATTTATGCCGCCCTTGGATGAGGGCGACTTGCTCTACATGCCGACGGCATTGCCAGGGCTTTCAGTTTCTAAGGCCTCTGAAATACTGCAGTTGAGCGATAGACTGATTAAAACCGTACCTGAAGTGAAAACAGTATTTGGTAAATCTGGACGTGCGGAAACAGCCACTGATCCAGCGCCACTTGAGATGCTGGAAACCACCATTCAATTCAAGCCACGTGAAGAGTGGCGTCCTGGCATGACACCAGAAAAACTTGTAAAAGAGCTAGATGCTAGGTTAAAGATTCCCGGTATGGCCAACGTATGGGTGCAACCAATTCGTAACCGTATCGACATGCTTTCCACTGGTATCAAAAGTCCGGTAGGTATCAAGATCGGCGGTGCTGATTTAGCCATACTTGAAAAACTGGGTGAAGAAGTCGAACGCCTTATGAAGAAAGTACCAGGAGCCAATTCAGTCATTTCTGAACGAGTGACTGGTGGACGTTACATTGATGTCAAAATCGACCGTCTCAAAATCGCACGTTACGGCTTGAATATTGATGATGTGCAAATGTTGGTATCTACTGCAATTGGCGGCAATAATATTGGCGAGAAGATAGAGGGCTTGGCACGTTTCCCAATTAATGTTCGATTCCCAAGAGAACTCCGTGACTCGGTAGAGAAGCTTAAATCACTACCTATTATCACTGAGCAAGGCGCAACTGTGCCATTAGGTGATGTAGCTGAAGTCAAAGTAACAGACGGTCCACCCATGATTAAAAGCGAAAATGCACGCCCTAACGTCTGGGTATATGTGGACATTCAAGACCGAGATTTGGGTGGCTTTGTAAAAGACGCGAAAGTAATGTTGGATAAAGAACTACAGTTACCTGCTGGCTATTCACTTGCTTGGTCTGGGCAGTTTGAATACTTTGAACGTGCATCTAAACGCTTGAGTTACGTAGTACCGATGACCTTGGGCATCATTTTTATCATGCTGTTCTTGGCTTTTAAACGCATGACTCCGGCAATACTGATTCTTGCAAGTTTACCATTTGCCTTGGTGGGTGCAGTCTGGTTCCTGTATCTTTTAGGACATCATTTCTCCATCGCCAGTGGCGTGGGAATGATTGCTTTATCTGGGCTGGCGGCAGAGTTTGGCATCATTATGTTGGTGTATCTAGATGATGCCATTGAGCGTTATCGGGCTGCCGGCAAACTCAATAATAAGGAAGATTTGCATGCTGCCTTGATTGAGGGTGCCGCTTTAAGAGTGCGGCCAAAAGCCATGACAGTAGCAGTGATTCTGGCTGGTCTAATACCGATCCTGATTGGCACTGGTACAGGCTCAGAAGCCATGAGTCGTATTGCCGCACCAATGGTAGGAGGGATGTTAACCGCGCCGCTATTATCGTTGTTCGTATTGCCTGCCGCTTATATATTACTAAGGAGGAGTTATGCGAAAACGTAAATCCTTTTTCTGGCAAATGGTAGGGGGTGCGATCTTACTTGTAGCACTGGCAATATTCTGGCCTATCAAGTCGGACAATACCTTTAACCGTTTGGATATCAGTGATAAGCAATTGGTAGCTAACGGTAAAAAAATCTATGTCGCGCACTGTGCCAGCTGTCATGGAGCGAAATTAGAAGGCCAAGCTAATTGGAAGGAAAGAGGGGCCGATGGTTTATACCCTGCGCCCCCACAAACTGATGCCGGCCATTCATGGCGACACACGGATCAATACCTGGTTGATGCCGTTAAGAATGGACTGTTTGAAAATGGCAAACCAACCAACATGCCAGCTTTTGGTAAGACGCTCACTGACACGGATATGATATCAGTGCTGACTTACATCAAGAGTGAGTGGTCTGTTGAGAAGAGGGCAATCCAGAAACGCATACAACAAGACTCAGTTCCAACCACCACAGTAATTTATAACGCGGGTTGATAGCCAGCTCGGTCATGGCTTTGATTATCTCAACTTCAGAAGTGGTCTTCTCGAAACGCTGGAAACCATTACATCACCATGGAAAGGAGCGCTAAATGAATGCTGATATATTGAATATTGGACAGGCCGCAGAAGCATCAGGCATCTCCGCCAAAATGATTCGTCATTATGAAGACGTTGGTCTTGTACCACCTGCATCAAGAACATTCTCCGGGTATAGAACCTACAATCATCGTGATGTACATATGCTGAGGTTTATCAAGCATTCGCGGGACTTAGGGTTTTCGATTAAACAGATCGGAGACTTGTTGAGTTTATGGCGTGATCAAAACCGCCCAAGCAGCAAAGTCAAATCAATGGCAACCGAGCATATTGGAATGCTTGACCGGAAGATACAAGAATTGAGTGCGATGAAGTCGGAACTGACACGTTTAGTGAGTTGTTGTCATGGTGACACACGACCTGATTGTCCAATTTTAGATAAACTTGCTCAAAATAAATAATCGCTGTTAATTGGAAAAAATATTAATGAATTATTTTGATAAAAACGCTTGACCTTACCACTGTGGAAAGCTTCAAGATACGAACTATGTCCTGATAAATTTAGTCAGATATATATAGAAACATGAATTGATCAAAACCAAGTAAACAATACAAAATGAAATACTGGCTTAAATTATTTGTGACCATAGCACTTGCTATCACAATCCCTTTACAAGCGGTTGCAGGGCTGACTATGCCGTCTTGCAATATGTCCAAAGATACCATGGCAGCCAGCATGACTATGAATGCGGGCCATAATAATGTGACTATGAGTCAGTCAGATGCAAAAGCCGCTAGCAGTGACATGATTGATAAAAACTGTTGTGATATGAGTGGAAACAAAATATGCTCAGATCAAAAATGCGCGACCTGCCATCTAAGCATCTTACAACTACCTGACACAGGCTTGCTCACAGTACCTGAAATACTAGCAACTGCTTACCTTGATTTGATTAACGACAACTATCAAATTTTTCCCACTGGCTTGTTTCATCCCCCCAAACATCTCTTCTCATAGCACAGCGCGACTATAGCTGAATCACTCAGCAGTCCCAAAGTGCAAAAACCATGGCTTGGCAGTGAAATTACTGACCTACTGGTATCTGTTCGTACTTGACTGCCAAGCATGACTGTTTGAATACGATCATCTGAATGATGACGTCAATTTGAGGAGAATTACCATGAACACCCTATATTTAAAAAAACTATCTGTAGCCGTATTAGTGGCCAGCTTAGGCTTTACATCCCTATCATCCACAGCGGGACAGGACAGTAGTCAACGCTTGATGATAGAGCAGACAATCAAACAACAACAGCAAGCCAAAGCGACTGAGTCTGCGAAAAAACAGGCTGATGCTATCAAGTTGGAGGAATGTAAAACAATGATAGACCAAACCAAACATACCAACGGCTCTTGATTGATTCGGGACGGTATTTTCACCGTCCCAATTTATCAACTACCAATTTAAATATTAACTATTAAGGATCAAATTAAATGAAAACTTCATTATTCGTTTTAGCAGTAATTGCAGCAACAGGTATGTCATCTTTGCCCAGCTATGCAGATGAGATGCCAATGTCAACGACCCAAGCTCATTCTCATGAAGCCATTGTTGGTACAGGAACAGTGGTCTCAGAAAATAAGTCCGCAGGGAGTGTGACTTTACAACATAAGTCCATACCCGCTATCGGCTGGGGTGCAATGACTATGGAATTCAAAGTTAAAGACAAGATGTTGCTTGATAAGGTCAAAAAAGGCGACAAGGTACAGTTCACCTTGTTGCAACAGGGCAAAGACTACGTTATCACCAATATCAAATAATCAACCAATTTTAAATATTATTTAAGGAGTATCTATCATGAAAAAGACATTAATTAACGCACTTATCGCTACGGCATTCTTAGCCAGCCTTAGCCTTGCATCAACTGGCGCCATGGCAGGCCGTGACTTCTTTCAAGAACAACTGATTCAGAATTTACAAGTGACTAAACAGAAATTAAAACAAGCAGAGGCTGCTAAGGGTGCTGAGCAGCAACAACTCCTCACGGAGCACATGCAGATGCTGCATAAAAATATGGCAGCTTGTCGTGAAATGAAACCTAAAGCCGGTATGACAGAAAAAGAACGTGACGAGTGGTTTGCAGAGCACCAAAAAATCATGGATGACATGATGAGTCAAATGATGGAAGAGCACAAAGTAAAGATGGCATCCATGCCATGTGACGCTGTTAGGAAGTAGTTAGATAGTATTCAAGGATGGCGAGCTTAGGCTCGCCTATTTTTTAGTCTTAATTATTGAACTTGTTAGTATAGCAAATATTTTTAGTAGATGTAATAATAAGAATCAATATCATTTATGTATGAAGCGCTTTCGATTCAATAAATAGTTTATGTAAAGGTTAAGTTTATGTTTGAAACTCTTATGATTTCTTTTAGAGAAGGTCTAGAGGCTTTTCTAATCATTGCAATCGTACTCGCATATTTAGCCAGAACGGGTGGAGAGAAACTGATTCCATCAGTCCATCGCGCATGTTTTGTAGCCATCTTAGGGTGTGCAGGCTTGGGATTTGTCTTTGCAAAAATAGGTGCTTTAACGCCATTTTGGGAAGGCACGTTAGCTTTAACTGCAGCAATTCTTGTCATTAGCTGTACAGTACATATGCTAAAGATGGGGAAGCATATGAAAAGTGAGATCACTGGTGCTATTGACCGTGCAGTTCAAAACCCTAGCGGTGGTGCGAAACTTGCAATTTTCATGTTTGTATTACTAATGATAGGTCGAGAAGGATTGGAAGCAGCAACCATGATTGCATCATTAGCACAAAGCAACGATAGTCTAAATCTTATGGCGGGCGCAATTATAGGTATATTAATTGCTGGGTTAGTTGCTTTGGCTTGGAGCAAGTATGGACATCGCATCAATCTTGGGTTGTTTTTTCAAGTAACTGCAGCGTTCATGGTGATATTTTCCATTCAACTAGTCATATATGCATTTCATGAGTATACCGAATCTATTGAAATTGCGAATTTAGGTATTTTAGATAATGCTTACTGGCATGCAGCCACTGAAGCTTATGGACCTCAAGGCAGAATAGGCGCATGGATTTCCTACAGTCTTGTACTAGTTCCTTTGGCTTTCCTTGTATACAGCTTTATTAAAGGTCCGCAGTCTGTAAAAATGCGAACTTCTAATTATTAAATTTCGCCAATTTAGTATCTTAATTATTGTAATCAATCAAAATGAGATATTATTTGTCAATGCGTCTGATTAATAACAGATTAGTAGCTTTATTTGTCGCCTTTTCTGTAGCGTTTGCCTCGCTATGGGCGATGAGTCCAGACGCTATTGCCGATGCAATCAAAGAAGATACTACTGCTTATTTCCAACAAGAAGTGCAGAAAGTACATCAAAACCAGAACAAGCATGAGCATCTCTCACAAAATCAGCACTGTAACCATGGCTGCCACATGGCATTCCATTTGCTAGGTTTTGCTGAAGAAGGCTCAGCCAGTATTTTTGCATTTAATGAATCACCAGCCGTATTCTCATACGCTAATCATCTTTTAGAAAACCCACTTCTACAAGGGCCTTATCGCCCCCCCACTCACACTCTCTCTAGTTTAGACCTTAGGATTTTCCTACTTGGCATCTCGCTAATTAGGGAAATGTACTAACAAATGAGAGAGGGTTTACCGTGTCAAACACATCATTTTTAGTTAAGCATAGTCGCAGTTCGTGGCTATTTTTTAGCTTTGTATTTTTTGGATTCATCACAACATCAACTTATAGTTATGCTGAATCACTGACCATGGAGTCAGCATTAGCATTAGCACAACGTAACAGTCCTGAATTGCGCAAAGCTATAGCTAGCTTAGAAGCGGCTAAAGGAGAGATTGCAGATGCTAATTCACCATTATTTAACAATCCAACAGTCAATTTAGAAGGTGGCTCACGCAAACTCTACGATCCAACCAATTCAGATTCAAGACGCAGTGAGTGGAACACAGGCTTGGCCCAGACTTTTGAACTGGCTGGTCAGCAAGGATATAGACGCCAAACTGCCAATTCAAAATTAACAGCACTGCAACAAGAAATTGATGAAGTGCGGCATCGCGTCAACGCTGAGGTCGAGGAACGTTTTGTGCAGGTGCTCGCATTACAAAAACGTATTGAAACTGAACAGCACACACTGGATTTGACTGAGCGCAATACTGGCTTGATTGGAAAACGTGTAGAAGCAGGGGAAGATAGCAAGCTTGATGGTAATCTTGCTGTCGTTGAAACTGAGCGAGCCCGTAATCAAATCAACTTACTGCAAGAGCAATTGACACGAGCACTTACTGCGCTTTCAGCAACACTGCAACTACCAGAACAACAGTTACCAACAGTTATAGGAGAGCTACAACCTCCTACCACAACATATACTTTAGATAATCTGCTGGCTTCAGTTGCAAATCGGCCAGCACTCAAAGCACTCTCTTGGCGGGAACAATCAGCACGTAGCAATCTGGATCTAGAACGTGCAGTTAGAACACCTGACCTAACGGTCAGCTTAAACTACGGCCGCGATGCGGTTGTTGGTGGGCAAGATACTGTGACTACCTTGGGCTTTTCTTTACCGATACCGTTATTTCGTAGGAATGCAGCTGGTATTGGCCGTGCAACGACTGAATTAAATCAGGTGGAAATCGAAAAGAATACGCTTACTCGTGATGCGAGAGCTTCAGTGATTGCCTCTTGGCAACGTCGCCTCAGTTTGCAAGATCGGGTGCAAAGACTAACAACAACTGTTTATCCCAAGTTAGAAGAGAATCTAAAACTCTCACAAATTGCGTTTAAAAATGGCGAGATTGCTTTGCCACAATTGCTCCTGGTGCAGAGACAGGTCATCGATGCACAGCGCGATTTAATTGAAGCGCAGCTTGATTTACGTCTCACCCAAATAGAACTCGAATATGTAGCAGGTTGGCCGCTCGCCAATGAGTCAGCCAATCAACACTAAGGATAACACCATGCCAATATCATCAAGTATGAAAGAAATACCCATTAAGAAAATTGCAGTTGCAGTGACATTAAGTCTTTTGCTTAGTAGTTGCGGTGCATCCAAGGCACCTGAGTCAGCCAAAGAAAACACAGACAACAGGGAACAACCTGCTAAAGCGATCTCTGCAGAAAATGCAGCAGTGCCTAAGAGTAAAAGTGAAGAAATTCATTTGTCCGCAGAAGAGTTGCAGCAATCCAACATCACGGTTAAAAATATTCAGTTAGAGAAGGTGGCTGATCAACTGATACTCAGTGCAAACATAACTGCTAATCAAGACCGTATTGCCTTTGTCGCACCGCGTGTTGAGGGTAAATTAATTAAAGTAACAGCTAACCTCGGTGATCAAGTAAAAGCCGGTCAAGCACTTGCAGTCATTGATAGTATCCAGATGGGTGAAGCGCGTGCTGAATATCGTCATGCCCAAAGTGAATTGAAATTGGCTGAAGCTAATTTCCAACGTACGGATAAATTATACAAAGATGAAGTCGTGCCGCAACGTCAGTGGCTAGAAGTCAAAAATGCTTATGAACGTGCACAAACTACCGCGCGAGAGAGTGCTGATCATCTGCATATATTAGTCGGTTCTTCTGATACAGGTATTTCTACTTTTGTGATTACTGCGCCATTCTCTGGTGTAGTCATTGAAAAAGATGCGGTGATGGGCGAATTAGCAAAACCCGAAGGTAAGCTATTTACCATTGCAGATTTAAGTACGGTTTGGATCGAAGCCGATGTGTCGGAGAAGGACTTAGGTAAGCTTACTGTAGGTTCACCTGCAACGGTAACAGTCTCTTCTTTTCCTGACGAATCATTCAAAGGTAAGGTCAGCTATATATCCAGCATTTTTGACAAAGAAACACGCACTGTCAAAGCACGTATTGAGTTACCTAACCCTGACAGAAAGCTCCGTATTGATATGTTTGCACGTGCGATGGTTGATTTGACCAGTTCACGTGAAGCGCTGATATTGCCGCAAGAAGCAGTGTTACTCGTCCAAGGCCAATCGACCGTTTACATACAAACTGAGAATGGCTTTGAAGTCCGCCCTGTGGAGGTGGGAGAGCAATTGAACAAAGGTGTGGTGATAACTTCTGGGTTGAAATCAGGTGAACAGGTCGTTATCTCAGGCGCATATGCCCTCAAGTCTCGTCAATTAAAATCGCAAATCGGCGATGCGGACTAAGGGGATAACATCATGCTAAATTCAATCATAGACGCTTCATTGCGTTACAAGTTACTCGTCATTATTTTGTTTGTCGTTGTTGCTGGCTTAGGTATTCGTGCTTGGCATAAAGTACCCGTAGACGCCTTCCCGGATGTAACTCCCGTGCAAGTCAATATCTATACAGAGTCGCCTGGCTTGGCTTCTGAAGACGTAGAGCAGTTACTTTCATTTCCCGTTGAGTCCGCATTAGCTGGTTTGCCCAAGGTACAGGAAATTCGTTCAGTCAGTTTATTTGGATTGTCCTATGTTGCTGTCTATTTTGAAGATAATATGGACATCTACTTTGCCAGACGTTTAGTCGCGGAAAGATTACAGGAAGTTGCAGATCGGCTGCCAGCTGGTTATGGTGTTCCTGAAATGGGCCCGAATACTTCGGGCTTAGGTCAAGTATTCTGGTACACAGTAGAGCGTGCTGAAGAAAAGCTAGAAGCCGTAAAAATGAAAGCAGATACAATCAAATCTGCACCGTCAGACATGGAATTGCGTACCTTGCAAGACTGGTCAATCCGCTTAATTTTACGCACAGCACCAGGCGTGGATGATGTGATGTCGTGGGGTGGTCAAGAACGTCAATATCAAATAGTGCTCGACCCACAAGCTTTTGCAAAATACGGCCTCACTTTCAAAGAAGTGCTGGAAACGGTGGGTGTAAATAACCGTCAAGTCGGTGGACAATATGTTGATATTGGGCAAGAGCAATTCTTAGTCCGTGGTTTAGGCTTAGTCAAAAACGAATCAGAACTGGGTCAAATAGTTGTAAAAACCGTCAATGGCACCCCCGTTTATTTACGTGATATTGCCAAAATTCAGCAAGGCGGTGCACTTAGAACTGGTGCAGTGACGCGTGATGGTAAAGAAGTCGTACTGGGTATGGCACTGGCGCGCGTGGGTGAGAATGCTAAGAGTGTTGTGGATGCTGTTAAAGCTAAACTGACTACGGCTAAGCAAGCCTTACCCGAGGGCGCAACTATCAGAACGGTCTATGAGCGTACTGACTTAGTGAACAAGGCGATTGATACGGCAATACGCGCATTAATTGAGGGTTCTATATTAGTCGCCATTATTTTGTTCTTGTTCTTAGGCGAGGTGCGTTCAGCATTAGTTGTTGTCGCGGCTTTACCACTGGCAATGCTAGCAGCATTTATCTGTATGGATCAGGCAGGGCTATCAGCTAACTTGATGTCACTGGCAGGTTTAGCCATTGGGATCGGCATGATGGTAGATGGCGCTGTGGTGATGGTGGAAAACTCGTTTCGTATTATGGCAGAGCGGCTTGAGCATGGTGGCAAAGTCAACCGGACTGAAGCTGTCTTAACAGCAGCAAAAGAAGTCGCCAACCCAATGGCGTTCGCTATTCTAATTATTATCGTTGTGTTCTTACCACTCTTCAGCTTACAAGGTCTGGAAGGTAAGATGTTTAAGCCGATGGCTTTTAGTATCAGTTTTGCGATGGCTGGTTCATTGATTCTTGCATTAACCCTCATTCCAGTGCTTGCTGCATTATTCCTCAAGCCGAAAGCGGAACGGGATACCTTATTGATGCGTGTCATCAAACGTCGCTACCTACCGCTTCTAGATTGGGTGCTGGCCCATAAAAAAGCTGTCGGTATCATCTCAGGCGTGTTGCTGGTAGCAAGTCTTGCACTGTTTCCATTTCTCGGTAAAGAGTTCATGCCACAACTGCAAGAAGGCTCAATCATGTGGCGCGTGACGTCTATTCCCTCGACGTCATTGGATGAATCAATCGCCATTTCCAAACGCATCGAAAAATCGCTGAAAGAGTTTCCTGAAGTCAACACTGCGATTGCCATGATTGGCCGTGCAGAAAAAGGGGAAACAGCCGATGTAAATTACATGGAAATTTACACTGAACTCAAACCTAAAGAAGCGTGGACTCATGGTAGATCGATTGAACAATTAGCAGATAGCATGCGTGAAAAACTGGAGAAAGTTGCACCAAACTCCGTTATCGCTTTTACGCAACCAATCCAAATGCGGGTAGAAGAACTCATTTCTGGTGTGCGTGCAACACTGGCCCTGAAAGTCTATGGTGGCGACCTTGCCACTTTAGATAGGCTGTCCGGCCAACTGAAATCGGTGATTGATAAAGTACCAGGTGCAACCGATGTATCACTTGAAGCGAATATCGGTAAACCACAAATCCGTATCACTGTTGATCGAGAGAAACTCGCTCGCTATGGCATGAATGCGGACGATGTATTGCAAGTGGTGCGCTCAGGGATCGGACAGGAACCCATCTCTACTTTGATTGATGGTGTGCGTCGTTATGATATTGCTTTCAAGCTGGAAGACAGTTCTAAAGCAAGCCCTGCAGCCATTGGCGCGATTCCTTTACGCACGCCTACCGGTGGCATAATTCCGCTGGCTGAAGTTGCAAAAGTAGATGTAGCTGAAGGGTATTCCTTCATTCGTCGCGAGCAGCTACAGCGGTATGCAGTGATTCAGCTGGATGTGAAAGGTCGAGATGTAGATGGTTTTGTAAAAGAAGCTGGAGCCAATATTCGCCAACAAGTGAAATTACCAGCGGGCTACTGGATTGAATGGGGTGGTGCGTTTGAAAATCAGCAACGTGCATTAACTCGGCTGTCAATCATCGTACCGCTAACGATTTTCTTTATCTTTATTTTGCTTTATACAGCGTTTAATTCGTTCAAGTATGCGGCAATGATTTTAGCCAATGTGCCATTTGCAGCAGTAGGCGGAATATTGGCGTTATTTATCACTGGGCAATATCTTTCAGTTCCTTCAGCCATTGGATTTATTGCTGTATTCGGGGTGGCAATGTTGAACGGTATCGTACTGGTCAGTTTCTTCAATGAGTTGCAGGATAAAGGGTTATCGGTAGCTGAAGCAGTGCGCCAAGGTGCAACGTTACGGCTAAGGCCCGTATTGATGACTGCCAGCGTTGCGATACTAGGTTTAGTACCAATGTTGCTTTCCAGTGGTGTAGGTGCAGAAACACAACGACCACTTGCTACCGTGGTAGTTGGCGGCTTGATTACATCGACGTTACTTACTTTGCTGTTGTTACCTGTAGTTTATGAGTGGGTTGAGACAAGAGCATCGCGCAAAGCCGATCAAACTACACCTGAATTAAATACTTAATATAGGGGATGAAAAATGAAAGAAATTAAAGCATTTATCCATGCTCATCGCGTTTCGGATGTGTTGCAAGCAATAAAGGAAGTAGATAGCAGTGGAATGCAAATTAGCAATTTTGCTGTTTTCCCCGTACAAGCGCTACTTCATGACACTGAATTGAAAGAAGCGAGGTATTCGGTAAATTTCGGTGAAACTGTGATTAATGAATTTAAGATCGAAATCTTATGTCATGAAGAAGCCATTGCAAGCTTGGTAGAAGTCATACAACGCGTTGGCCATACTGGCGATCACGAAAAAGGATGGATCATCGTCACCGATGTATTGTCGGCCATACCTGTTGGCAAAGTTCACAAATAAGGCGCGGGTATGCAAACTGCTCAAAGTGTAATATTTTTTTGCGCTCTATCCTGCCGCTGCAGTAATGGCAGGAGGAGCCATTGCGCTTTGGCGCACCACAGAGATTGATCAGCGCAGTGCAGCATATTGCTGCTGGAGTCATTTTGCTGTTAACGATTGAAATGTTTATTTAATGCTATTAATAAAAGGTACGACATCATGAATGAGGGTCACAAACATACTGCTGCTACACCTGACAAGGCTGACTCTTCTCCCGAGACTATTCCCAATTTACTTACCCTGCGTATTGAAAAAATGGATTGTCCGACAGAAGAGTCTTTAATACGCCAAAAACTTGAAGGTATGCAAGGGGTTGAAAGTCTTAATTTTAATCTAATCCAACGCAAACTGACTGTGAGACATCATTTACCCAATCCTGAACCAATTATTGCAGCGGTCGCGACATTGGATATGGAACCTGTTGTCGAGAACGCTCCTAAGCTGCCATCAGGAAGTTCCCAAGCTGTTTTTATTATCGACAACATGGACTGCCCAACAGAAGAGGCATTAATTCGCAATAAGTTATCTACGATGGAAGGTATTACCGAGTTAGATTTCAATCTTATGCAACGTAAGCTGACGGTTACACATACTTTAGGAAAGTCTGATGCCATCAAGCAAGCATTAATTGCGATAGACATGCATGCAGTACCATTAGTAGCAACAGCAGTACGAGCGCAATCAGATAACGCGCTTCCTCCAAATCCCCAGAAAAAATGGTGGTTATTAGGCTTGGGTGGCATTTCAGCCATTTTAGCCGAAGTAATTGTATGGACTGGCGGATCGGAGAAGTCTTGGCCAGTAATAGTATTAGCGCTTTTTGCTATTGCCGTGAGTGGCACTGGCACTTATAAAAAAGGCTGGGTTGCTTTAAAAAACCTTAACCTCAATATCAATGCATTGATGTCAATTGCTGTGACGGGCGCAGTATTAATTGGGCAATGGCCAGAGGCAGCGATGGTGATGGTGCTGTTTACCTTGGCTGAAATGATTGAAGCATTATCGCTGGACCGTGCACGTAATGCTATTCGTGGCTTGATGGAAATGACGCCTGATAAGGCAAACATTTTACAGGCAGATGGTACGTGGCAAGAAATGGATGCGGCAACCATCAGTATTGGCATGATTGCCCGTGTCGCACCAGGCGAACGCATTCCATTAGATGGGGAATTGACTAAAGGGCAATCTGCGGTGAATCAGGCGCCAATTACCGGTGAAAGCATACCGGTCGCCAAAACTATAGGTGACAAAGTGTTTGCTGGCACCATCAATGAAACTGGCTCTTTTGAATATAGTATCACTGCAGTACAAACCGATTCAACATTGTCTCGCATCATTCGCGCGGTAGAGGATGCGCAAGGCAGCCGTGCGCCAACACAACGTTTTGTTGATAGCTTTGCCAAAATATATACGCCTATCGTATTCATTGTGGCCTTGGGGATTGCAGTTTTTCCACCACTTTTGTTTGGATTGGCATGGATGCCATGGATTTATAAGGCGCTGGTGCTATTAGTCATTGCTTGTCCATGTGCATTGGTGGTTTCAACACCAGTCACAGTGGTGAGTGGTCTCGCAGCTGCTGCAAAAGCTGGGATTTTGATCAAGGGTGGTGTCTATCTAGAAGAGGGTCGTAAACTTAAATCATTAGCATTGGATAAAACAGGAACGATTACACAAGGTAAGCCGATTGTAACCGACATAGTATCTTTAAGTGGCGAAGAAAGTCAGGCAATGAGATTAGCGGCTACGTTAGCTGGTCGCTCAGATCACCCAGTGTCGGCTGCACTCAGTAATCATTTTAAATTGCAATCTAAATTGATCTTAGAAGATGTTACTGACTTTGAAGCTATTACTGGACGTGGAGTTAAAGGGCTCATAGGCAATAAATGGTATTTCTTAGGTAACCATCGTTTGGTTGAAGAGTTAGGCATATGCAATGAGGCTACAGAAGCCGCATTACACAAACTGGAGACCGAAGGTAAAACAGCTGTCATTATAAGTAATGAAACAACACCACTCGCTGTGATTGCAGTGGCTGACACAGTCCGAGAGTCTAGTCGTCAAGCGATTGTTGAGCTACATGCCTTAGGGATTCGCACCTTAATGCTTACCGGAGATAATGACCTCACAGCGAAAGCCATTGCGAAAAGCGTTGGGATTGATGATGCCAGAGGTAATTTATTGCCTGAAGATAAGCTATCTGTCATTAATGAAGAGTTAAGCAAATATGGCACGGTAGGAATGGTAGGTGACGGTATCAACGATGCGCCTGCGCTAGCTAAATCCAGTATTGGTTTTGCAATGGGAGCTGCAGGTACTGATACTGCGTTAGAAACAGCAGATGTCGCTTTAATGGATGATGATTTACGAAAAATTCCACATTTCATTCGATTAAGTATTAAAGCAGCGGGTATTTTGAAACAAAATATTATCATTGCCTTAAGTATCAAGGCTGTGTTTTTGGTACTCGCTTTTATGGGCGTTGCGACACTATGGATGGCAGTATTCGCCGATATGGGTGCAAGTTTGATTGTGGTATTTAATGGTTTGCGATTACTCAAACGTAACCAACTTATTTAGATATTATCTTTAGCTTTACTAGTATTAAGCGGTGGCTAAAACTCCTTTAGGGAGAGCATCTTGAATGGCTATAAAATTACCTTTTTAAAACATTGTTAGATAAATAGTAATGTAGATTGAAATTTACTTTGATTGATATAAACTAGAGTTATGCGATTCAAACAGTTACGATCATTTCGTACATTTATCTTTCTGCTGCTAGCAGTATTCTTTACTGATACTGTTTACGCTAGCGGCATGATGGTGGCTGACCAACTGTCTGCCAATCACACAGTAAATGCTGAAAGCCATAATCATGATGGTCATGACATGAATCAACATGAAAACCATCAGCACGACCCAGGTCAGAAACAATCAACTAATGACCATTGCTCTAAATGCGGTCACTGCATGGCTTGTTTTACCGTTCTGCCACCAAGTCAATTAGACAATATGCAAGCCCAGGTTTTAGCAATCGGTATCAGCTTGTTTGAACCAAGTTATCACTCGCACATCAGTGCGCAGCCTCAAAGACCTCCCATTTCTTAAATAAATCGATGGATTAATTTCAGCAACAGACTATTCGCCTGTTGCTGATTCTTCACATTTATTTTTGAAATGAGATTTCGATGAAACTATTCAACTTATCGTTGTTTATTCTTTCTCTTGGTATAGGTATATCTGCGCCAGTATGGTCAGCAGATGCCCCCCAAGAGACCACTATCTATCAATCATCCTTTGATGATTACAAACCCCTATCTGAAGACAACTTGTCAGATTGGAAATCTATTAACGTGCCCTCAAATGGCGGTGGTCATGCTGGACACTCTATGGCAGGCATGCAACATAGCATGACTCCGGAACAGATGGCTAATATGCCTTCCGACAGCAAAGAAATGTCTACTATGGAGGGTATGGACCATAGCAGCATGGAAGGCATGAAAAAAGCCGCGCCAGACAATATGAAAGGCATGGATCACAGCCAAATGAAACACGACCATGCTATGCCGCCAATGTCAGGCATGGACCATTCTAAAATGGCTGGAATGGACATGGATCATGGCAACATGAAGTCCATGCCTGACAGCAAATCAGCAATGCAGCCTATGAAAAAAGATGATATGCCGGAGATGAAACATGAAGAAATGGCTGGGCATGATCACAGTGGGTCTGATATGAAGGCGATGGACCATTCAAAAATGAGTGAGTCAAAGCCGAATGATGTGCAACCAGGTCATGAAGGTGCCGCGCAAGATGAATCTCAACCTCACGAGCACGCATCTTCACAAGCGTCTGAACATGCAGGGATGTCTATGCCCTCAATGGCACCTACAATACCAGCCATACCGCAGATAATCCCTAATCTCCATCCTGTCGTGGTGCATTTCCCCATTGCTTTAACCATAATTGCTTTTCTGTTGAGTATCGCTGCTTACGCACGTCGCAGCCATCCTGTCTCTGCGCAACTGGCTGCCGCCGGTCACTTTACCCTGTGGCTCGCTGCAATCGGGGCTGCTGCAGCCGTATTATTTGGCTGGCTCGCATTTAATTCGGTCAATCATGATGATGCAGGGCATGCTGCCATGTTGTTACACCGTTCTTGGGCCATTCCAACGGCTTTAGGCTTAATCTTGCTGGCTAGCTGGGATGCATGGAAGTATCGCGTCAATGAACTGATATCGGTGCCAATGCTGTTTTTACTTTTCCTGCTTTCTCAAGCTATCGCAGTAACAGGATGGCTGGGAGGAGAGGTGGTCTACCGTCATGGGATTGGCGTGTTATCACTGCCAGCCAGCGAAGGCACTGGCCATGGTCATCACGAGGGTGCAGATGTTACTGCTACGCCTAAGGCTGGACCTGAAGAACACACAGAAATGAATAGTGATGAAAAAGGAGAATCGCATGAGCACTAATACTCCACATACAGCTTTCAAATCTCGTACTGTAATCGTCCTTATCAGTGCCAGTATTGCGCTAGGCGGTTGTGCTACTTTTTCTAAAGATGGAGGGTTCGGGGCTGTGCAAGACACTGCCCAAAAACACATCAAGCAGGAAGTGGTATGGCCAAAAACAGAAGGTGAAAAGAATCAAGTCACAGAACGCGTAAACGAATTATTATCAAAACGTTTAGATGTAGAGCAAGCCGTACAAATTGCGCTATTGAACAATAAAGGGTTGCAGGCGGATTTTTATAATCTTGGTATATCGGAAGCCGATTTGGTGCAGGCTGGTCGTTTGCCTAACCCTAAGTTTTCGATGCTTTATACACGTAATGACGGTGATTATAAGATCGAACAAATACTGACTTTTAATATTTTCTCGCTTATAACCATGCCAAAAATGCAAGAAATCGAACGTCAGAGATTTGTGCAAACTCAGAAAAAAACCGCTTTTGAAGTGATTAAAATCGCCAATCACACACGTATAGCCTATTTCAACGCAGTCGCGGCAACAGAGCAGGTACGCTATGGCGAGCAAGTAAAGGAATCTGCAGAAGCCAGTGCTGAATTAGCAAGAAGGATGGTTAAGGCAGGTAACTTTAACAAGCTACAGCAAGCACGTGAGCAGAGCTTTTATGCAGATGCAGCACTAGATTATGCAAATGCTAAAAATAAGCAAGTATCCGCATATGAAGCGCTATCACGCTTACTAGGCGTATCAATTGATCAGCTGATTTTGGAAGATCGACTACCTGACCTACCTAAGTCACTCACTGATTTGCAGCCATTTGAGAAAGCAGCTTTTGAACAGCGCTTGGATTTACAGGCCATCCGACTGGAAACTGATGCATTAGCGAAACAACTCGGGCTCACCAAGACGACACGTTTCATCAATGTGCTAGAAATTGGTCCTGCAAGAGTGTTAGAAGGTCGTCGCGGCGACCCATATAAAAAAGGGGTAGAGCTGTCATTTGAGTTGCCCATATTTGACTGGGGCACTGCACGCGTTGCACGGGCCGAATCCATTTATATGCAGTCACTCAATCGGGCTGCTCAGTTAGCAATCAATGCACAGTCTGAAATCCGTGAGGCCTATAACGCTTATCGCACCAATTATGATGTAACAAAGCATATACGTGATGAAATTGTGCCGCTCCGCAAGAAAATCCTGCAAGAAAACCAGCTGCGTTATAACGGTATGCTAACAAGCCCATTTGAACTGTTTGGCGACGCACGCGCACAAGTTACCAGTGTGAAAAGCTATATCGAAGCTTTACGTGAGTTCTGGGTGGCCGATAGCGCATTACAAATGACGCTGATTGGTAACGAAAATATGATGGAAGGAAATTAACATGGATTTTTCTAAATTTAGTAGACGTGACTTCTTTAAATTAGCAGGTGCTGGCATCGCCGCATCTACTGTAAGCAAAGTCGCGATGGCCGCATTGCCAGAAATTGTTTCAACTGAACAAGCGAATACTCAGGCACCATTGCACCCCAATACTGGTAGACCCTATAACCCTGTTGTCACACTCAATGGCTGGAGTCTTCCTTGGCGTATGAATAAAGGCGTAAAAGAATTCCACCTAGTAGCCGAACCAGTACTGCGTGAAATGGCGCCAGGTATGAAGGCTCATTTATGGGGTTATAACGGGCAAAGTCCAGGTCCTACGATTGAAGTGGTTGAAGGGGATAAAGTAAGGATTTTTGTGACGAACCGATTGCCTGAAATTACCAGTATTCACTGGCACGGCCAGCGATTACCTAATGGCATGGATGGCGTAAGCGGGCTGAATCAGCCGCCAATACCGCCTGGTAAGACTTTTATGTATGAATTTGAGGCAAAGCGTGCGGGCACGTTTATGTATCATCCCCATGCTGATGAAATGCTGCAAATGGCGATGGGTATGATGGGGAGCTGGGTCACACATCCTAAAAACCCAAAATTCATGCCTGTGGATCGTGATTTTGTCTTTCTGCTGAATGCATATGATATTGATCCTGGCAGCTACACACCTAAAGTTAACACCATGTTGGATTTCAATCTATGGACATTTAACAGTCGAGTTTTCCCTGGGATCGAACCTATTGTCGTCAAAAAGAATGATCGTGTTCGTATTCGCGTTGGCAATCTCACGATGACGAGTCATCCGATTCATTTACACGGACACGAGTTTCAAGTCACCGGCACTGATGGTGGATGGGTTCCAGCTTCTGCTCGCTGGCCTGAAGTAACAACTGATATCGCTGTAGGACAGATGCGTGCTATAGAGTTTATTGCAAATGAGCCTGGTGATTGGGCATTTCACTGTCATAAAAGTCATCACACCATGAATGCGATGGGGCATGACGTGCCTACATTACTTGGCGTTAAACAAGGAGACTTGATGAAAAAAATCGGCAATTTGGTACCTGAGTATATGCCGATGGGTGAAACGGGTATGTCTGAGATGACAGAGATGGCTGAGATGATGGAAATGCCACTTCCTGAAAACACTTTGCCTATGATGAGTGGTAAAGCTCAGTTTGGCGCCGTTGAAATGGGCGGCATGTTCACTACAGTCAAAGTAAGAGAGGGGCTTGCTCGCAATGATTACAAAGACCCTGGTTACTTTAATCATCCTAAAGGCACTGTTGCACGTGAAGTAACAAATGACTTGCCACCAGTGGAGCGGTCACAAACGACTGTACCAGAAGGTGGCATGGAAATGTCTGTACGTAAGCCGATGGGTGATATGAAGCATTAATTAGAATGTAGTTAACGCCCCTCATACTAAAATCCGAAATTAGTATAAGGGGATCGAATCACCGTTAGTGCGTTAGGAAACAGACAGTCAGTGTAATTAGGTGGATGCTAGGATAGCAAGTATCTATTTAAGTATTAATGAAAAGGAATTTCACCATGCAAACTGAACAAATAAAAGTAACAGGGATGACCTGTGGCGGCTGTAGTAGTAATGTTACAAAAGCATTGAGGGCTGTGAATGGAGTAGATAATGTCATCGTTTCATTATCAGACGCTAACGCAACCGTACAATTCGATGAGAAGCTTACTTCACCTGAACAATTGAAATCAGCAATACGAGAAGCCGGTTATGGCATAGATGTCGCTAACACCCCCCAGCAATCTACGGGTAAAGGTTGCTGTGGGTAATCATTGATAAAACATTAGGAGTCAATGTCATGGATGCCAATGATGCTACAAAGCCAGTATTAACAGATCCAGTCTGTGGCATGACGGTGACGGAACAGTCACCACATGTCTTCAAGTATAAGAATAAGCCAGTTTATTTTTGCAGTGCCGGTTGCAAGACTAAGTTTGCAGCTGATCCAGTTAAATATTTGGCTGATGATTCAAACTCAAACATCACTGCATCAGAAATAAAACCAAGCACTTCAGAAACTATCCCCACGGGTACGATTTACACCTGCCCGATGCACCCAGAGGTGAGGCAAGACCATGCGGGCGCTTGTCCTAAATGCGGCATGGCATTAGAACCAGAAATGCCTAACTTAAATGATGAAGAGAGTCCTGAGCTGGCAGACTTCAAGCGGCGCTTTATTTGGACGCTGCCATTAACTATCATCGTTACCATTCTGGCGATGGTGGGTCACCGTTTTCAATGGTTTGAAATGACCACCCAAAGCTGGATTGAGCTGGTGCTGTCGCTACCCATCGTATTATGGGCAGGCTGGTCGTTCTTTGTACGCGGCGTTCAATCAGTACTGAATCGCAGCCCGAATATGTGGACATTAATAGGTCTGGGTACTGCCGCAGCATTTGTTTACAGCGTTGTTGCGACAGTGATGCCCAATGTATTCCCTGCATCGTTTATGGCGATGGGCCGCGTAGCTGTCTATTTTGAAGCGGCAGCTGTGATTATTTCACTAACCTTACTTGGCCAGATTCTCGAACTCAAGGCACGCTCACAAACGTCTGCTGCGATTAAATCTTTGCTTGGCTTATCACCTAAAACTGCTCGCAGGATCAATGCCGATGGCGTAGAAGAAGATGTGCCGCTCACGCACGTACATGTGGGTGACCTGCTACGCATCCGTCCAGGTGAAAAGGTGCCAGTGGATGGCGTGGTGACAGAAGGTGGAAGTGCAGTGGATGAATCTATGCTCACGGGTGAACCGATGCCAGTGACTAAAGGTATCGGCGATAAGCTCATAGGTGCAACGCTCAATACCAATGGCGCCATGGTCATGCGCTCAGAAAAAGTAGGGTCACAAACGGTGCTAGCCAGTATTGTACAAATGGTATTACAAGCCCAACGCTCCAAAGCCCCTATGCAACGGATGGCAGACCAAGTAGCTGGCTATTTTGTCGTCACAGTTGTTGGTATTGCACTGCTGACATTTGTAGTCTGGGGGATATTTGGTCCAGAACCAAGTTGGGTTTACGGATTAATCAACGCAGTCGCTGTACTCATCATTGCCTGTCCATGCGCGCTTGGGTTAGCTACTCCAATGTCTATCATGGTCGCCACTGGAAAGGCTGCAACGCAAGGCGTGCTATTTCGTGACGCAGCTGCCATCGAGAATTTCCGCAAAGTTGATACCTTAATTGTAGACAAGACTGGTACCTTAACCGAAGGTAAACCGCGCTTCAATCGTGCTTTAGCATCATCAGGTTATACCGAAGACGAAGTATTACGCTTGGCAGCAAGTCTTGACCAAGGTAGTGAACACCCATTGGCTGATGCGATTGTAAAAGCAGCACGTGAAAAATCTTTGAATCTTGATAAAGTGGATAAATTTGAATCCAGTACAGGTATTGGCGTACGCGGTACTCTGAATGGTAAACAATTGGCGCTTGGGAATACTGCGCTGATGAATCAGCTAAATATTCAAATCGACTCATTAAAAATACAGGCTGACGAATTGCGTGCAACAGGCGCTAGCGTGATGTATCTAGCAGTTGATGGCCAACTTGCTGGGTTGTTATCAGTATCAGACCCGATTAAGGAGAGCACAACCGAAGCATTAACTAACTTAAAGACTTCAGGTATGCGTGTCATCATGGCTACAGGCGATGGTCTGCTTACTGCAAAGTCAGTGGCCGCCAAGTTGGGCATTGATGAAGTTTATGGTGAAGTAAAACCCGCAGATAAATTAGCGTTAGTAGATAAGTTGCAACGCGAAGGCCGCATTGTGGCAATGGCTGGGGACGGTATCAACGATGCCCCTGCATTAGCCAAAGCAGACGTAGGTGTGGCGATGGGAACTGGCACTGATGTGGCGATGAATAGTGCTCAAGTGACACTTGTTAAAGGTGACTTACGAGGTATTGCCCAAGCACGTGTCATTTCTGAACAAACCATCGTCAATATGAAACAGAATCTGGGGTTTGCATTCGTTTATAACGCGTTGGGGGTGCCATTAGCCGCTGGTGTGCTTTATCCATTTACAGGTTGGCTACTCTCACCCATGATTGCAGCATTAGCGATGAGTTTAAGTTCAGTTTCTGTAATTACTAATGCATTAAGATTAAGAAAATAAATAGATCTTAAGATGCTTTGAGTGTCTGCTTAGGGCCGAGGCTGTGTCAAAACACTCATAAATTGCATCTTAAATAAACACATTAATCTAGTTATTGTATAATGTAACCATATGATTATATTGTTTTATTTAAATATGAAGCGATTTATACAAGGTCAAGATAGAACACAAAGTACGCTTTTGCCAGAGCTGCTGGATGAATACATAGCAGAAGATAACCCAGTCCGCGTCATTGATATCTTTGTCGATCAATTAGCGTTATCAGCGTTAGGGTTTGAAGGCGTGAACCCTGCACAGACTGGTCGACCGTCTTATCATCCTGCTGCCATGCTCAAACTCTATATTTACGGCTACCTCAACCGCATTCAATCTAGTAGGCGCTTGGAAGCAGAAGCCAATCGCAATGTTGAACTCATGTGGTTGATTGCAAGACTCAATCCTGACTTCAAAACCATTGCCAGATTCAGAAACGAGAACGGCCCTGCTATACGCAAGGTTTGCAGCCAGTTTGTAGAATTGTGCCGTCGTTTGAATTTATTTGCTGACTCCATGGTGGCCATTGATGGCAGCAAGTTCAAAGCCGTCAACAGCTCTGATAATAACTACACACAAGCCAAGATTAAAAGTCGTATGCAAGCAGTGGAGAAAAACATCCAACAATACCTGGATGATTTAGAAGCGGCTGACATTAGTTCACCGAAACAATCAACACCCCATCAAGCACGCTTGACTGAACGTATCGCCATGTTCCAAGCGCAAATGAAAGTACTGGAAACAATCGAAGCTAAGGTGCAGTCAACGCCAGATAAGCAACTCTCGCAAACAGACCCTGATGCACGCTCCATGCAACATCGTGGTGGTGGCATGGTGGGTTATAACGTACAGGCTGCTGTTGATACGCAACATCATCTCATTGTGGCACACGAGGTCACGACAGCTGGGCATGATAGAGCGCAGTTATCGAACATGGGGAAGCAGGCAAAGGATGCCTTGCAAAAAGAGATGCTGACGGTGGTTGCAGATAAAGGCTACTACAAAGGTGAGGAAGTGGTGGCTTGTGTTGAGAGCGGCATTACGCCGATCATGCCAAAGTGTTTAACCTCAGGCAACAAAGCTAATGGCTTATTTGATAAACGCCACTTTGTGTACGATCCTAAGAGTAATACCTATCAATGTCCAGCAGGTGAATTGCTGATAGAACGTTTCCGCTCACTTGAGAAAGGTAGGCCGCACATCACCTATTGGAGTTCGAGCTGTAAGAATTGCACATTGAAATCTAGTTGCACGACCAGCGATCAAAGACGGATTAAGCGTTGGGAGAATGAAGCTGTCTTAGATCAAATGCAATCGAACCTGGAAAACATGCCTGACGCCATGAAGATTAGGCGATGCACCATAGAACATACGTTTGGCACATTGAAACACTGGATGGGTGCTTCGCACTTCTTGATGAAAACCAAAGCGCATGTCAGTACAGAAATGAGCTTACATATTCTGGCATACAACATGAAGCGAGTAATAAGCATCATGGGAAGTGTGGCATTGATGAAGGCGATGGTTGCTTAAGGCCTGTGGGCTTTCTTTGTGCCAAAGTTGTATAACAAACTTCGACCTAAAAAATTCCGACTGCCTCAGCGAGACATAATTACAAATATCTGATTCTGGCGTTTTGACACAGCCTCGGCCGGAAGCCGACAAAATAAGTTACGAATTTATTTTAATAAATATGTAACTTTAAAACATTTTATTGATCAATTTTTAACAGTCTTAAAGTGACTTAAAGACGGCTTTAAGGATTTCCCATTAATGCAGGATAAGTGCTGTATCTAATTATTTCTGTTATTAATATTTTAGAGTTAGAATACTAATTCAGGTCACATATTTTGCGTCCCGCAACCGGTCTTGAGAGTCGGTAAATGCCGTGTAAAGTATGTGGCTTTTTCTTTATCCAAAATAAATTTTAAAAATAAAAGTTAAGATTAGCATACTAAACTGAGTATTTTGGGAGTGAAAATTGAATGAATCATTTCCATACATGCTGCCTGCCGAAGGTCAACTTCAAGAGCCTCAAGTTTTAAAGTTATGCAATGTACTAAAAAAATATGATCAGAAATTAGCAATTGCTGCAGTAGCAGGAATGCTAACAATTCCAAAATTTCAAGCAAACTGCTATAGACTCGAAATCCTTGCTCATCTAATTGTTGCATCGTGTTCTGGTAACGCAAAATTAACTAGTAAACACATATCCAATTGGCTCAATAGACAGCTTGGGGATTATCCTATTTCAACAATGGAAGACCCTGCCGAGGATAATGGAATGGACGCCCACTTCCTAAGACGGCATCAAAGTGCCAAAGTAGAGTTTCTACAAACTACTTAACTAGAAAGAGGCGTCCAAAATGAAGATTACAACAATTGGTATTGATTTGGCA
>Ga0209097_10000044_pt1 | contig 150816 bp, 115 predicted proteins | sample AD_UKC052_MetaG_FD_184419 | JGI IMG/M metagenome (GOLD analysis project Ga0209097, IMG submission 184419) | Active sludge microbial communities of municipal wastewater-treating anaerobic digesters from USA - AD_UKC052_MetaG (SPAdes) (version 2) | ecosystem: Engineered > Bioreactor > Anaerobic...
CTCAACGTCATCAAGGGCAATAAGTCCAAGAAGGGCGGCGTCAAGGCAAAGCGACTACAGGCCGCCTGGGATAACGACTACCTTCGCGAACTGCTCGCCGCCATGTAGTTTTAATGCGATTGCCCTGGTGGAACCGGGACGGAAGATGTCTCTTGCCGGAAGCGCGTGCCGGATGCTAAGGTAACGCCCGCGGAGTTGTAGGAGCGCGTCTTGTGGGGCCTCAACTGACGATAGAACAGCGGATCGGCGTCCGGTTGGCGGAAGTGGGCCGAAGTGTGTGCACGGCCGAGTCGTGCACGGGCGGCCTGATTGCCCACCGGCTCACCAACGTTTCAGGGTCTTCCGCGTACTTCCTAGGCGGGATCGTCGCATACAGCAACGAGGCGAAGGTGCGTCATCTGGGTGTGAGTCAGGCTGACCTCGATGGCAACGGGGCGGTGAGCGATCCGGTGGCGTGCGAGATGGCGTTGGGTGCCCGCGCGGCCTTTGGGGCGGATTACGCGGTGGCCGTGACCGGTATCGCGGGACCGGGTGGCGGGACAGCGGCCAAACCGGTGGGCCTTGTCTTCATCGCGGTGGCCTCGGCGGAAGGCGTGGTTGTCTCGCGGGGCCAGTTCGCGGGTGGGCGCGAGGCGATCAAGGCGCAGACGGCTGACGCGGCGCTCGAGATGTTGTGGGAGGGCCTTGGATGAGGTCGGGGTTCGTACATCTTCATAACCACACTGAATACAGCGTCCTAGACGGCGCATGCCGCGTGTGGGAGATGATCGAGCGCTGCAAGCAATACGGCATGGAGGCGTGCGCAATCACCGATCACGGCAGCCTGTTCGGCCTGCTGGACTTCTTTCTCGAGTGCCGGGGCGCCGGCATCAAGGCGATTCTCGGCTGCGAACTCTACGTTGCGCGGGGATCGAGGTTCGACAAGTCCGCCTCAAAACCCTCTGCGGCCTACGATCACCTACTGCTGCTCTGTGAGAACGAAACCGGCTACCACAACCTGTGCCGACTCAGCACGAAGGGGTATCTCGAAGGGTTTCACTACAAACCGCGCGTGGACGATGAGTTGCTCGCCGAATGCCACGAAGGCCTTATCGCGGGGAGTGCGTGTCTGGGCGGTGAGATTCCGCGCCACCTCCTCAACGATGAAATTGCGGCGGCCGACGCGGTGGCCGGAAAGTACATCGATATCTTCGGGCGCGACAATTTCTTCATCGAGATCATGGATCACGGCATGCCCGAGGAGAAGCGCGTGAATCCCCTCCTCATCCAGTTGGCGGAACGGCACGGACTGAAGCTGGTGGCCACAAACGACAGCCACTACCTCGACAAGAACGACGCCAAGGCTCACGATGCCTTGCTCTGCATCCAAACGAACGCGCAGATCGACGAGAAGGAACGATTCCGCTTCCCGACGGACGAGTTCTACTTCCGCAGCGGCGAAGAGATGCGCGCGCTGTTTAGCGACTGGCCCGAGGCGATCTCGAATACCCTCGAGATCGCCGACCGCTGCAACTGCACGCTACCGCTGAAGAACAAGCTGATTCCGCAGTACACGGGTCCCGAAGGCATTGCCAAGAATGACTACCTGCGCAAGCTGGTCTATCTCGGCCTCGAGGATCGCTATGGCGGCCATCCCACGCCCGAGCATATCGAGCGTGTCGAGTACGAATTGGGCGTTCTCGAGCACATGGAATTTGTCGACTACTTCCTGGTGGTTTGGGACTTCATCAGCCACTCCCGTGGCAAGGGCATTCCGGTAGGACCGGGCCGTGGCTCGGGCGCCGGAAGCCTCGTCGCTTACGCGCTCGACATCACCAACATCGATCCGCTGCGCTTCGGACTCCTCTTCGAACGCTTCCTCAATCCGGAACGCGTCAGTATGCCGGACCTGGACCTTGATTTCTGCTACCGCCGCCGCGAGGAAGTCATCGACTACATCCGCACCAAGTATGGCCACGACAATGTGAGTCAGATCATCACCTTTGGCCGTATGCTGGCCAAGAACGTCGTGCGCAACGTTGGCCGTGTCCTCGGCATGCCCTACGGCGACGTGGATCGCATTGCCAAGCTCATCCCCGCCGAACTCAAGATGACGTTGAACGACGCCATGAATCGCGAGCCGGAGCTCAAACGCTTGGTGGCCGAGGATCCCGGTGTCGCGCGGCTATGGGAACTGGCATTGCGCCTGGAGGGCATCATTGGGAACTGCGGCACGCACGCGGCCGGCGTGGTCATCTGCGACAAGCCGCTCACCGACTACGTGGCGCTCTACAAAGCCCCGGGCAGCGATGTCGTGGCCACCCAGGTCGAGATGAAAGGCATCGAGGAAGTCGGTCTGCTCAAGATGGATATCCTCGGCCTGCGCACGCTCACGGTGGTTCACGACGCGGTGCGCTTCATCCGCGAGAATCGCGCCATCGTGATCGATATCGACCACATCGAGCCGAATGATGCGAAGACCTACGACCTCCTGCGCTCCGGCCATACCACGGGCGTGTTCCAACTCGAGAGTTCGGGCATGCGCGACCTTGCCAAGCGGATCGGCCTCGAGAGTCTCGAGGAAGTGTGCGCGCTGGTGGCCCTCTATCGGCCCGGTCCCATGCAGCTCAAGGAGCAGTACATCGAGAGCAAACACCATCCCGAGAGGATTGTCTACGATCATCCGCTGCTCGAACCCATTCTAAAGGAAACCTATGGCGTCGCCCTGTATCAAGAGCAAGTGATGCAGATTGTGCGCGCCGTGGCCGGATTCACCCTTGGGCAGGCGGACGTTCTTCGGCGGGCCATGGGCAAGAAGAAGAAGGACCTCATGGCCCAGCAACAGGCCCTCTTCACGGAGGGTGCCGCCAAGAACGGAATCGATGAGAAGACCGCCACTGATCTCTTCGACAAGATCCAGCAGTTCGCCGGGTACGGATTCAACAAATCCCACAGTATGGCGTACGCCTTTGTGGCCTATCAGACGGCCTACCTCAAGGCGAACTACCCCGTCGAGTTCATGGCCGCGCTCCTCACCAGTGAATCCGGCGACCTCACGAAGGTCGCCCTCTATGTCGATGAATGCCGACGCCTCGGCATCGATGTGCTTCCGCCCGACGTCAATCAGAGCCATCCCGAGTTCGCCGTCGAGGGGCATGCGATACGCTTCGGAATGACCGCTGTCAAGAACGTGGGGGAGGGGCCCGCCGAGGCCATCGTCGCCGAACGCGAGGCCGGCGGCCCCTATCTGGACATCTTCGATTTCTGCAAACGCATCGATAGTCGCCAAGTCAACCGTCGATTCATCGAGAGCCTGAACAAGGCCGGCGCGTTCCTGTCGACGAACTGGAGCCGCCATCAGGTCGAAGTCGCGCTCGACGATGCCATCAGCGAAGGCCAAATCGCCCAGCGCGAGCGCGAGGCCGGACAAACCTCGCTGTTCGACATGATGGCCGCCGATGCGGGCGCGCCCACACTGCATCAGAAACCGGACGTCCCCGAATGGCCCGAGCGCGAGATCCTCGCTTTCGAGAAGGAGATGATGGGGCTCTATGTGAGCAGCCATCCCTTGGCCAAGTACGCGGACACCATTCGCCATCTCAGCACTGCGCACGCGTCGGACTTGGCCGAGTTGCGCGAGGGCCAGAACGTTGTCGTGGGGGGCATGGTCTCGAAGGTCAAGCATTTCACCACGAGCCGCGGCAATCACATGGCCTTCGTCACGCTCGACACCTTTGACGGGCCTTGTGAAGTTACGGTCTTCGCCGACTTGTTCGAGCGGCGCGGAGGCCTTCTCGTCGAGGACATGATTGTCATGGTACCGGCGCGGATTAGCTGGCGAAACGAGCAGGTGGGACTGGTGGCCGATGATATCGTGCCCGTGGCGGAGGCGGAGCAGACCCTGGCCCGCGCCATGCACATCCGCATCAACACCATGGGCTTTGACGACACCTTGCTTCGCCAACTCGCCGAGATGCTCGGAAACCGGCCCGGCCGGTGCGATGTCTATCTGCACTGCGAAACCGCCGATCAAGGTGAGGTCACTATCCACGCCACAAGCGCTTGCCGCGTCGCCGCGTCCCCGGACCTCAAGCTGGAGATTGAATCGCTGCTCGGCGACGACACGGTGTGGTATTCGGGCGGGAACGGCCAACTCCAGTAGCGCCGGTGGCGGGCGGTCAGGCCTTCCGGATGGCGATGGCCTGAGGCGGACAGACGGCCATGCAAGCGCCGCAGCCGTTGCAGCGCATCGGGTCGACCCGCGGCGTGACGGAATAGGTTTCCTTGCAGAACGCTTCGACGATGGCACCCCGTTGGCAGATCAGCGAGCACGCGCTACACTCCCTGCCGACCGTGAGGAGGCACGCCTCGATCGTGATCACGGCGAGGCCTATCCTCCGCTCGTTCTTCTCCTCGACCGGCAACGCGGTAATCGCGCCGGTGGGACAGTGCCGGCCGCACCGGTTGCAGTCGTCCAGGCAGGACTGGCCGTTGAACCGAACGATGGGGGTAAGAAAAGCGCCCAGGTTCGGCGGCGTGAGATCGGCCTGAATGATCCCCGTGGGACACGATCGTACGCAGTTGCCGCATCGGATACACAGCGCCGCCAGTTTACCTTCACCGACCGCGCCCGGCGGGCGAAGGGGAATAGGCCTGGGCGAGGCCATCACCGGTGCGCTAACAGGCGCCGCGAGCGCGACGCCTGCGATCAGGCCAAGGAAGTCGCGTCGCACGAGCTTGCTGCTTCTGGGCGAGGCGGTCTTCGTGCCTCGTCGCCGCATGGCCGCTTGCTTTAGGTCCGCGATAACCTCTTGCGTGCCGCCCAGTGGACACAGCTTCGCGCACCACAGGTGGGGCACTACAAAGCCACTCACGATTAGCAGCACGAAACCGGCGGCCGCCGGGATCGAGGCACGGCTCAGCGGCATATCGAGCGTGCCGAGCGCACTGGCACACATGGCAAGCGGATCGAGTGCAAGGAGGAACGGAACCGAGAGGATAGCGCCGCCGAGCGTGATGAGTGCAACCCACCGACCGACGCGCGGTAGGCGCGCATAGCTATCCGGTGTAGATCGAGACACCTTGGCGCATAGTTCGAGCAGCCACCCTACCGGACAGAAGAATCGACAGAAGCCGCGTCGGCGTATAGCGACGAATACGAGCATGGGAGCGCCGCACAGCAGTGCGATTCCGACGGTGCGCGTGGCCAAGACCGCGCAAATCGCAATGAACGGACTGAGCGCAGGCAACGCGAACCGCAACGCCACCGCAGGTGCGAACAACACCACGGCGAGTAGAATCAACAGCGCGAGTACACGGCTGCCGGAATGCCTCGGCATCGCGATCATCCCAAGTAGACTTTCTGCTCTTTCAGCAGCTCGCGCAAGGCGGCGACGTCGACCTTGCGCGGCGCGATGCCTGCCAAGGCGGCCATGGCGGCGGCCGCGCCCGCGGCCTGGCCCGTCAGCATGCACGGCGCGATCAGCCGCGTATAGTTCAGCATCGTGTTGTCCGCCGCGACGCAGCGGCCGGCCGCGAGTAGGCCGTCGATCCGTTTCGGCACCAGCGTCCCGTAGGGAATGGGACACGCGCGTCCTTCAAGGAACGAGTACGTGCCGCCGATGCCGACCACGTCCGAGTAGGCCTTGTCGTGGAGCACGTCGTCGAGCCGCAACTCCTCGGTGCCGACGAGCGTGCGCGACGCGCGGACACCGAGTTGCGACGCGACGTCGAGAAGAAACACGTTCTCGTATCCCGGCGTCTCCTGGATCTTCTTCAGCGCATTCCAGATGGCCTCGCGCGCGTCCAGCTCGACCGTCGTCAGCGTCTCGACATCGAGGCAATCGCCCTGAGGCCCCTGCATGTTGACCCACCGCACGCCGGGAATGGGCGTCGCACCGCCCAGATTCAGGCCTTTCGCATCGCCTGTCGGCACATTACCGAGGCGATGCACCAGGCCTATCCGGTGGACGTGCGGGACACTCTCCGCACCCGCTGCGTCAAACACGTCGCCATCGCCCGTGGCGTCCACGACCACCTTCGCCTTGATCGCCAGGCAGCCGGACTTGCTCTCGAACACCACGCCTTTGACGGCATCACCGTCCATAATGGTATTCGTGACCCAACTGTGAAGCAGGATATCGACGCCCTGCTCGCGCAACATGGCGGCCAGGACATACTTCGTGGCCTCGGGATCCGTCGTTGCGTCGTACGGGCTGTCGGGCCCGAAGTTGATGGCGCCATACTTGATCGCATCGATTCGCGCCAGGATTTCATCGCCGATGCCCTGCACCATCTTCTTGCGCTTGCCTTCCTGGCTGATGTGCGTGCAGAGCACGATGAGCACCAAACCGGCCGTCCACAAGCCGCCGAAACAGCCATATCGCTCGACCAGCATTACCTGCGCACCCGCCCGGCGTGCCGCCAACGCCGCCACCACGCCCGCCGTGCCGCCGCCGACCACCAGCACATCCGTCTCGCGGATGACCGGAATCTCCCGGCGTGGCTGGATGACCTTGCCGTCCTCGATGACCGCGGTGCCGCCGCGCGAGATGGCCTTCGTCGCGTCGACGATCATGCTACCATCATGGATCGGCGCGCCGACTGCGCGGCCGAGCCCTGTCATCGCAAGCGAGCCAAGGCCCATGGCCCGAAGAAACTCACGGCGGCCTACTCTCTTCATCGCTCGATTCCCTCCTTCCGCATACGCTCCTCGACGGACCGGCCCCAAACGGCCAAGGTTCGATTGAACCTATCATAGACACCACGATGCCTGCTGTCCAAACGTCCTGCCCATTGGCCCGAAGGGCCGCAACAACATAGCCCCGGGCAACACCCGGGGAACACGTCGCCCAACAAGGACGCGCCCTGTAAGGGCGCAACTAGTGCGCGTCGCGTCGTCGTGGTTCAACGGAGGGAGACAACCACCACGGACACAACGAACACGACGAGGACCGATTGCTCTTGGTGCCTCCGAGGCTCTGTGTGTGAAGCGGAAACGGAACTCACACAAAGCCACCAAGAGCACGAAGGAGACCTGTGCCCGATTCCAGTGTTGGCACAGATTCATTCTGCGCCGTCGTTGCGGATCCGCGCACGATCAACGTGCGCCAACGTGCCGACTACCAGTCGGCGGTTCGCACCTCGGCTGTCCTTATACTCGGCGCGCTCGTTCTACTGCGTAATGCGCGCCCAACATCACGGTATTGTTTGAATGACACGCGTTGACAGGATGCGGACACCGTGCGAGAATGGAGGCGGCGCGTACGTGACGGGCCTGCCTCAAAGGGCGTCGTGGGAGGAAGAGCGATGAAGCCAATCACATTTCTGCTCGGAATCATGGCCGTATTGGCCGTGGTGGCGCCGGCCGGCGCGCAGGATACCATCGAGGCCGTCCTCGTGGCGCCCAAGGTACTCTATGTCGGCACGCCGGGCACGTTGACGGTGACGGCGGTCCAGTCCGAGGATCGGGCGCCGGTAGTGACCGCCGTCTCGGTAGCGTTTCGCGTGGATTCAGCCACACGCGTGCCGGTGTTCTCGGGGTCGACGGACGCTCTGGGCCGCGTGCGGGCGGTCTTTAACGTTCCCGCCGTAGCAGCGGGCGCCTACGCGCTCGAAGTAGCGGTCGGCGGACTCGCCGAGTCGCTCGAGGCGGCGGTAACCCTCCGCGAGATGCCGGTGCTCCTCATCGAGACCGATAAGCCCATCTACAAGCCCGGCCAAACGATTCACGGGCGCGCGCTGGTGCTGGGCAACGACCTCCGGCCAGCGGGCGACGCCGCGGTCGACATCGAGATCACCGACGGCAAAGGCGTCAAGGTATTTCGGCAGGAGTTGACGACGAACGCCTTCGGTGTGGCGCCGTTCGACCTCGATCTCGCCACTGAGCTGAACTTCGGCACGTGGAAGATCACGGCGGAGTCCGGGACGGCCTCTGGCATGACAGACCTGCGCGTCGAGAAGTATGTCCTGCCGCGATTCAACGTGGATGTATTAACGGACAAGGACTATTTCCTCGTCGACGAGCCTGTGGTCGGCTCGGTGACGTCATTTTACTTCTTTGGCAAGCCGGTGGACGGCTCGGTCGCGATACGGGCCAGCCGGTACGTTGGCGTTTGGGAGGAGTTCGCCAGCCACGTGGCGACGCTTTCGGGCGGTGCGGCCAGTTTCGACCTTGGCCCAACCGGCTACGTGAGCGGCACGGTGGGCGCGGGCGGTGCCGGCAGCGTCCAACTCGATGTGGTGGTGACGGACACCTCGGGGCACGAGGAGAAGTCCACAAAACTGCTCAAGATCGTCGATTCGCCGGTCCAACACCAGATCATTCCGACGGATGCCTCGATCGTACCCGGCACGCCCTTCGAGGTGTCGCTGGTGGCCGAATCGCCCGACGGCGACCTCCTTAACGGCGTGGCCGAACTTGCGTGTGTCTGCGTCGACTGGGCCGGCGCGGTGCTTTCGGACTACCACGCGTCGATCAGCATCATCAACGGTCTCGCATCGGTGATTCTTGATGCCCCCAAGGACACGTACTACGCCACGGTTACGAGCTCAGTGAGCGCGAACGGCGGTACCGGGGCGGCCGAGGCGACGCTCTATGCCAGCTACTCGCCGTCGTCGAGTTTCCTCCATGCCCGGCTGATGAACGAGGGCGCGATTCGCGTCGGCGATACACTTGCCTTCGAGATTATCGCTACCAGCAAAGCAACGGTGTACTACGACGTGTTTGCCGGCGGCCAGACCGTGTGGTCCGACGCTGCCGTTGAAACGCCGATCACCTTCCAAGCCACGCCTTCGATGGCGCCCGGCGCCAAACTGGTGGCCTACATCATCAATCCGAACAATGAGATCTCGGCGGATTCCGTAGCCTTCGAGGTGGGCATCGAGGGCGGCGCGGCCCTGGATGTGGCCTTCGACGCGCCCGAGTTACTTCCCGGCGGCGTCGTGCGGCTCGACGTGCAGACCGATGCCCCAGCCATGGTGGGGCTCGCCCTGGTCGACGAATCCGTGTACGCCCTGAACGAAGGGCGCCTGAATATGCAGCAGGTCTTCGCCGAACTCGAAAGCCGGTTTATGGAACCTCAGCAGGAGACGCACGTCGAGGGCTTCTGGGGCGGCTACGGCGCCCACGAAGTGTTCGAGGATGTGGGCCTGCAAGTCGTCACGTCTGCGAATCTGAGTGCGCCGCAGAACTGGCGAGACGGCCTTCCCTGGTTTGTCGATTTCGCCGATGAAGGCATGGAGGGCGAGGGAGAAGGCGTGCCGACTCCTTCCGGCACCGGAGAACTCGCCGAGGTCACGCGCGTGCGCCAGTACTTCCCCGAGACCTGGCTGTGGATGCCGGACCTCGTCACCGACGCCAACGGCTTGGCCTCGCTCGACCTGACGGCGCCCGACAGCATCACGCGGTGGCTGCTTCACGCCGTCTCGACCTCGGAGAGCGGACTGGGCATCGCCGACTCGTCCGTGCTCGTGTTTCAGGAGTTCTTTGGTGAACCGGACTTGCCGTACGCCGTGACGCGCGGAGAGCAATTCCCGGTGCGCGTGCAGGTGTTCAACTACCTCGACACGGCGCAGAACGTCCTCGTCGAACTGGCCGATGCGGACTGGTTCGACCTTCTCGAACCCGGTGCGCAGACGGTCACCGTCGAGGCCAACTCCGTCGGTCTGGCGTCGTTCTTGATCGAGCCGACGCGACTCGGCCGACACGTTGTCGAAGTCACCCTGCGTTCGACGGCAAGGGCCGACGCCGTGCGTAAAGAATTGCTCGTCGAGGCCGAGGGCACGCGCCGCGACTTGGTGACCAACGGTGTCATCCAGGCCGGCGAGACACAGACGCTCGATGCCGCCATGCCGGAGTACCGCGTGGCCGATTCCGAGACGCTCCTGCTCAGCGTGACGCCAAGCCTCGTGGCGCAGAGCATCAACGGCATCGAGGACTTGCTCGGCATGCCCTACGGCTGCGGCGAGCAGAACATGATGCTGTTTGCGCCTGACGTCGAGGTGTTGCGCTATCTCGACGCGACGGATCAACTCACGGCGGAAGTCCGCGCCAAGGCCGAGCACTTGATCACCGTCGGCTATCAGCGCCAGTTGACCTTCCGCCACGACGACGGCTCGTTCTCGGCCTTCGGCGAGAGCGATGAGTCGGGCAGCCTGTGGCTAACGGCCTTCGTGCTCGGATGTTTCAGCGGCGCGCGCGAGGTGCAGCCCATTGACGAGACTATCCTCGCCGAGGCGAACGCGTGGATCGAGGCGCACCAACTCGGCGATGGCTCGTGGGAGCCGGTGGGCTTCATCTGCCATTCCGAGATGGTCGGCGGCCTTGAAGGCACGTATGCGCTCACGGCTTTTGTGACGGCTGCGCTGGCCGAATACGGCGCGGCGTCACCCGGTGTCTTGACGGCGGCGGCCCAGTACCTGACGAACAACCTGTCGTCGGTCAATGACGATGCTTACTCGTTGGCCATTGCCGCGCACGCCTTCACCCAGATCGGCGATCCGATGGCGGCCGCCGCGATCCAACGGCTGCTCGAGCTAGCCATCAGCGACGCCGACGGCCTGCACTGGGCGCCCTACGACGTCGAGACGACGGCCTACGTCGCCTTGGCTATGATCGCGAACGATACGCCGCAGGCCAACGAGGCCGTCAAATGGCTCTCGCTTCAGCGGAACAGCCTCGGCGGTTTCTCGAACACGCAAGACACGGTCATGGGCCTCAAGGCCTTGATGACGGCCGCGCGCGAGCAGACGCGCAACGTCAATCTGACGCTCGTCGCGTACGACGCCTCCGCCGGAAAAGGCGCCGAACTGGCCCGTTTCACGGTGAATGCTACGAACTTCGACGTGCTTCAGACGGCCGAGCTACCGGCCGTCGATGCCATCGAACTGGCGGCGACCGGTTCCGGCGAGGTTCGCTATCAGCTCGTGCGCCGCTACAACGTCCTCCTCGAGGATGAGACTATCGAGAAGGACCTTGCCATCGAGGTCGAGTACGACGCGGCCCATGTTGCCGTGGACGACATCGTGAATGTGAATGTCATGGTGCGGTATTTCGGCTTGCTCGACACCACCGGCATGATGATCGTCGACGTTGGCGTGCCCACCGGCTTCGCGACGGTCCAGGCGTCGCTCGATGCGCTGCTCGAGTCCGGTGCCGTGAGCCGGATCGAGACCGCCGGCCGCAAGGTCATCCTGTACGTCGATGAACTGGCTGCGGGCGAGGAGCGCCCCTTCGCGTTTCAGATGCAGGCGTTGTTTCCGGTGCGGGCCGTTGCGCCGGACAGCAAGGCGTATCTCTACTACAAGCCTGATGTGTGCGCCGAGGACGCGGGCCACAGGATCACCGCCGGTTTCGGGACGGAGGGCGAGGCCGAAGGCGAGGGAGAAGGTGAGGGCGAGGGCGAACAAGAGCCTCGACGTACCTGGAGCTGCCGCTTCGGCGGCATGGCGGGTGTAGCCGGTTCGGGTGGCGGCCCTAGTGCCGGCGATATGCTCGTCCTCGGGACCGTTGTTCTCGTGTTCATCTTGGCGCGCGGAAGGCGGCGCCCGTCATGCAGAACGACGTAGGGGCCCCGGTCTGGCCCTCGATGAGCGACCGCAGCGATCTTGACGCACAACCTCGAGTTCCCCAACCGCGCCACCTGTCCCAAGGAGCTGGCAGCCCTCGGTATTCGGAAATGCGGTATTGATCGCTAACGGTCGGCGAGATAGGCAAGCGCCGGTCGAGCACAGACTCTTCGAGGGATGATACTCGTCCCTACTCTACGCTATACTCACGGCATCACGCCAACTACTAGGAGTTCTTGCCATGTCCTACTCTTCTTCGCGCCGGGCATTTCTGAAGCGCGTTGCCGCGAGCGGAAGCCTTATGACTGCGGCGGCCACCGCCGACGTGGCGCCCATCCAGGGCTTCGACGAGACCTCGAGCAACACCGCCAAAGACCGAGTCTGGACGCCCATCTCGGAACGCAAGATCAAGGTGGGGATCGTGGGATATGGCGTGTGCCAGTTCGGCGCCGCCTTCGGTTTTCAGGATCATCCCAACGTCGAGGTCGTAGCCGTCAGCGACCTCTTCCCCGATCGGTGCGCGGAGCTGGCCCGTGTCTGCCGGTGCGGAAAGACGTACCCTTCCCTCGAGGAACTGGTCAAGGACCCCGATATTGAAGCGGTATTCGTGGCCACGGACGCCCCCAGTCATTGCCGACACTGTATGGACGTGCTCCAGCACGGCAAGCACGTCGCCTCGGCGGTGCCGGCCGTATTCGGCGGATCCATCGAGGATGCCGACCGGTTGTTTGAGGCCGTCAAGGCCTCGGGCCTGAACTACATGATGTTCGAAACGAGCGCATTCCGCGACGACTGCTACGCGATGCGCGCGATCTTCAAGGCCGATGGTTTCGGCAAACTGGTCTACTCCGAGGGCGAGTACTTCCACTACTGTCCAACCCCCATCGACTCGTATAAAGGATGGCGCCAAGGCAGCCCGCCCCTGTGGTATCCAACCCATTCGACGGCCTACTACGTGTGCGTCTCGGGAGGCAGTTTCACCAAGACTTCCTGCTGTGGCATGCCGAGTCACTTACCCTATCTTCAGCCCGACTGTAATCCCTACAAGAACCTCTTCGGCACGGAGGTCGCCTTGTTACGCACCAGTGAGGGCGGTATGGCACGCATGATGATGAGCAAGGATACGCCCGGCCACGGCGGCGAAGTGGGCCGTGTGCGTGGCCAGAAGGGATCGATGGTGGGACTAGCGTATGACGGCACGGCCGATATCTCAAGCATCGAACTGACCAAACCACCGCTTCCCCCCAGTGTCGGGGCCGGAGGCCACGGCGGCTCACATGGCTACCTTTGCGAGGAGTTTGTCAACTCGATTCTCGAAGAACGCACGCCCTTGATCAACATCGCCTGGGCGCTCAACATGACCGTGGCCGGTATCGTTTCCCATCAGTCCGCGCTGAAGGATGGCGAACTCCTCGATATCCCTCAGTACACGCTGTAGCGCTAACCCTTTCCGACAGGTTCGCTCATCGTTCCTTAACAGTCGGCGGTTACACTCAGTCCCGAAAGTGAACCTTGGATTTCCCCAAGGCTTCTCCAGGGACAATGTGATGCGCGCCAATACCACCGGATGCTGCCTCCTCGCGCTACTCGCCGCCCTGCTGCTCATGCCGGGTTGTACGGGTGACCAGACGCGCGCCGTGAGCGTCGTCGGCTCGACATCGGTTCAGCCCTTCGCGGAGCTGCTTGCGGAGGAATATGTCACGAAACACCCGCGCGCGGGTGTGGACGTACAGGGCGGCGGGTCAACGGCAGGCCTGCAGGCGGTGGCAAACGGTCTTGCCGACATCGGCATGTGCTCAAGGTCGCTCAGCCCAACGGAGGCGGAGGAATTCTCTGGTACCATTATCGCGCGGGACGGACTCGCCATTGTCGTCAATCCCGCGAACCCCGTGCGTGAGCTAACCACCCCTCAACTGCGCGGCCTCTTCACCGGAAGCATCGATAATTGGAGAGCGGTCGGCGGGCAAGACATGCCCGTGCGTCCCATTACCCGCGAAGAGGGCTCCGGCACTCGAGAGAGTTTCGTCCACTTGGTGATGGGGAAGGAGCGCATCTCGCGCCGTGCCTTGACGCAGGAATCGAATGGCGCCGTGAAGGAGTTGGTCAAGGGCGATCGGGCGGCCATCGGTTATATGTCGTTAGGGCTGGTGGGAGAGGAGCTCAAGTCTGTTCAAGTCGACGGTGTTGACCCCACCTCGGCGAACGTCCTGGCGGGAACCTACAAACTGGCCCGGCCGTTCCTCTTCGTGACCCGAGGACCCATAGGGCCCGACGCGCAGCGCTTTTTCGACTACGTTCTCTCTTCCGATAGTCAGAGGACCCTCGAAACCGAGGGACTGGTGCGGGCTCAGTGAAACAAGACCGACTCATATCACTCGCGTTCATGGTGGTGGCGCTTTCGGCGATTTCCGGACTGGCCCTGATCACGGTCTTCATCTTCCGAGAAGGCTTGCCGATCATTCTGAAGTCGGGCGTGCGGGGGTTTTTCTTTTCTTCTGATTGGGACCCCAAGAACGGATCGTTTGGAATCGCCTCGATGATAGCCGGATCGCTGGCAGTGACGGGCGGCGCCATGATCATTGGCGGCGCTTTCGGACTCGGCTTGGCCATTGCATTGACCCAGTTCTGCCCGGAAGGGTTGGCGGCCATTCTCAAGCCCGTGGTCGAGCTGCTCGCGGGAATCCCTTCCGTCGTCTACGGATTCATGGGGGTCGTCACCATCGTGCCGCTCATCCGAACGTGTCTTGGTGGGCCGGGGCTCTCGGTCTTGGCCGCTTCGATCGTCCTCGGGATCATGGTTGTTCCGACGGTAACAAGCATTTCCATGGACGCGCTCCGAGCGGTACCGCGACCCTACTGGGAAGGCTCCATTGCACTGGGCGCCACGGAATGGCAGACCACCCACATGGTCATGCTCAAGGCGGCCAGGTCCGGAATTGTGGCGGCGGTCATCCTTGGGATGGGGCGCGCCGTCGGTGAGACCATGGCGGTGATCATGGTTGCCGGAAACGCGTTGGAAGTGCCCCACGGCCTGCTTGATCCCGTCCGAACGTTAACGAGCAATATCGCGCTCGAAATGGGCTACGCGTCGGGCCAGCACCGTGAAGCGCTCTTCGCTACGGGGGTGACCCTGTTCGTGATCATCATGGCACTCAACACAATGGCACTGGCCATTGCTCGCCGCAGTGCCGGAAAGGGCGGCAAGCGATGAGGAAGCTCTCTCCCGCGCTGGTTCAACGTATCGCGGTGGCCATTCTCTGGATCTTGGCTCTGGTGACCATTGGGGCGCTCGTATTCATCATCTTCTACATCCTGGCGCATGGCTTGCCGCACATCACGTGGGAGTTCCTAACGAAGTCTCCGCAGAGTATGGGGCGTAAGGGCGGGGTGTTCCCCATGATGATCGGAACGATCCTGGTGGCGGGGTTGGCGGTCGCCATCGCGGGTCCCATCGGCGTCGCCACGGCCATCTACCTCACGGAGTATACGCGGGAAGGGCGATGGACGGCGGTGATCCGCTTTGGCGCGGACTGCCTGGCCGGCATACCTTCCATCATCTTCGGTCTCTTTGGCTTCGTCTTTTTCTCCATTACCTTGAGAATGGGTCTCAGCGTGATCTCCGGCGCACTCACGTTGGCATTGATGGTGCTTCCCACCATCATCCGCACGACTGAAGAGGCCATCCGTGCCGTACCGTATGCGTACCGAGAGGTGAGCTACGGCCTCGGCAGTACCCGTTGGCAAATGGTCACAAAGGTTCTGTTGCCTTCTGCATTGCCCGGCATTGGGACGGGCGTCGTTCTATCCCTGGGCCGTAGTATCAGCGAAACGGCCGCCGTCATGCTCACAGCGGGTTCTGCGCTCCGATTGCCCCACTCGCTGTTCGACTCGTCCCGAACCTTGGCGCTGCATTTCTATATTCTCTCGCGCGAAGGCCTCTCAATGCCGAATGCCTACGCCACGGCGTCGGTGCTGATCGTAGCAATCCTCATGCTGAATGCCTTTGCCTATTGGTTAATGCGCCGATTCATGCGGAGGCCTGGACGATGACCGACAGTGCACCTCAAGTCCGGATTCAGGTAAGGGATCTCTGCGTCACCTTCAGCGGCAAACCGGCGATTCAGCACCTTAGCCTGGATGTCTTTTCCAAGGAACGGCTGGCCATCATTGGTCCCGCCAGCAGCGGTAAGACCACCTTTCTCCGATGCCTCAATCGCCTCAATGACCTTCAGCACGGGTTTGCACACACGGGCCAGATCCTCTTGGACGGCAAAGACATCTACGATCTTGAAACGGACGTTGCTCAGTTGCGCCGCCGAATCGGAATGGTTTACGCCGTGCCCGTCCCGCTTCCCTGGACAATCTACGAGAACCTGGTCTACGGCCCGCGGTTGGCGGGCGTCCGCTCGAAGAGCGCCCTAGACGAGGCCGTGGAGACTTCCCTGAGGGCCGCCGTCCTGTGGGACGAAGTCAAGGATCGACTTCAGGAATCCGCGCACAACCTTTCCGGCGGTCAGCAGCAACGCTTGTGTTTGGCCCGTGTGTTGGCGCTCAAACCGGATGTCCTGATCCTCGATGAGCCCTGTTCCGGATTGGATCCCGTTTCTACTGCCAAGATCGAGGATGCGCTGCTGGAACTCAAGGTCCATCATTCCATCATCCTGGTGACCAACAACACGAAACAGGCGGGTCGCTCCTCGGACCGCACAGCCTTCTTTCTGATGGGCGAATTGATTGAGGCGGGGCCCACCGAGGCGCTCTTCACCAAACCTCGCGATAGGCGGACGAACGACTACCTAATAGGACAGTTCGGCTAGGATAAGGCATGGACTTCAAGATTAGGACCCAATCGTTGAACCTGCATTACGGTTCCTTTCAGGCCCTCAAGAACGTTGATATCGGGATCAGGCCCAAGATGATCACAGCGATCATTGGCCCTTCCGGATGTGGCAAATCCACGCTGCTCCGTTGCTTCAATCGGATGAATGAACTGATCAAAGGCGTCCGGATTCAGGGCCGCATTCTGCTGGATGGAACGGACATCCACGCGCCGGCCATTGATCTCACTCGACTTCGCCGGCGGGTGGGCATGGTCTTCCAGCGGCCGAACCCCTTCCCGCTGTCGGTAGCCGACAATGTGGCCTACGGCCTTCGCGTCCACGGCTTGGCCCGTCGAGCCGACATGGACGATGTGGTAGAAGCCAGTCTGCGGGCCACATGGCTCTGGGATGACGTGAAGGAAAAACTCGACAGCCCCGCACTGGGGCTGTCCCCCGAGCAACAACAGCGGCTGTGCATTTCCCGGGTGGTGGCGGTTGAGCCAGAGGTGCTGCTCATGGACGAGCCCTGTTCGGCGCTCGATCCGATTGCCACCGGTCATGTGGAAGACCTGATGCGGCAACTCTGCGAACAGTATACAATCGTTATCGTGACGCACAACATGCAACAAGCGGCGCGCGTTTCCTCGGAATCCGCGTTCATGTTGCTGGGCGACCTCATCGAGTTCGGGCCCACCGTCCAGATCTTTGAGAATCCAAGAGACAAGCGAACCGAAGACTACGTATCCGGGCACTACGGATAAGATGGGGTGAAAGACCCCGGGGAGTCCAGACCATGTCCAAACACCTTCAGCACGAGATCGAGAAACTCAAGAAACGGATCCTCGGCCTGAGCGCGGTGGTCGAAGACACCGTGTACCGCGCCATCAAGGCCTTGAACGACCGCGATGCAACCTTAGCCCAATCGGTGATCGATGCCGACGCCGAAATCGACCTTTCCGAGGTGGACATCGAGGAGGAGTGTCAGAAGATCCTTGCGCTGCATCAACCGGTCGCCCACGATCTCCGGTTCATCATTGCCGTCCTGAAGATCAATGCGGAACTCGAACACATTGGAGACGCCACCGTCAACATATCCGAGCGTGTCCTTTTTCTTGTGGGTACGAAATGGACTGAGATTCCCTTGGATTTCCCCAGCATGGCCCAGAAGGCCCAGGCGATGCTGCACAAGAGTCTGGACGCGTTGGTGAATCTCGATGCGGCTCTCGCTCATGAAGTGATCCAAGCCGATGACGAAGTCGACGAGATTAACGCGGAGATGTACGGCCAACTCGAAAAACGCATCCAAATGGATCCCGGCCGCGTCGACAGCTACATCAACCTGCTGGGCATTTCGCACCACATTGAACGGATCGCGGACCTCGCGTCCAATATCGCCGAGGACGTCGTCTACCTCGTGGAGGGCCGAATCGTCCGGCACCGCACAGGGGAATGCACGCCCACAAGCGCCCAGGAGTGAGGGCGCACGGGATTCCTCCGACACGAAGCACACCCCGTGTTCCGACTCAAGGCGACGGAAACCGAAGCGAGAAACAGCTTCCCTTTCCCAGGGCGCTATCAACGCTGACTTGCCCGCCGTGAAGCTGGACAATGTGCTTCACGATGGAAAGGCCCAGACCGGTGCCCCCGAGTGTGCGGCTCCGGGCGCGGTCAACACGGTAAAACCGCTCGAAGATGCGGGAGAGATGCTCTGCGGCAATACCCGTGCCGTAATCACGAACTCGTATCGCGATGCCCCCCGAGTCATCTCCTGCGGCGACCTCGATGTTGCTCCCCTCAGGACTGTACTTGATGGCGTTGTCCACGAGATTGACGATCGCCTGCTCCAGGAGTGCCGCCTGACCTTTCACGGAGATCGACTCATTACACGTCACGGAAATCCCCAACCGCTTCTCGGACGCCTTCGGAGAGCAGGTGCTCACCGCGGAGTTCAATACCCCCAGCAGGGGCACGTGCTCGAACGTGATCTCGCCCGTGGCTGCGGAGCGTTCGATACTGCCGAGCGACAGAATGTCGTCCACAAGCGAAGCCAGCCGGTCCGACTGCTGCACGATGATCGCCAGGAAACGCTGAGCGATCTCCGCGTCTTCCGGCGGATCGTTCAGCAAGGTCTCGGCATATCCCTTGATGGAAGTCACGGGGGTCCGAATCTCGTGCGATACGTTGGCCACGAACTCACTTCGAGCGCGTTCGGACCGGCGCAGTTGCGTCACGTCGTCGAGAACCATGAGCGCACCAACGGCACGTTCGTCTTGGTTGCGCAGCACCGTGGTGATGACTCGGAGGGTGTGCTCGTTTGCTCCCCCAAGCACCACTTCCTCCTCGATGGCGTGGGTCGTTGTTAGGGTGCGTTTGATACACTGCTGCAGCTTTGGACTGCGAACAACCTCTTCGATCGGTCGTCCACGCGCGGCTTCTATTTCCACGCCAAAGAGGGCCGCCGCAGCACGGTTGACGCTGACGATCCGTTCGCCGTCGTCTACGGCAATCACGCCCTCGTTCATGCTCGCCAGTATGGTCCGGAGCTCGTCGCGTTGTCGATGAACCACCTCGATTCGCTCGCTGAGTTGCTCGGCCATACGGTTCATCGCGATGGCCAACTCCGCGAGCTCCGCCGATCTCGGTGTGGCCAGTCGGTTTTCCAGATTCCCTTGGGCGAATCGATCCGCCCCCATTCTCATCCGCTGGAGTGGACGCGTGACACGGCGCGCTACGCCTAGGCTTGTTAGGGTCCCGAAGATCGCAACAAGAGAGGTGGCCACACCGATCTGCGTGTAGACGTCGTGCAACGCGCGGTCGATGGACGCCAACGATCGGCCGACACGAACCACGCCAACGACTTCTCCGGACCGCAACACCGGTTCGGCAACATACAGGAAATCGGCCTGGAGCGTGCTACTGTACCGGGCAGATCGACCCACCTCTCCGGCGGTGGCCGAGAGTACCTCGGACCGGTGGGCATGATTGTCCATTCGAGCGGGATCCTCGACAGAGTCTCCCACCACGCGGCCTCCGGGCAGAATCACCGTTATGCGCCTGTCCGCCAGTTCACCCAACTCCTTGCATCGCGCATCCACCCGCGCGGAATCCCCCAAGATATCCGCGAACTGTTCCGCAAAAACACGCGCCCCGGACTCAAGCTCAGCCGAAACCTCATCGCGATGAAACCGCTCCAGGAAACGTGACACTTCCCACGTGGCCAACGCCAGCGCCGCCACCAGCGGAACGACAAGAGGCACAAAGATATGTCCAAACAGACCAGGTCGCTTCATGACCGGCTCCTTGGGGATTCGATGAGAAGGCGCGTCGCAGGGATGCGCATCATCCTGCCGACCTCGGCCGCCTTCGCGGTCATCTCCTTCGCGCGCGTCATTCCATTCGATAACTCGAGAGTCCCTAGGCGAGTTCCAACAAGCGTGCGGCGTTCCCGCGGAAGAACCGATCCCGCAACTGCGGACACGCTTCCGTCGCCACCAGGCCACGCGCCACCATGACCGCTAACGGCATGAACGGCCAATCGGACGCATACATGATCTTCTCCGTATCGTACCGCTGGAGAATATAGGTGATATTCGACGCGGAACGCCCGGAGATGTCCAACCAGACCTGGTCTTCGTACTTCCGGGCCACCTCGAGCGTCTCGTCCATCAGTCGCACCCCGGTGTGCGCCAAGACAATCCGCAACGACGGAAACGCCTGCAACGGCTTCTCGAAGAGCCGAGGCTCCGACTTGCTCCGCATGAAACCCGGCTCGCGGCCCGTGTAGCCCACATGCGCATAGACGATCAGATGGTTGGCCTGGCACCACTCGCAGAGGCTCATCATGTCGGGATGATCGGGGGCGATCAACTGCATCTCGGGATGGTACTTGATCCCCTTGATCCCCAGTTCCCGCTGAGATTCCAACTGCGCGATCTTCTCGGGACCCCATGGGGTCGGATGAATGGCCCCGAACCCAATGAAACGCGAATCGAGTTTCGCCGCCTCGAGCGTGTCGTGGGCGTGCCGCGCCTGATGGGGGATCTCGATAGGCAGCAACACGATGTTGCGGTAGTTCAGGCGGTCCATCTCAAGGCTGAGGTTGGCGGCGGTGTTCGTGCGATTCCGCTCCGGGGTTCGAAGAAACACCTGGATGCCTTCGCGCGTGACAGCCTTCCCTTCCTCGGGTGTCGGGTGATCCTGGGTGAACAGAAGGTCTTGCTCCCGTTCGTAGTCGTAGAAGTACTGGACCTTGCAGGTACGGGTCATGTCGACGGATCGCGCCAGGCCGTAGGCCCAGCCCACGTGGGAGTGCGTATCGATGATCGGCCCTATGCCCGCGTCGGGCCGCAGGCACAGATCGCCCGCTTCGTTCGTGACGAACCATGGCAACCGATCGAGCTCCGACATCCTGCGGATCCCCAGATCCTCAATGTGCGGCGGGCGCAAGGCAGCCTCAGGACATGGCGCGTTCGGGCTCGGCTCCAGGGCCCCCATGCTTTCTTTGGGCACCTCGGGGCCCTTCCGCGTGCGGATGTAGACCACCGATAGTCCGGCGACAACGGCACCGGCTCCGCACACCTTCAAGAACGTTCGACGACCTCTCTTCTTGGGGTTCTCCGACGGCATGGCGTCTCCTTCAGCAAAGAGATACGGCGTTGCGGCTGACGTGACATCACTCGGCACGCCTCGTAGTATAACCGAGCGACCGCCAAGATTCCGCTCTTCCTTTCATGCCCCTAGTGGGATGAGGACTCGATTCCAGCCACTGCGCCTGAGGCCCATGCCCATTGGAGGTTGTAGCCGCCCGAATCGCCGTCGATATCCAGCACTTCTCCAGCGAGGTAGACGCCGGCCACGCATCGGGACTCGAGGGTGGAAGGATCCACCTCGCGCACATCCACGCCGCCCGCAGTGACCTGGGAGAACATCCACGACTGGGTGCCGGAGCACGGGATCGCCCATTCCTTCATCGCCGAGGCGATCCGCAGGAGTTCGTCGGGCGTCAACGTGCTACAGGGCCGTGCCGGGTCCGGAATCCCGGCCACGCGCAGCAAGACCGGGATCAAGCGCTTGTGGACGAAGCCCACGAAACTGAAGTCGATGGGTTTGCCTCCATCGACTGCGATACGCTTCCGGATCTCGGCAACGAGGGCCTCCAACGAACGCGTGGGGAAGAGGTCGATTCGCAATTGCGTGGGGCGCCCCTTGATCGTGTACTCGGAAATCGGGCGGCTCACTTGAAGGATGGCCGAGCCGGAAATGCCGTATTTCGCGAACAGGAGTTCGCCCGTCTCCGCGCGATGCGGACGGCCCTCTACCCAAACCTCCGCCTTGGCATTGACGGCGACGCCCGAGAGCTGGTTCAGGTAGGGTGCGTCCAGACGAACCTGAACCAGCGCAGGAAATGGCTCGATGATCGTGTGGCCAAGCCCTTGGGCCAACTTGAATCCCCCGCCGTTGGATCCCAGGTTCGGCGCAGACTTGCCGCCTGCGCACAGGATCACGCGATCCGCGTTGAAGGTGCGGCCATTGGCACAGACACATCGGAACTCGCCGCGAACGCGCGCAATAGCGTGAACGATCGTGTCGCAGACCTCGGTCACACCCAGTTGCGCCATCTCATACCGGAGCACGTCCAGTACGCTGGAGGCCTGCCCGCTCGCGGGAAACAACCGGCCTTCTTCTTCCTCTCGGATACTCACGCCGAGCGATTCGAAGAAGGATAGCGTTTCGTCACGGCCAAACCGGGCGAAAATGCCCTCGACGAACTCGGGGCGTGTGCCGTGGTAAAACCGCGTGTCCAGATGCCGGTTCGCGAGGTTGCACCGGCCATTGCCCGTGGCCAGCAACTTCTTGCCGACCCGCTGCATCCGCTCCAATACGGTGACGCTGGCACCGCCCCGACCGGCCATGATCGCCGCTACGAGGCCCGATGCCCCACCCCCAATGATGAGTGTTCGTATCATGGGCGCTCCAAGTGATTCATAGGCTATCCGCGCGGGAGAACCCTTTCGGAACCTCCGCAGGTGCATCATAGCACGCATCCCCTCACCTATGGTCTGCGTCGCAGGTTTCCCCTCAGCGCGAGTGGGATCTGAGGGAGATGTTGGCCATATTCGCACTTGACAGTGCTGCTAATTGATGATATATTCCGATCTCGGAATCATTCTTATTGGGCGAGCGGCATGGCGATTTCTTCCGAAGAACTGAAAGAACGTATGGCCCTGTTCAAGGAGGGCTTCCGGCGTGCCGGCCTCAAGCTGACCCATCAGCGTCTCGAGATCTGCCGCGAAATCGCCATCTCCTGCGATCATCCCGACGCGGAAAGCATTCACAAAGGCGTTCGCCAAAGGGTGCCTAGCGTATCGTTGGACACGGTCTACCGGACGCTGTGGCAACTCCTTGACCTTGGGTTAGTATCTTCCGTTGGCTCCCTCCACGACCGCGCGAGGTTCGATGCCAATCTAGTCTCTCATCACCACTTCGTATGCACGAAATGTGGGGCAACCCACGACTTCTATAGCGATGAACTGGATCCGTTGAGGATTCCTGACCGTGTGAAGGCCTTGGGCGATGTGACAAGGGCTCAGGTGGAGGTGCGGGGCCTCTGCCGGAGATGTTCAAGCGGAGTGGGGGACTCCAGGAAAACGCACAAACCAGAGGAGGATCACCATGCCAAACAAGCCGAGTAAGCCAAGCAACAAAAAACCACTGACCACCGGCTTCGGGATGCCTGTGGACAACGACCTGAACTCGATCACCGCCGGCCCGAAGGGCCCGGTGCTGATCCAGGACGTGCACCTGGTCGAGAAACTGGCGCATTTCGACCGCGAACGAATCCCCGAACGCGTAGTCCATGCCAAGGGTGCCGGCGCCCATGGTTACTTCGAGGTCACCAATGATGTCACCCAGTACACCCGCGCCAAGTTTCTCTCGAAAGTGGGCAAGAAGACCGACCTTTTCGTCCGGTTCTCGACCGTCGGCGGCGAGAAGGGCTCGGCCGATTCGGAGCGCGATCCGCGCGGATTCGCGATCAAGTTCTATACCGAAGAGGGGAATTACGACATGGTGGGCAACAACACCCCCGTGTTCTTCATCCGCGATGCGATGAAATTCCCTGATTTCATCCACACGCAGAAACGCAATCCGGGCACCAACCTCAAGGATCCCGACATGTTCTGGGACTTCCTGTCGTTGACCCCCGAGTCCATCCACCAGGTGACCGTGCTCTTCTCGGATCGCGGCACGCCCCGAGATTTCCGACACATGAACGGATATAGCAGCCACACCTATATGTGGTACAATAAGAAGGGCGAGTACTACTGGGTTCAGCTCCATTTCAAGACCGAGCAGGGCATTCAGAACTTCACCGGCGAGGAAGCCGACCGCATGCGGGGCATTGATCCGGACTGCGCGACCCGTGACCTCCACGACGCGATCGCGAAGGGCAATTACCCCTCTTGGCGGCTCGAAGTCCAGATCATGACGCCCCAGCAGGCCGAGCACTACCGGTTCGATCCCTTCGACATCACGAAGGTCTGGCCCCACGCCGATTTCCCGCCCATCGAGGTGGGCCGGATGGTGCTGAATCGCAACCCCGAGAACTACTTCGCCGAGGTCGAGCAGTCCGCCTTCTCGCCCAGCAATTTCGTGCCCGGCATCGGCCCCTCGCCCGACAAGATGCTCCAAGGCCGCCTGTTCAGCTATCCGGACACGCACCGTCACCGCCTCGGCACGAACTACCACCTGCTGCCCATCAACGCCCCGAAGGCCTGCCCCATGAACAGCTACCAGCGGGACGGCGCGATCCGGTTCGATGAAAACGGCGGCGGCGCGCCGAACTACTGGCCCAACACCTTCGGCGGCCCCGCGCCGGATCCCGAGTGCGTACCCCCCGCCGTCGATGTCGCGGGCATGGCGGCGCGTCACCAATATGTCCTGGGCGACATCGATTTTGTCCAGGCAGGCGACCTTTATACTAAGGTGATGACGGATTCGGATCGCGCGCATCTGGTCAGCAACATCGTCGGCCACTTGAAAGGTGCGCAGAAGCGGCTTCAGCTTCGTCAGACGGCCCTGTTCTACAAGGCCGCCGCGGATTACGGCCGGCGCGTCGCCAAAGGCCTAGGTCTCGACATCAAGGAAGTGCAGCGGCTGGCGGCCATGTCTCAAGAGGATCGTGTGAAGGCCACGTTGAAATAGACGGCGAGTGTGTTGACAATAAGCGAGCCCCTTGCGGGTTCGCACGGTTGTAACAAGGGAGGAGAAGACCCATGATCGGCAAGAAAGTTACGGCGGCGTTGAATCTTCAGATGAACCGCGAGTTCTACAACTCGAGGCTCTACCTGTCCATGGCCACGTACTTCCATTCCATCAACATGGAAGGTGCGGCGCGATGGATGGAGCTTCAGGCTCAGGAAGAGACGGGCCACGCGATGCGGCTCTACAAGCACCTCTTGGAGCGCGGCGCGCGCGTTACCGTCGCGGCTATCGAGGCCCCGCCCACGAAGTGGGAGAGTCCCTTAGCGGCTTTCGAGGCAGCCTACGAGCATGAGTGCAAGGTGACCAAGGAGTTCGACGAGCACGTCGCCCTTGCTCAGGCCGAGAAAGACAACGCCACCCTCAACTTCCTGCAGTGGTTCGTGAACGAGCAAGTCGAGGAAGAGGCGTCGGTGGACTCCGTCATTCAGAGTATCAAGATGGCCAAGAATGCGCCGGGCGCCAGCTTCATGATCGATCGGATGCTGGCCCAACGCGGCCAAGGCTGACGTTTTCGACAGGGATTCTCGCAGGGCGCCCTGAGTATGGATTCAGGGCGCCCTGCAGCCGATAGGGCCGTGCACGCGGGTTGTGTCGACGTCGGGCGTTCTGAGTGGGGGGGCGATACGAAAGGAGCACGCGTGAAACACGCGAAATGGCAGATCTTGCTTGGGCTCGCTCTGTTGGCGTTGTCCGCAGCCATCTATTTCCTACACTACCTAATCTTCCGGGACGCCCACCACATCTTCCTGTATCTCGTGGGAGACATCGCCTTTGTCTTTGTCGAGGTCCTACTCGTGACGCTCATCATCCACGGCGTCCTGGAGGCACGCGAGAAGAGGGGGCGATTGACCAAACTCAACATGGTCATCGGCGTCTTTTTCAGCAAGATGGGCACCGAACTGCTGGAGGCATTGGCGGGGTGGGATCCCAAGGTTGAGGAATTGCACGCGGACATGACAGCGCGGAACGGTGCCCAAGGCCCTGCCTTGAGCCGAATGCGCCGGTGTCTCGAAAAACACGCTTACGGTATCGCCGCTACCAACGTGGACTGGGAGGGGCTTCGTGCGCGCCTCGTCGGTAACCAGGACTTCCTGGTTAGCCTCCTCGAGAACCCAATTCTTCTCGAGCACGAGACCTTCACGAATCTGCTGTGGGCCGTCTTTCATCTGGCGGAGGAACTCGATGCGCGCAAAACGTTCGGCGACATGCCCGATTCCGACCGCCGCCACTTGGTCGGTGATATGAACAGGGTATACGGCCAGTTGGCCCTGCAATGGATGGCCTATATGGAGCACCTGAGCGCGAACTATCCGTATCTGTTTTCACTGGCCCTGAGAATGAATCCCTTCGACCCGGGTCGATCGCCCGTGGTATCGAGTTCGTGATCGCGCAAACATTCTTGTTTGCACCGAAGCCGCCATCTCCGTATCGTATCGCTCCATCTCAAGGTGCTCACAGGGAGGTCTCGGTTGATGGCTGAATCGAGTAGCGGCTGCGTGGTGGACGAGAGCCGGCTGACGGTGGTCACGTACAACCTACTGAACGGCGGCGCGCGCGCAGGCACCGAGTACGCCTGGGAACATCGCCGTAATGCCGTCGCGCGCGCTATCCGGTTCTGTGCGCCGGATATCCTCGGCGTGCAGGAGTGTTTCGACTATCAGGCGGAGTTCCTGAGCGAGTGTTTGCCCGGCTACGCGCGCGTCGGGATCGGTCGCGAAGCGGATGGCTCGGGCGAAATGGCGGCGGTGTTCTATTGCGAGGCTTTGTTCAAGGCCGTCGACGTTGGACACTTCTGGCTCTCCGAAGCGCCCGACATGCCCGGGTCGCGCTCGTGGGAGACCCATTGCACGCGAATGGCGACCTGGGCGCGCCTACGATGGCGGAGTGGGGGCCGCGAGTTGCTCTTCTGCAACACGCATTTCGACCATGGCAGCGAAGAAGCGCGCGACGGTGCGGCACGGCTGTTCATCGAGCGCCTGCCTCGACTGGCCGGTACAACACCGCTCATTGTGACCGGCGATTTCAATTCCTACGCCGAGACCAGCGAGGCCTGGCGCATCTGTACCGACGGCGGATTCCACGACGCCTGGCTGGCCGCCTCCGAGCGTTCCGGCCCCGACGAGACCTTGTGCGATTTTCGCGAGCCGCGCGACGGCGTCAAACAGCGCATCGATTGGATCCTCTTCCGAGGCGCTGTCGAGGCCCTCTCCTGCGAGACCATCACCTACCAGGAGGCCGGCCGGTTTCCGTCCGACCACCTGCCCGTCCGCGCACGGTTCCGCCTCTTGCCCAGCGCCCCGTGATGGGCTTGCCCTGCGACGGCAGCTTTCGCAAATCAGACGGATCGGACGGATCGGACCGATCCGTCCGATCCGTCAGAGAGACCCCATTTCCGGTCCCGCCGGTCGTGGTGCTGGTACCGTCACAAGCCCCGGATGCGGCGGCGGGTGCGGTCCATGGCGGATTTGATGAGGGCGACCTCGGGCATGCAGGCGTAGCAGCCGGTGCGGACGCGTGCGCGGATGTAGGCGCCATAGATTCGGGCGACGGCCGCCATGAGGGGATTGCCGGCGGCGTTCTCAGGGACGGTTTTCCCGTCGATGAAGAAGGAGAAGATGGCGATCCGTTTCAGGGCCTCGTCTTCGGCGGGCGTTAGACGGCTGAAGTTGATCGCTTCCCAACTCCAATCGGACCATGCCTCGAGCGATTTCGGCGCGTCCATGCCTTGCTCGACGCAGAACTCGAAGAGCGGGGTGCCGGGATACGGACTATAGAGCTGAATCGGCGTGCAGTAAGCATTGGCGTTGTCGACGACGAGCTCGACCATGAGGCGGAGGGTCGCCTTGACCTCGTCGAGAGACTCGGAAGGGAACCCGCCCATGAAACTGAATTTCGGCGCGATGCGGGCCTCGCGGAGGCGCCGATTCGCCTCGACGATGTCCGCCCGCGTGATGCCCTTCTGGATGAATTCGAGGACGCGGTCGCTGCCGGACTCGGCACCCAGGAACAAGTGCTCGAATCCGGCGTTGCGGAATAGGTCTAGGGTCTCGCGGTCCATGCGGTTCACGTAGTCGATGCGACAGGCCGCGCGCAGCCGGAATTCGAGCCGGCGCTCGAGGATGATTTCGCAGACGCCCCGGGCGCGCTGGATTTGCGTGAAGAACTCGTCGTCCATGATGTGGAACGTGTGAATACCGAAGCGCCGCGAAAGCTCTTCGAGGCGGTCGACAACGCGTTCCGGGCTTTCTGCGCGATAGCGTCGGCCTTCGGGCAGCACGCCAAGGTAGCAGTAGCCGCAGCGCATGGGGCACCCCCGGCTCGTGGTGAGCACCAGGGATCGTTGTCCAGGGCCTTCGGCCAGAATGTAGGGGGCAATATCGACGAGCCCGTAATCGATGGGGGGCAGATCGTCCATATTCATGGGAGGTCTGGGGGCGTTGCGAACCACCGATCCGTCCCGCTGCCAGACAAGGCCCGGGATATCACGGAGATCGGCGCAGGGGCCATCGCGCCGGAGCCGGTGGGCAAGCTCGACCGCAGTGATTTCGCCTTCGCCGACGCACACGAGGTCGACGAGCGGGTCAGCGAGGGTTTGTTCCGGCAGGATGCTGGGATGAACGCCGCCCCACACGATGGGCACGGCAGGATTCGCATCTCGGACGATTTGCGCGGCCTTGAGTCCCCACCGGATCTGGCCGCCGGACATCGAGGTTATGCCCGCCCAGAGCACCGGCGATTCGAGGGATTGGCGTAGCGTTTCCTGCCATCGCGGATCGACGCGTGCATCGACAATCCGGACCGAGAAGCCCTCACGGCCGAGGGCCGAGCCAATGTAGAGCATCGCCAAGGGGAGTCGCGTGGTGACATTGCGGATGTCGAAATCCGTCTGCGGATTGATCAGTACAACGTCAGGCAATGGACGCTCCCGTGTGTCGCGAGGGCTAGAGAGGCGAATCTGTCAAGAGTTATTCGCAAGCACCTGTCCGCGATTATACCAGAGAAGGCCGGAATAAAGGAACGGGCTGCTGTGTTTTGCGCTACAAGGGGGTCTTTCGCGATGTCGGCCACGGATGGCAGAAGCCCGTAAAGACAAGGGATTTGGAGAAGGTCCCGGGCGGACGCCTGTGATATCGCGGGGCGAATGGTGGTGAGGAATCAAAAAAACCCCTTGACAAACGATTGGGAATTTGGTATAAGCTTCGCCGATTGCACGAGCGATATTCGAAATTCTCGAATTACATGAATGGAAAGTGAGGTGAAGACAAAATGCGTTGCGCATTGTGCAATGAGCACATCGAAAACGTCGAACTCGAGTTCGGAGATGCCATCGAAGTCGAAGGCGAATACTGGCACGTCGAGTGTTACGCCGAGTATTTCGATGAGGTCCTGGAAGCTGTCTAAGGTGTGAGTTGTCGTGGCGACCTTTCCCCTAGTTCGCTCGTGCTCACCCGAGGCGGAACGGTCGTAGTGGACTCGTGACTTGATTGCGGACTGGGCATTCCCAGTGTTTGGTACGATACCTCGAGCGGTTGAAGAAGTGAACCGCCGGGGTTTTTGTTTTGGGCGTTCGGATGCGCAGGGGGCGGCAAAGGCCCGTAAGCAAGCTTCTTTGTAGGCGCATCGGATCGCGACCGTCAGCGTTGCAAGGTGTCATCTTGAGGCCACGGGATGCCGTTTCTACGAGTAATGAGAGGAGGGTCCCTGTTTTCGGTGCGGGTGAAATCTGTTTTCTATTCGGTTGTTCTTAGTAAATCCTTTATAAACAAGTACTTATGATTCGTGCCTGTTTGTGGAGCGTCTCGGTGAGATCAGGCACGCCGTCGAGGAATAGGAACCAATGCAGGCCATTGAGGATCGGGAGGGGAGTGTATGGCTCAGCGTTCGCGTCCAGCCCAAGGCTTCGCGGAACGCGATTGTGCTGGAGCCCGATGGCCGGATTCGGGTTGCGCTGACGGCCCCCCCCGTCGAAGGCGCGGCCAACAAGGCACTCGTGGCGTTCCTGTCGAAGGCATCGGGCGTGCCAAAGCGCGGCATTCAGTTGATTCATGGCGAACGCGGTCGCGACAAGGTATTGGTCTTCAAGGGTATCGATGCGGCCCATCTGGCAGCCGCACTGGGGATAGGTTGAGCGTCCGGCCGTATGGGCCGGCTATTGCTGAAGGACATTTTCATTGGAGCTGAAGCAGCAGATTGACGAGGCGGCGAGCGCTGTCCGCCGGTTCACTTCGCTCAAGCCGGAGGTGGTGCTCATTCTAGGCACGGGCCTGGGCTCACTGACCAAGCGAATGGAAGTCGAGCATCGGATCCCCTACGAGGCAATCCCGCATTTCCCTTCGTCGACAGTGGATTCGCATGCAGGCGAGTTGTTGATCGGCCATCTGGCCGGCAAGTCGACCGTGGCCATGTCGGGGCGGTTTCATGGCTATGAGGGGTACTCGGCGCGCCAGGTTGCCTTTCCGGTGCGGGTAGCCAGGGCTTTGGGCGCCCGCATGCTCGTGGTTGCCAACGCGGCCGGCGGCCTCAATCCGCAGTTTGCGGCAGGCGACTTGATGGTAATCACAGACCACATCAATATGATGGGAGACAATCCGCTCATCGGCCCGAATGACGATTCGCTGGGTCCTCGGTTTCCCGACATGTCGGAGCCCTATTCAAACGAACTGATCGCACTGGCCGAGACGGTGGCTCTTGACCGCGGAATACGGTTGGTGCGCGGCGTGTATCTGGGGTGTCTAGGGCCGAGCCTCGAGACCCGCGCCGAGTATCGTTTCATGCGGGCGATTGGAGCCGACGCGGTGGGCATGAGCACGGTCCCCGAGGTAATTGTGGCCGTGCATGCGGGCCTACGGGTGCTGGGTTTCTCCGTCATCACGGACGAGTGTTTCCCGGATGCCTTGGCCCCGGCCAACGTACGTGAGATCATCGAGATCGCCGAACGGACCGGTTCTCGTCTGGCGGAGGTGGTGTGGGGTTGTCTGGAACGGATGACCCTGTAGCGATATGGACAATGCGCTTGTCCTTTGTGTAAACTATACAATAGATTCGGGGATACCAACGGAATGAATAAGCACAATACGGAAGGTGTGGAAAAGGGAAGAGGCGCCCTGACGCTGAAGATCGTCCGGGTCCTGTTTGTCTTGGCGTGTTTGGTGATGGGCGTCATCTGGGCTCGGTACGTCCTCGAGAACTGGGGAGAACCCGTAGTCGACTTCAAGGGCCAGTTTCCGTGGATCGCGCTGGGCGGGGTTGTTGGTGGCGCGATTGCGGTCGCTATCCTGGGCCTGCTGGGGTTGATCAGCCAGGAGTTCTATGAGAAGCTTTCGCCGCTCTTCCTGGCGGTCGTGATGGCAATGGTCGTGGGCTACTTCATGGGGCAGTACATTCTGTGGTGGTGGCCCGAGGTTAATGTGACCTTGCGCGTTTACGTGATCGCGTCCCTGGTGTTGCTATTCGGATTCATCGGCATCTCCCTTGGCATGACCCGCGCGTCGAACTGGGAATCCATCGTCGAGGAAGTCAGCAAGCGGACGCCGCGTTACGGAAGCCCGAAACTGGTGGATACGAGCGTGATCATCGATGGCCGCATCGCGGACGTGTGGGAGAGTGGGTTCATCGAAGGCACGCTCATCGTTCCGCGCTTCGTCCTTCAAGAGCTCCAGCATATCGCGGATTCCCCGGACGTGCTGCGACGCGCCAAGGGGCGCCGCGGGCTCGACATTCTCAAGACCATGCAGGAGTCGAAGGGGCGTCTCAACCTGGTTGTGGTGGACGACAATCCGGCCGGTGTCCGCGAGGTGGACGGGAAGCTGGTGGCGGTGGCGCGTGCGTATGGCGCCAAGATCATCACCAATGATTACAACCTCAACAAGGTGGCCCAGATAGAAGGCGTTGACGTCCTGAACCTGAATGATCTCGCCAACGCGGTCAAGCCGGCCGTCTTGCCCGACGAGCGGATGGAAATCAAGATCGTCAAGGAAGGCAAAGAGGCGATGCAGGGCGTGGGCTACCTTGACGACGGTACGATGGTTGTCGTAGACGGCGGCAAGCACTACGTCGGAAACAACGTGAACGTGATTGTGACGAGTGTGCTGCAGACCTCCGCCGGCCGCATGATTTTCGGCAAGCTCGGCGACGTGATCTCGTGAAGCGTCAACTCCTAATTCCGGCGGCGGGGATTGGGGCTCGGTTAGGGGCGGCATGCCCAAAGGCCTTGGTGCCGTTGGCCGGGCGTCCGCTCATCGAGTACGCCTTGAGCCGTTTCGAACGGATGGGCTTGGTTGACCGGTGTGTGATCGTGGTCACTCCGCGGTACGAGAAGGAATTCCGGACCGCGGTATCCGCCGCGTTTCCGGGCGCTTCCTTCACTCTCGTTCCGGGCGGCCAAGAGCGACAGGACTCGGTTCGCCGTGGCTTGGCCGCGCTGGAGGCCGACACGGACCTGGTCATCATTCACGACGCCGCGCGTCCCTTTGTCCCTGTCGAGGCCGTCGAGGCGGCTTGCGAGGTGGCGCGGGGTTGCGGGGCGGCAACCGTGGCTTTGCCGTGTGCGGACACCATCCTGGAAGGGGATACCGAGGAGTATCTTCATGCGACGCCGGATCGGGCACGGCTGTGGGCCTGCCAGACTCCGCAAGTGTTTCAGACATCGGTGATTCGTGGGGCGCATGAGGCGGCCCTCCGCCAGGGCATCGAGGCAACCGATGATGCCACGCTTGTCTGTCGAGCGGGTGGGCGTGTTAAGCTGGTGCGTGGAACACCTATGAATCTGAAGATCACGAGACCTGAGGATTTGAGGATCGCGGAAGCGCTCATCGGGAGGGAATCGACATGTATCGGGTAGGCATCGGTTACGATATTCACCCTCTGGTCGAGGGGCGTCCGCTCATTCTGGGCGGCGTTCGGATCCACTTCGTCAAAGGTCTGATGGGACACTCGGACGCCGATGCGCTCACGCACGCCGTGATCGATGCGCTACTCGGCGCCACCGCCCTCGGTGATATCGGCCAGCAGTTCCCCGACCGCGATCCCCAGTACCGTGGCGCCAAGAGCCTCGACCTCTTGAGCATCACCGCGGCCCTTGTGGCGCAGGCCGGCTACCGCGTGGTCAACGTCGATGCCAATGTGATTGTCGACGAGCCGAAGCTGGCGCCCTACATCGAGCAGATGTGTGCCATGCTGGCCGAGCCGCTGGGCTTGAAACCAGACCGTGTGTCGGTGAAGGCGCGCACGAACGAGGGGTTTGGCCCCGAAGGTCGGGGTGAGGCGATTCGCGCCGAGGCCATCGCGCTCGTCGAGTCGGCTGCTTCGGCCTAGTCTTGGACTCGACGAACAGGCCATGGGAGTGACGAAAGAACGCATCGATGTCTTGGTTCAGCGGCAGGCCGAGGTGTCGCGCGCCAAAGCATCAGCGCTGATCCGGGCCGGCGCGGTGTTTGGTCCCGGGGGCGAGCGATTGGACAAGCCCGGCCTGCGGATCGCCGACGACACCGTTCTTGTCATCCGCGAAACCCCGCGCTACGTGAGTCGCGGCGGCGAGAAGCTCGAGGCTGCGTTGGACGGGTTCGGCCTCAACGTGCGCGATCGGGTCGCCATCGATGTCGGGGCATCGACGGGAGGATTCACGGACTGCATGCTCCAGCGCGGCGCGGCACGCGTATACGCCGTGGACGTTGGCTACGGGCAGTTGGCCTGGGCGTTGCGCCAGGATCCGCGTGTGGTCGTGCTGGAACGCACCAATATCCGCCATCTCACGCCCGAGCGCTTGGCCGAGACCCCTTCGTTCTTCGCCGCGGATTGCTCGTTCATCTCGTTGCGCCTGGTGCTGCCGCCGCTAACCGCATTGTTGGCATCCCCGGCCGAAGGCGTCGTTCTGATCAAGCCTCAGTTCGAGGCTGGAAAAGAAGATGTCGGAAAGGGCGGCGTCGTCCGCGATTCCGCCATTCACGCACGGGTGGTCGACGAGGTACTATGCGCGGCGCGCGAAATGGGATTCGAATCTGGTGGTGTGCTACCCTCGCCACTGTTGGGACCGGCCGGCAATCGCGAGTTTCTGGCCCATCTGCGGTATCCGTCATGCTCGAAACGCTCCGTATAAAGAACTACGCCCTCATCGACGATCTCGATGTGGATTTCAAGCCCGGCTTCAACGTCCTCACGGGCGAAACCGGCGCCGGCAAGTCCATTATCGTGGGCGCGCTGGACCTGGTGCTGGGCACGCGCGCCTCGAGTGATGCCGTGCGCCAAGGCGCCGACCGAGCGGAGATCGACGCGGTCTTCCACATTGCCGAGCCATCGGCCCGGCTACGGACGTTGCTCGAAAAGAACGACATCGCGGTGGACGATCATACGCTTGTCCTCTCGCGTGTGGTGACAACCGAGGGCCGCAGCCGGACGCGCGTGTGCGGCTCGCTGGTACCGTTGTCGATACTGGCCGAGATCGGTGACGAACTGGTGGACGTGCACGGCCAACACGAGCATCAGTCACTCTTGCGTGCGGATCGACAATTGGATCTGCTGGATCGCTTTGGGGGTACCGAGGATCTGTGTTGCCGTGTGGCTAACGCGGTGGCCGAGCTTCGCGATCTCGACCGTCGAATCCAGGTGCTTGAGTCCGACGACCGGGAGCAGGCCCGGCGCATCGAGTTTCGCCGTTTCGAAGTGGGCGAAATCAACGGAGCCGGCCTCGGGATCGGCGAAGAGGAAGACCTCAAGGCCCGGCGAAACCTCATCGCGAACGCGGAGCAGATCTACCTTCTGGTTTCGGAGGCGCGCGCCGCTCTTTACGAGGCCGAGGAGGGGTCGGCGGTTGACGCCATCGACACGGCGCTGAACCGCATCGAGGAACTGGTGAGCATCGATCCGTGTTTCCAGGAGGATGCCGCGGTCCTCGTCACGATTCGGGCCGAGCTCGAAGAGGTAGTTTCCGCATTGCGTGCACGCTCCGAAGGCATCGAGTTCGATCCCGACGAACTCGAGCGACTCAATCAACGGATCGCCCTCATCGGCGACCTCAAACGCAAGTACGGCGATAGCGTGGAGGCCATTCTCGCCTATCGCGATCAAGCGGCTGCCGAGATCGACGCCTACGAATCGAGAGACCAATGCCTGGGTGAACTGCGCGACCAACGAGACGTCCTTCGCGCTCACGCCGAGAAGGACGCTCAAACCCTCTCCGCCAAACGGGCGGCCGCTGGGCGGAAGCTCGACAGGCTCGTCACCGGGGCCCTTCAAGAGCTTGGCATGAAGGGCGGCCGCTTTGAGACGCAGATTGAGGCCGGCGAACTCGGCTTGCATGGATTCGATCGCGTAGCATTCCTGCTAGCGGCCAATCCGGGCGAATCCGTCAAGCCATTGCGTCAGGTCGCCTCGGGGGGCGAGGTCTCGCGCATCATGCTGGCGCTTAAGGCCGTGTTCGCCCATGCCGACCAAGTGCCGACGCTCATCTTCGACGAGATCGATGCCGGAGTGGGTGGAAGAACGGCGACCAACGTGGCGATGAAACTGCGTCAGCTCGCCGACTCGCATCAGACCATCTGCATTACGCACATTGCCCAGATTGCGGCGGCGGCCTCAGCCCACTATCACGTCAGTAAACGCCGGCGCGGAAATCGAACCGTGACCGAACTCGTCGAGGTCGAGGGCGACGACCGCGCAGCGGAGGTCGCACGGCTCCTCGACGGTTCCGTGTCGGCGGTAAGCCTGGAACACGCCAAAGCCTTGCTGGCCGATGAAGCGGCAGGATCAGGGGAAAACCGTCAAGGTGTCTAGCGGGATCGGGCCGGTCTCGGCTTCGACAACGACCGCATGGAATGCACCGGCGAGGCCCTCAGCATGGTGGACCGCCGCCGAAGGCGTAGCTTCGGAAGCGTGGAGATCAACGCGTGCCACACGTTCGCCATCCACGAACAACGCCGCCGTACGGTACTCCGGCCCCTTGGGCGCCCAGAGGGTGAATCCTTGACCGACGAAGTTCCACTTGCCACGCGACGCGGTGCCCAAGGATTCGGCCCCCAACCCCCATTTGAACAGCGGGTTCTCAGCCGCCTTCCACTGTCCTTGGGCCGCACCGGCGCCCAGGATCGCTTCGAGGTAAAGGAGATCGAAGGAAGGGGGATAGGACTCGCCGGTAATCGTGAGCGCGTCTACCTCGATGCGGCTGTCGGGACTGCACAACAAACCGATGGGGCCTTCCTGCCGTTCGAGGGTGGCGGTGCGAGCCTCTCCGCCGTTGACCGTCAGTGAGACCAGACCGTCGTCGGCTTGTTCGATAACGAGGGCGACGCGCGTGTCGGCCGCACATGTCCCTTCGGCCACAACCCGTCCGGGCGTGCTCTCGGCTACGTGGATGAGGCGCCAGGCGCCCGGCGTCAGCTCAACGGCGTTGTGCCGCGTCAGTGAGAGCGGATGGAGCATTGAGTCGGCGGCCGGCGCGTTCGGCCCGAGGGGTGCTTGATAGGCCCAGACGACGGCAACCGTACCTCGCCATTGGGCTCTCAGTTCGAGTCGGAACGCGCCGTAGCGGCGCTTCACGAGGGCCAGACTCGGCGCGCCGTGAGCGCTCATGACGAAGCCGTGATCGCGATACGGCGTGTTCCAGGGACGCGAGGCCATGTTGATGGTGCCGAAGCCGTGGCCGTCACGCGAAGGGAACATCGCGTTGAGTTCACCGCCCTTGTCCACGAAGCCCGAGAAGGTCTGGCCCCAGATGCCGAAGTGTTCGTGCTCGATGTCTTCGGCATGCCAGACCGAGCCATACTGGTAGAGTTGCCACGCTTCGGCCGACATGGACGCTTCGATGGGCACGCGGAATACTCCCTGGAAATTGCGGTTTCGCGCTACGGCGGTGGCAGGCGCGTAGATCCAGCCGTCATGCACAAAGGCCGGATAGAACTCCATCAGGGGCGGATGGAAGTAGGCGTCATCGACACAACGCAGGAAGACTGGTTCCGAGTAAGGCCCCTCGGCCTGAGGGGCCGTCATGCCGACCAGTGCCCAACTGTAGTGGGCGGCCGAGTCCATCATGGCGAGCGCAAGCCAGTCGTGCTCGCGGCGGATCAGGGTTTGCGCATAGGCTCGGCGGTACTTTCCGCGATAGACCGGGTGCGCCCGAGTGCTGTACACGGGCCGCGTCGTGCGGATGAACGGCCCTTCTGGTCGATCCGACCAGGCATAGCCTATACCGTTGTCGGCGGGAGCCGTCGGGCCGTGAATGCTGCTCCAACTCGAGTCGGCCGTGGCGAAATCATAGAGCATGTGATAGCGCCCATCTTCATACACCACGGAGACATCTGGCGCGTACGCCACAAGACTGGTATTCTCGAAGCAAAACGCCTCCTCTTGCGGGAAAACGGGCCCGAGTTCCTGCCAACTCGCCCCGGTGTCCGTCGATCGGTACACCGTACACTCCATCCGCTTGCCTTCACCGAAGGCGTAGCCTTCCGGATAGAGGCCCACGTAGATATACCAGTGGCCGGACGGCGGATCCTCGAACAGGAAGCCATTGACCGGCCATTCGAACGGCGAAGCACCGCGACGAATGGGATTCGCCGGCCCGCGCTGGAACGCGTCGAACGAGGCGTCGCCGTAGACGGGATGGCACAGCCAGTCGCCGCGGCGCGCTACGTCGGCGAAATCGACGGACTCGAGTTGTGTTGCGGCCAGAACGGCTATCGCCAGCAGAAGCATCGGCCAGTCTCCTCTAGCATCCGACTGATCGGACCGATCGGTCGGATCCGTCAGATCGGTCCTATTCCTTTCTCAAGAGCCACGCTTCGGTGATTCGCGACTGCTCACGCCAGTTGAGGTCGAGCTCGAGCGGCGTATCCCAGGTGACCTCGAGGACGCCATCCTTGATGGCCTCCGGCGGCACAGGGAACTCCTTGAACTCGCCGATGCCCTTATCGTAGAGCGTTGGCTCGACGCGCGCCCCGTCCATGCGCGTGAAAGCGTCGCCGCAACCGGTCATGCGGAAGACGTAGCGCGCCTCGGGATCAAGTCCTTCGTAGCGCATGGCCAGAGGCCAGTTCATGCTCACCTGCCACGAGAGCCGTGCGCGGCTCAGGCCGTCGTTCCACCACCAATGACACTGGCCGGGGTTGCGGAGCATCTCGGGATCCGTGTTGAGCGCTTCGCCGCGGACGACATGAGGCGACTTGGCTACGTTGCCGACGTCGTCGTAGAACGAGCCCGGGCCCGGGTTCTCCCAGGTGCGGATGATCTCCAGCCGTTCGCATTTCGCCTTTTCGTCGGCCATGGCGCGTATCTTGGCAAACTCATCCTCGAGCCACCACCGGTTGTTGAGGGGATAGTCCACGAAATCCAGCACCGCGCCGCGTTCGGCGCCGCTGGCGTGATATTTCTCGACGCTGGTCTGGAGGCCGATCGAGTGGAACAAGTCGTCGCATAGCGTTTCGATGCGCGCGCGCAGGTCGGGCCGGCACGTTGGCGTCTCCAAGACGCGCAACGCGGCGTCCATGGCGGCGTCCGCGCCGACGGCGGGCGCTTCGGCCAGACACGCGTTGGCCTCGGCCTCGAGCGCCTGCTCGGCGATGATCCGATGGCGCACGTAGGCATCATAGTGGGCGCGGAGAAGGCACAACTGCCAACGCCAGTTCGTCGACAACGCGGGGGACTCGCGCTCCAGGTTTTGCCACCACGCGAGGGTTGCGTCGATGGCGCCGTTCTGCGCGGCCGGCCCTTCCCAGTTGCGCTCGAGAGCTAGAATGCCGTCGGCGGCGCGCTCCGCCACTTGAGGGCCGAAGAAGACGCGGGCGTACTCGATGAGCATCCCGCGCACATCGGCCTCGGGATCCCAGCCACGCGCCGACCAGATCGCCTTGTTTATGTCATCGTGAACGCCGTCCGAATACGTGATGAAACCATCCGTGTACGGCGCATACCAGTTGTGAATATGGGCGTAGAACACCGGCTGCGGATTGCACGCTTCGCGACCCAGGGTTCGCGAAAAGGCCAGATCCCACCACGAGGTCTCGTATTGGCAAAGGATGGTGTGCGTGATGTCGGGATAGTGGCGGAGCCGGTATCGGTCGGGGAGCCGTTTGCGCGTCGCAGGAATGGGCGGGCTCGACGGCCCCGCGACGAGGCCGCCCAGCCAGTCCGGCGCGTGCTCGTCGATCCATTTGTAGACTTGGGTCGTCTCGCGAGGGTCGAAGCCTTGCATGCTGAGCCAGATCCGGGCCTCGGGATGGTGTGTCTCGAGGCGCTTCGCGACGTCTTCCAGAAATGGCAGAACGAGTTCGGGCGGATTGTTTCCCGGATCGCCGCCGGGGAAGAAGAAGCCATCCAGCCGTGGACACGCCGCGAAGAACGCTTCGTGGCTGTCGAGTTCCGCCGCGCGGAGAGTTGCGTTGCCCAAATCGAACACTGCGGGAACCCAAACCCAATAGTCCACATCATAGCGCTGGCAGATGGCGCTTATCCTCAGGTTCATCTCCTCGCGAGGCACGGGCATGACAGGACTCGGTTGTGAGTCCTCGAAAGGGATGTTCTCAACCGCGTTCAAGCCGAAGAACACCAGTTCGCGGATGTACTGTTCGTATTGGCTTTCGTTCCAGGCGTCATATGAGTTGGCTCGCGCCCGGAAACCGAGCTGATGGCCTCGGATGGGATACGCCGGCACTGTCGTGATATCCATCGCCTTCGGGAAGCGCGCACATCCTGGAGCCCATTCGAGCTCGCGCAGGAACCGCCCGACGCCATAGAGGGCACCGCGGCCGTCGGCGCCCAGGATCCAAATCCTGCCCGCCTTCGGATCGGCGACGAGACGGTAGGCCTCCGGCCGGTCGGCTAACTTCGGGACCGTGTCGATGGCCGTGACGGGGCCGCCGCCCAGCACAATCGTCGGCTTCCCTGTGGAAATCGCGTCACTGATGACCCATTCGAGCCCGGTTCGGCGCTGTACCTCCTCAACGAGGACCTCAGCGGCGGTTTGCTCGGCCAAGGACCTATCGCCGGAGCGAACGAGAACCGCCGCATCGCTAATATCCCACGTTTCGGCCGCCACCGGGCCTTGAGCAAGCAGCGAAACACCAAGCAGTACCAGCAAGAACGCCGTCACGAGATCCAGAGATTCCATGGGGATCCTCCTTGAAGCATTGCGAATGGCAACAAGCATACCCATCCAGCCGGGCGCCATTGTACCTCAAACGAAGGCATTTGCTTGCACAAAATGAGAAAAAGTGGCATAATTTATATGGTGAGAAGGGTTTCCGAGGTTGAGGTGTTGTGGGATGGCGTTCGGTGTTGGATACGTGTTCTCGTCCCCGGCGACGGGACGTCTGACGGGCTTTGAGACTGCCCCAACGTCCCGGTTCGGCCTGGCCAACGGGACACGGGCCGAGGACGGGCAACTCCAAACGGCCACCGAGGCTTTCCGCCAACGCCAAGAAGAGACGCTGCGTGTCGGTTTCGGCGACGGGACCGTGAGCAACATGACGGCGGCGGCCCGGGCGCTGGACAAGGGCGTGGAAGCGGCTGAACGGGTCGTGCCGACCTACCAGGAGATCCAGGCTGAACTCAAGGAACGCCGGGCCGCTCAGGCGGAGGCCGTGCGAAACGAACCTTTCCGTCAGTATGAGCGCCGGCGTCTCGAGGTATCCACGCAGGCCCGGTCATTCATCAACCGTCTCAACGAGGTAGCCGGCACCGCGCAGACTCGCCTGAGGGGCGAAGAAGAGTGGGCTCCGGAGAATGCGCCGCGCATCACTGTGGACGGCGAGACGTTTGCTTTTGGCGCCACCTTTGACATGTTGGCCTGATCCGGTGTCTCGCCTCAGTCGCCTAGGGAGTCGGGGGGGCGTCGCCGGTCCTGTAGAACCATGGGTTTATGCCGTGCTTCTTCACCCGTAGGCCCATGATGCGTTCCGTGATGCCAAGTTGTTCGGCGGCCTTCGCCTGGTTGCCACGACTGTCCTTCAGCGCCTCGATGATCATCTCTTGCTCGACGGTGTCAAGTGCGGCCTGAAGCGTCTGTTTCATCTCAGTGCCCGTGGCATCGGCGGTCTGAAGTGTGGGGGGGAGGTGATGGCCGTGAAGCACATCGTCGGTGCTCAACAACACGGCCCGCTCGATACAGTTCTCGAGTTCACGGACGTTGCCCGGCCAGTGATACCGTGTCAGCATGTCGATGGCGGGCGTCGAAATGCGGCGGACGGTCTTATGGTTGGCTTTGCTGTATTTCTCGACAAAGTGATTGGCCAGATCGAGAATGTCGGCGCGACGCTCGCGGAGCGGCGGAATGTGGACGGGAAAGACGTTCAGACGGTAGTAGAGATCCTCACGGAACTTCCACTCCTTCATCATGCTTTCGAGGTCACGGTTGGTTGCCGCGATCACGCGTACGTCTACGCGAAGCGTCATGTTTCCGCCCACGCGCTCGAACTCGCGCTCCTGGAGGATACGGAGCAGGCGGATCTGCATGAGGGGGGAGAGGTCGCCGATCTCGTCCAGGAAGATACTACCGCCATCGGCCAGTTCGAACCGGCCCTTGCGCTGGTTGATCGCCCCCGTAAATGCACCCTTCTCATGTCCGAACAGCTCACTCTCGATAATGGTCTCCGGCAGGGCAGCGCAATTCACCTTGATGAAAGGCCTCTCGGCGCGCGGACTGCTGTAGTGAATGGCCTGCGCGACCAGTTCCTTCCCGGTACCGCTCTCACCGCGAATCAGCACCGTACTGTCGCTCTGCGCCACTTGCGCCACCAAACGAAACACCTCGTCCATCGCGCTCGAATTGCCGATGATGTTCGCTGGGCGAAATCGCCGCTCTAGCTCCATTTGGAGCCGGCGGTTCTCATCGATGAGCCGCTGCCGTTCCTCCATCGCCTCTTGCCGGATCCGCGTCGCCTGCGCAATCATCGACGCGATGATCAACAGCAAACGCACATCCTCGTTCAGATTGACGTTCACGTCGAACAACCGGTCCACGCTCAAGGCGCCGATGGTCTCCGAGCCAATGCGGATCGGAACGCAGATGAAGGCGATCTCGTCTTTCGAAACGTCCTTCCGAGATTCGGTTCTGTCCAGGAAACACGGCTCGTTTGAGATGCTCGGGATGACCATGGGACGTCCGCTCTGTACCACGCGGCCCACAATGCCTTCCCCGGGGCGATACCGGCCTCGCTCCTGCTGTCGAGGCGAGAGACCGTGCGCAGCCTCAATGATGATCTCGCCGGTATTCCGATTCAAGAGGGTCAGCGTGCCGCGCACCATTCCGGTGTGTTTCGCGATGGTTTCCAGCACGGGACCCATCTCGTCGCGTAGATCCATGCTGCGTTCGAGAATCTCGCTTATTTCGAACAGGAGGGCGAGTTCCGTGATAACATGTTGTACAGGGACGGTTTCAGCCACGGCAGCGTTCCTTTGGGCATCCCGGCCAGAGTACATTGGTGAAGTTTTGGCCGCACGAAGGATTTCCCTACAATTATGTAGGAAATCGAGCCCCAAATGCAAATGCCTCCAGGGATGCCATAAACGGCCCCAGCCCCGTTGAAGAGCACGGCCCAACGTGTTACAGTCTTCACCATACGGAAGCCCAGGAATGCCTGGGATGGCGTGAATGAAACAGGTGGAGGGCGTAGGTATGCAACGGCATTCCTGCAAGACTCGAGGCTGGGTTCTAGCGGTTGCGCTCTCCTTCGGCCTCGTCGCGGCGTCCGAAACGGGGGGCGTCGATCCCGGGAAGCTCTCGGAAATGAAGGCATTGCGCAAGGAAGCCGCCCATCGAACGCGCCGGATCATTTTCGACAATGACGGGAACGAACCGGTGTACTACTGCGAGACCGCTACGGCCGAGGAACTGTTGTCGAAGCGGACATCACCGCTGGTGGGATCGCAAGTGGACACGATCTTCTACTGCACGTGGAGTTCGGGTTTCTCGTATTTCACGCACAACACCAAGGTTGGCGTCGTGTTCGATTCGACTGCCGAGGAGCCGGGTAAAGGGCCGGGCTCGGGCTTCTCCAAGAACAAAACTCGGGCTTTCATCGACCAAGGCTCGGACTGTCTCCAGATCATGGTGGACTGGTGCCGCAAGAACGACATCGAGGTCTTCTGGTCGATGCGGATGAACGATATCCACGATGCTTGGGGGGCATGGTACTCGCCCCATCTGTTCCCGCCTATCAAGAAAGAGCACCCGGAGTGGCTCATGGGCTCGGCCGACAAGCGGCCCGTCAATGGCGGCTGGACCGCCGTCGACTATGCGCAACCCGAGGTCCGCGACCTCGCCTTCCGGTTCTTCGAGGAGGTGTGCAACCACTACGACGTGGACGGCGTCCAGATGGATTTCTTCCGCCACCTGACGTACTTCCGCAAGCACGCGTGGGGCGAGCCGGTGGGCACGGAAGAGCTGGATATGATGACGGATCTCCTCCGGCGCGTGCGTCAGATGGCCGATGAGGTGGCCGTGCGCAAAGGCCATCCGATTCTGATATCCGTCCGCGTACCGGACTCGGTCGAGCTGTGCCGGGCCGTTGGGATCGATATCGAGCGCTGGATGAAGGAGGACCTCATCGACCTCATGACGGTAAGCTGCTATTTTCGACTCAACTACTGGGACGTGAGTGTTGATCTTGGCCACAAGTACGGGGTGCCTGTTTATCCCTGCCTGAGCGAGACTCGGATGCGCGACCCCGAAGCCGCCAAGGTTCGCGGATCCCTCGAGAGCTACCGGGCCAGGGCTGTTAATGTCTGGCAATCCGGCGCCGACGGTATCTACATGTTCAACTTCTTCAACCCGACCAGCCCGCTCTGGTGGGAGCTTGGGTCCATGGAAACGCTCGAACCACTAGACAAGGTCTACACAACCGGTGCTCGAGGCACGGGCAATCTCGAATTCTGGTACAAGGGTGGCGAGCAATTCGTCAAGCGCTCCCTCATCAGTCCTGATCGGGCTCGTCCCTTGCTTCCGGGAAAGACCGAGCAGGTGGACCTAGTCGTTGGGGATGACTTTGGTAAGACGAATCCTGAAATTGTCTTAGAACTTAGATTCAGAGATCTTTCCAAGATCGAAGACGTTAGTGTTGGTGTTAATGAGGCTGCGCTGGAATCGGGTGCTCTCGATGGGAATTGGCTCAGCGTCCCGGTTAGCGTCGCGGTCATGAAGCAAGGAAGGAATGCGTTCACAGTGACGCTGAAGGAAGGTGTCGAGGGTCAGCCGGTGCTCGAGGATCTACTGCTTCGAGTCCGGCACAGTCAGTAGGAGGCGAGACCATGGGAAAGCGAATCGTGTTGATTGTGGCGCTTCTGGCCACGTCAGTCTTGTTCGTGGGTGTTGCCCAGGCGCAGGGCGATGCGCCGGAGAAGGTCGAGCTGTTCAACGGCAAGGATTTCACCGGCTGGAAGCTGTTTATTCCCGACGAGAAGGTGGATCCGACGACGGTGTGGTCCGTCGTTGACGGGGTCGTCCACTGCAAAGGCGATCCGGCCGGTTACATGCGGACGACGACGGTCTACCGTGACTATCGGTTGACCTTCGAGTGGCGTTGGCCAAAGAAGGGCGGCAACAGCGGGTGCCTGGTACACATCTCCGAACCGGACAAGGTGTGGCCCAAGTCCATCGAATCGCAGTTGGCGGACGAGAGCGCAGGCGACTTCTGGGTAATCGACGGTACGGATTTCAAGGAGCATACGGACAAAGGCGACCGCCGGGTGCCCAAGAAGCACGTGCATAACGAGAAAGACATCGGCGAATGGAACAAGAAGGTCATCGAGTGCCGTGGCAATACGATTCGCGCGTGGGTGAACGGCGAGCTCCAGAATGAGGCCACCGAGACCACCGTCACCGAGGGTTTCATCGGCTTCCAGAGCGAGGGGACGCCCGTCGAGTTCCGAAACATGGTGCTCGAGCCGCTGAAGTAACCGGCGCGACGCTATTTCCTTCGCTGTCCGTTGACGAATACGGCGTTGACGGCGACTTTGCCGGTCTTGCGAATCTCGAAGACGACGAATTCGGCCTTCTTGCCGGTCTGCGCGCTGGCGAACGGATGGCGTACGCCGAAGAGCTTCGTGGGATTCGTCGATGCGCAGGCGAAGGCCTGTTCCAGGCTGAGGTCGGTGACGCGGGCGGCATTGACCACGCCTTGCAGCAACATGAGCGAGCTCCCGGCGAGCAGGTCCGTTCCTCGTAGGCACACGCGGCCTGTGGGCAGGACTTCGACCGGCGCCCGGGCAAGTTCGTAGAGGCCGGGCTTGAGCAGGGCCACGTGGACGCAGTCCGAGGTCAAGACGACGCGCTCCGGACCTTTCGCGCGGATGAAGGTCTTGAGCGTCTCGGCGGGCAGGTGATGAAGATCGGGAATCAGTCCTGCCGAGAGGCGGTCATCGGCGAGCTGCGGCCAGAGGGGATTCTGGTGCCGGTGAATCATGGACGCCAGGCCGTTGCCGAGGTGGGTGCAGTACCGCGCGCCGGCGTCCACGGCGCGGCGGATATCGTCCGCGGCAGCGCCGTGATGACCCAGGGACGCCACGACGCCGCGCTTAACCAAGCCCTTGATGTACGGCACCGCGCCGTCGATCTCAGGGGCGATCGTCGTGTAGAGGATCTTGCCGTCCACGGCCTTCATGATCCTGTCGAACTCGCGCAGATCAGGTTTCCGAACGTAGCGCTTGGGATGGGCGCCGCGCGGCCCGTCGACCGGCGAGATGTACGGCCCTTCGAGATGAACGCCCGGCACGGCGTAGCGGACGACGGGATCCTCGAGGGCCTCGGCAATCACACGGGCGTTACGCTCCATGGTCTTGAGCGCGCCGGTGACCAGCGTCGGCACCCAATGCGAGACGCCCCAACCGGCCAGGATATCCGTGACCGCACGCACATCCTCTGGTTTGACATCGTCGGCTTGCAGGTCGATGCCCTTGACGCCGTTCACCTGTGTGTCGAAGAGCGTGGGGGCGATGACGGCGTGCTGCGAGCCAATGTCCGGCTTGGACTTGCCGGCCCGTTTGATGGCGACTACCTCGCCGTCTTCGACGATGACATCGGAAAGCCGCTGTTGCCCCACCAGCGTGCCTCGGATCGTGTGTTTCATTGGGCTCCTCCTAACTCAATCGCCCCATCGCGTCCAGGAAGTAGATGTAGGCATCGATGCCCTTGAATAGTGTCGGCAAATGCTGTTTCTCGTTCGGCCCGTGGATGCCGGAATCGGGGAGCCCGAAACCGAGCATGATCGAGTCAATGCCGAGGAGCTGCTGGATGTGGCCGACCACCGGCACGCTGCCGCCCTCGCGGCTGAACAGGGGCGGTTTCCCGAAGGCCTTCTCGAGGCCGTCACAGGCCGCCTTCATGTACGGCGAATGGCGATCCGTGATCGCGCCGGGGCCGTGCGAGAGTTCACGGACCTCCCACGTCACAGTGTTTGGCGCATGGGCGCGGACGTACTCGCAGAGCATGTCCTTGATGGCGGCCGATTCTTGGTCTGCCACGAGCCGCGTCGAGAGTTTGGCCAAGGCCTTTGCGGGCAACACCGTCTTCGCGCCTTCGCCGATGAACCCACCGACGATGCCGTTCACGTCGAGGCACGGCCGCGCGCCGACGCGTTCGGCGGTCGTGTATCCCTTCTCACCGACCAGGGCCGGGGCGCCCGAGAGTTCCTGCCACTCCTCATCGTTGTGCGCACTGGCGGCGATGGCCTCGCGCTCCTCGGGGTCGAGGGGCCGGACAGCATCGTAGAAACCGGGCAAGGTGACGCGGCGATCCGCGTCGTGCATGCCGGCGATGAGGCGGCACAGGACGTCGATTGGATTGTCGACGGAACCGCCGAACACACCGGAATGGAGGTCATGACTTGGACCTTTCACCTCGAGTTCGAAGTAGGCCAGGCCTCGCAGGCCATAGACGATGCCGGGTTGGTCCGGGCTGTGCGTGCCGCCGTCGAGGTTGACGACCACGTCCGCGCGGAGGCGGTCACGATGATCGGCGATGAACTCGGCGAGGCCGGGCGAGCCCACTTCCTCGGCGCCTTCGAGGAGGAATTTCAGGTTGACGGGATAATTGCCGCCTTGGCGCAGCGCATCGAGTGCGAAGAGGAAGGCCCAGAGCGAGCCCTTCATATCGGCGACGCCTCGGCCGTAAAGATAGTCGCCGCGGACGGTGGGCTCGAAGGGATCGGAATCCCATTCGGAGAGCGGATCGACCGGCTGCACATCGTAGTGGCCGTATACGAGCACCGTCGGCTTGCCGGGCGCCTCGATCCATTCCCCGCACACCAGCAAGTTCGCGCCGGCCTGAACGGCTTCCGCGTTATCCATGCCCAGGCGCGCCAACTCCGCGACAAGCGCCTGTGCCATCCGCTGGACATCCGGCGCGTGCTCGGTCAACGCGGATATGCTCGGGATGGCCACGAACTCCTCGCAGCGTTTGAATGCGTCATTCCTGCGACCGTAGACAAATTCGATGGCGGATTCCGGCGAAGCCATGTACAGATCCTCCGAAGTGGGTATTGATTGACGCTTACTATACCAATTGCGCTCGACAACGAAAAGGAAAGGGCGGAATATCCACGAGCGCGTTACATACAAGAGCGCATAGGTCCGCGACGGGGATGATGCCCTGTTTGGCGCATGGCGCAATTCCGGAGTATCCTTTTGGCAACTCGGGAACATCGCGGACTGGAAAGGAAGACGACCTTATGAAATGCCTCAGGATAGCGTTTATAACGCTGGGTTGCGCGGTGTTTGCGGCGGCGCACGCCCAGGAGGGCACGGACATCGGCGGGGCGGTGGTCTACGACTACGACCCAGCCACGCAACTCGGGGATCCGGTGTTCGGCACGGTGATTGCCGATATGGAGCATGACCATCCGGGCAGGTGCTCGCACGGCGGGCCTGTGTGTCTCCAGTATGCGAATGGAGACATTGCCGCGTTCTGTGCGAACACGAGCGACCACAATATCGATGGATGGAGCGAGTATGCGTTGAGTAAGGACGGCGGCAAGACGTGGGACATGTACAACAAGGTGCCGTATTCCTACGAGGCGTATCAGAAGAATCCCAAGGAACCGGCGTGGGTCGAGGAAGCCCTGGTGACGGCCAAGGGCACGGCGGTGCTGTTCGTAACACGCTTCAGGGATGACAAGAGAGTGGAGAACGGCATTCTGCGGAGTTCCGATCACGGCTCAACCTGGAGCGCGTATGAGCCCTTCGACGCGGGTGTTGGGTATCCCTGTGCGGTAGCGGTCTCCGGCGATACCAACTACGTCTTGTTTGACAGCAACGGTGGGCCGCACGTCTTGTATGTCAGTACGGATGACGGACGCACCTGGAGCGAGAGAAGTACACTGCCCCTGGACGCGGAGAAGTGGTACGGCACGATGTGCATCGGAGGGGACGGGCGGCTACTGGCCGGCGCGTACACGGAGAAGGACGAGAAGCATTTCTTCTACTGCGTCAGCACCGATGACGGCAACACCTGGAGCGAGCAAAAGGCTGCGGCGGTCAACAAATCCATTCGGGATCCCGAGCTGGCGTACCTCGGGGGCCGGTACTACCTTCACGGCCGATCCGGCCATAGCGGCGATGGCGCCCATCGCTTCGTTCTGTACACGTCGGCCGACGGCGAGAACTGGGGCGAGGGAATCGTTGTGAGTAGCGATGAGCGCAGCCCCGACGGGTACAGCCACAACTGTGTCATCCGTGAAGGCGACGGCGCTGCCTCGGTCGAACTCATGGTGCTCTACAGCATCATCTACGAAGGCCGCGACACGAACGAGTACGTTTTCTTCATCCGGCCGACGGGGAACGAGTAGGTGCTTGGAACGGGGCGGTGGCTTTCCGCAGAGTTAGGGATGCCGTTTGGCTCGTGCCAGCCTGTTATTGTTTCGTCTCGGCGAGACGGCCTCCTTCTTCGGTAGGAAGCAAGCGGTGCTTCAAAGACTCCCAAAGGGAATCATCTTCGAGGGATTCCCGAATCCACTGCCGTCGCTCTTGCCAGGAGAGTGCCTCGGTTTCTCGGTCAATGCGGATTCTTTGCTCCCGCATCCAGCCGACCGCATCAAAGCCTTTCACCATAATCCAATACCTCAAGGGGCGTACGAATCTCGGGCGTTCCATACCCCAACTCGATGTTGACCGCATGGAAGTGCCGGATTCGGCCGACGTTCACAATGTGTTTGAAGTTCCAACTCACAAGTATATCCGCCTGGGCTACAGTTGCCAAAGCCACATGTTCTGCATCCGCCCGTGATCCAGGGCCTACGATGCCCCGGCTCAAGTACTCGCCCGCAAGCTCGGCCGCCTCATCCAGGTTCGGAATCAGGACTACGTTCGTTGATGGGATTTCCTCGACCCGTTTGCGCACTTGCGGCCGGCGCACCTTTCAGTTCGTTCAGCGTGAGCTCAGACAACGCCATACGATAGCGTCCTTCTGCGAAACACCGCCAGAGGAGAAGGCTTCCTTCCGAGAACTCGCGATCCTCGCAGCCTCCGACCACAGAGGCGTCTACGTAAATGAGTAAACGTTTCATGCTTGGACTCCTACGCCACCCAGAATAGCTTTTCCTGACTCCCTTGGCAATAGTCCCTGCACCTGGTGTTCTGGTGCGAGGTGCGCGGTCCTCTGGATCGCACGATCATCGTGTGCCAACGCGCGAGGTTTCCGGTAGAATGGGGGTGAATCGAGGTGCGGCGGGAATGGATTCGAACCCATGAACCGGCTATGGTGTCCAAGGAGTCGGAAATGGTGAAAGCCCCGCTGGAACCGGGGTGTAGGAGAACGCGTAGGGCGTGGTCCTGCTGAAGGAAGCGAGACGGATCCCGGATACGGGCCTGGTGGCCGAGTGTCAGTCCGGCGATAGTACGGCGTTCGACGAGATCGTGCGCCGGTACAAGGATCGCGTCTACAACGTGGTGTTCCGGTTCCTGGGCAATCACGAGGACGCGCTGGACGTGTCGCAGGAAGTGTTCGTGCGTGCGTACAGCAGCATCCGAAAGTTCAAAGGCGACGCGAAGGTGTACACGTGGCTCTACAGCATTGCAGCCAACTTGTCGCGCAACCGGTTGCGCGACTCGGGGCGCAAAGGACGCGACCAAGGCACATCGCTCGAGGCGCTTCATGAGGCTGCGCCGAGTGTTGCCCAGGCCGCGTCAGCCACGCTCGATACACCGCGTGAGGCGGCCGAGCGGAGTGAGATGGACGAGGTATTGCAGCGATGTCTCGAGGAATTGCCGGACCATTACCGGATGGCGTTCGTTCTTCGTACGTTCGAAGATTTGAGTTACGAGGAAATCGCCGATGTGATGGGCTGTCCTCCCGGCACCGTCAAATCGCGTCTGAACCAGGCGCGGAAACTTTTGCGCGAGCGGCTCGAATCGCTCGCGGTCTTGTGAGGTGGCATGATGGATTGTGCGGAAGTCCGAGAGCAGTTCTCGGCCCTGCTCGACGGTGAGTTGTCGCCGGAGGATCGGGCGGCGGTCGAGGCGCACTTGGCCAGTTGTGCGTCCTGTTTGCGGGAGCTGGATGGACTGAAGCGCATCGACGGCCTCTATCGCGGCATACGTCCGGCGGTAGCGCCCGCTGGGTTCGAGGAGCAGGTGCGCGCCGCCGTGCGTGGCAACACCATTCAGTTCCGGCGCCGGCGGGTGCAGGCCTATCGGCTCTGGCCGCTCCTGGCGGCGGCCGCCTTGTTTGCCGTGGTAATCGGCACGTTCATGGTGAGCGATGTGGCAAAGGAAGGCCGTTTCGAGCTTGCCGAGGCGCCCAAGTTGACTCAGGCCATGAAGGCTGAGCGGAATGAGTTCATGGCCTCGCCGGTGGCGGCGGACGAGGCCGCGGAGAGCGTAGTGCCGACGGCGAAAGGGAAAGCCCGAGACCCCTTGGCGGAACCGGCCGAGCGGGAGTCTCTGCATCGCTTGAGCCCGGCGCCGGCACCTGCGCCGATGTCCCTTGGCCTGGAGGCCGAGGAAGCGCCGGCCACCCAGCACGAGGTCGTGGAAAGCAGCGCGAACGCGCTAGCCGAGGGTGTAACGGCAGGTAAAGACTTGGATATGGGGCGTGCGGTTGACGAGGAAGCCGCCGACGGTTCCGGTAAGGCAGCGTACGGTGTCGTGGCGGAGCAGGCTCCAAGGCTGCGCGCCCAGGAGGCTTCTGAGCCGGCTCACGTTGAGGTAGCTAGTGCATCGCCCGCGGAGGCGTATGCACTTCCGGAGCCCAAGCCCCAGAAGATCACGGCGGGTTATCCCGAAACCCTGGCCGGGCCTGATGTGGCCAAGGCGGATTCGGCGTGGCAACGCGACATCAATGGCCACGTCGACGCTGGCGAAGCGGAGAGGGTTCCCGTCTCCATGGAAGCCGCGCCGGCGACTCCATCGGATGATTTGGCCCAGCTAGAGGTCAAGAGGTCGGGAGTGGTGGGTAACAAGGATGCCGCCGTGCGCCAAGCGAAGGACTCGGGGGCTGCTGCGGCCCAGGCACCGCATCCCGTCGAGGAACTGAAGGCCTTGGGGTACCTGGGAGACGCGCCGCCCAAGCCGTCACCACCTCTTCTGGCCCCCGCGCCAGGGGAATGCCCTTCGCCTCCCCCCGCTCGACCGGTGCATGCTGAAACGCCGGCCGCCCCGGTGATGGCTGCTGCGCCGACCGCACCTCAGGAGTCCGCGGAGGTCCGGCACGAGGCGCCGACCGAACGCGAGAAGACGGCGGCGGGCAGGACCTTCACGCTGCGCGATGACAGCGTGTGGATCGAGCAGGGCTATGCGGGGGAACAGGTGACCGTACTGGATCGAGACGGCGACGTCTTGCGCGAGTTGCTTGGCGATGGCGCGGAGGTCAGGGCCATCCTCGATGTGGGTGAGCGCATCGTGCTCCGGATCGAAGGCATCTGGTACCACCTCAAACCGCGAGCAACGAACGGAGCATTGTCCGCTGGACATTGACACCCGTTTCCTGAACAATGGGGGCGATCCGTACGGCGTGTGCCGTGGCAATGGCCGAACCATTTCCAGGAGGGTATATCCGTGGGTGAAAGCGAAACCAAGCGAGTTTCCATCCAACGTTCGATTCCGGTGCGGCACGAGGTGGATGTGTTTGTGGCAGGCGGCGGTCCGGCAGGTGTAGCCGCCGCGGTAGTGGCCGCGCGGCAAGGACGCTCGGTGTTCTTGGCGGAACGCCAGAACTCCCTGGGCGGTATGGGGACCTCGGGCTTGCTGCCGGTGTTCATGCAGTTCACGGACGGCGTCAACTTTCTCGCGGGCGGCATAGGCCAGGAAGTGAAGACGAAGCTCACGCTCGCCGGAGGGAACGGTCCGGGCAGCTTCACGAGCATCCGCGCCGAGGTGCTCAAGCGCGTGTACGACGACCTGATGGTCGATGCCGGCGTAGACTTCACTTTCGATACCCAGCTCGTGGACGTCGAGGTGAACGGCGATCGGCTCACGGAAGCGGTACTTGCGGCCAAGAGCGGACTGTTTGCCGTGAGAGCCCAGGTCTTTGTCGACGGCACCGGCGATGGCGACTTGGCAGCGTGGGCCGGCGCGCCTTTCGAGAAGGGCGATGAAGAGGGCAACATGATGGCCGGCACGTTGTGTAGCGTGTGGGCCGATATCGATTGGGATCGCGCCCGCCAGTCGCAGTCCCGCAAGGAGGAACTGCTGCCCAAAGCCTTCGAGGCAGGCCTATTCACCATTCCGGATCGCCACATACCGGGCATCTGGCGCGTGGGCGAGCATCTCGGCGGCGGCAACATCGGCCACACCTACGGCGTCGATGGCACGGACGAGCGATCCGTGACAAAGGCTCTGCTCTGGGGCCGCAAGCTCATCCTCGAGTATGAGCGGTACTACAAGGAGTACCTCGAAGGCTTCGAGAAGATGGAGTTGGTGACTCTCGGAGCGGCGCTGGGCATCCGCGAGTCGCGGCGGATCCTTGGCGATTACGTACTGAACCTTGCCGATTTCAACATGCGCGCTTCTTTTGCCGACGAGATTGGACGGTACTCGTATCCCGTGGATATTCACGCAGGGAAGAGCGGCGACGAGGCCTTCAAGGCATTTGAAAAGGACTACAAATCGTTGCGGTACGGCAAGGGTGAGAACTATGGTATCCCCTATAGGAGCCTGGTGCCGCGCGGCTTGTCGAACGTGCTTGTGGCGGGGCGCTGCATCAGCACCGATCGGTATATGCAGAGCTCGATTCGCGTAATGCCCGGTTGTTTCATCACCGGCCAGGCGGCGGGTGTGGCAGCGGCCATGAGCGCCGAGACGGGCAAGAATACGCGCTCCATTGACGTATGCGAACTTCAACATCGCATCAAGGCGATGGGCGGCTATTTGCCGAACTGCTGAGCGGAAAGGCAGACCGGACGCGACGCAGTCGCGTCCAATGCGGGAGGGGACTATGCGATACGGAGCGATAACGGCATGGGTGGCGGTTCTTGCGGCGGTGGGCGGCTGTGCCGGCCTTCCCGAGCGGCCGGAGGCGGCGGGGGCGTTGACCTTGGCTGATAGCGGCAAGACCGATTTCACCATCGTGGTAGCCGATACCGCGTCGCCGTCGACGCGGTACGGCGCCGAGGAACTCCAGCGTTTCCTGGGGGAGATATCGGGCGCGGAGTTCGCGATCGTGTCGGACTCGACGCCGATGGCCGCGCACGAGATCGTCCTCGGTAACAACGCGCACCTGGCCAAGCTCGATACGGCCATCGACTTCAACGCACTCGGCAACGAGGGGTACGTGATCCGAACCGTCGGGCCGCACCTCGTCATCGCGGGCGGCGATCTACGCGGTAACCTGTACGGCGTCTACGGCCTGCTCGAGGATCACCTCGGCTGCCGGTGGTTCACGCCGGAAGTGAGCCGGATTCCAAAGCGTGAGCGCCTGACGCTGCCGGAACTCAACGACACGCAGATTCCCGTCCTCGAGTACCGCGAGCCCTTCACCATCGACTGCTTCGACGGCGACTGGTGTGCGCGGAATCGCATGAACAGCAGCACGGGACGCCTCGAAGAGAGACATGGCGGCAAGGTGCGGTTCGGCGCAGGCATGTTTGTGCACACGTTCAACGGGCTTGTGCCGCCCGACAAGTACTTCGACGAGCATCCCGAGTATTTCTCGGAGATCAACGGCCAGCGCGTGAAGGATCATTCGCAGCTTTGCTGCACGAACGAGGACGTGATCGCTCTGTGCACCGAAGGCACGCTGGCTGCCATACGTTCGGATCCGGATGCCTTCGTGTTCTCCGTGTCGCAGAACGACTGGGGCAACTACTGCCAGTGCGCCAAGTGCCAGGCCTTAGCCGAGGCCGAGGGATCGCAGATGGCGCCGGTGCTGCACCTCGTGAACCGTGTGGCCGAGGCCGTCGAGAAGGAGTTCCCGGATAAGGCCATCGAGACGCTGGCGTACCAGTGGACGCGGAAAGCTCCGAAGACCATGCGGCCACGGTCGAACGTGATTGTACGCTTGTGCAGCATCGAGTGCTGTTTCATGCATCCGCTGGCAACGTGCGATCTCGCGGCGAATCGCGACTTTCGCCGGGATGCCGAGGACTGGGCGAAGGTGGCCGATCGTCTGTGGGTGTGGGACTACGTGACGAGTTTCCGGCACTATATGTGCCCGTTCCCGAACCTGCGCGTGCGCAATGACAACATCCAGTTCTTCGAGAAGAACAACGTGCGAGGCATCTTCGAGCAGGACAACTATCAGTCGCTCAACGGCGAACTGTCCGGACTCAGCGGCTATATCACGGCGAAGTTCCTGTGGAACGCCGCATACAATGAGGACACGGCCATCAACGAGTTCCTTGAAGGCGTGTACGGCGATGCCGCCAAGCCGATCCGCCGCTACATTGACCTCCTTCACGACAAGGTCGAGCGCGAGAACATCCACACCAACATCTGGATTGGCCCGAACGAGGCCGGCTACCTCGACGACGCGATCCTGGCCAAGTCGGATCGCCTCTGGGATAAAGCGGAGAAGGCTGTCGCCGACCAGCCGGAGGTGCTCGAGCGCGTCCGGATCGCGCGGCTGCCCGTCGAGTACGCGTGGATCGAGCGTGCGCGCGTGGGCGGCCGGAAGTACCTGGTGAATGCCGCCAAGGGTGCCGAGGGCTACGAGGTCCGGCTCGATCCGGAGTTTGCCGAACGCGTTCAAGGCTTCTTCGATGTCGCGCGGCGTGCCAATGTGACCCGTCTCGATGAAGGTCGCACCTCGATGGACCAGTACCAGGAGCAATTTGAGGATGTGCTCGACAATCCGACCAAAACGCTGGCCTTGCTCGAACCAGTGGCCCCGGAATCGGTCACGCCCGGCCTCAGCTTCGCCTACTATGAGGGCGCCTTTGTGGATCTTCCGGATTTTGCCTCGCTGACACCGGACCGAAGTGGCGTCATCCGGGATTTCGGCCTCGATGTGGGCCCATGTGCCGAGCAATACGCGATTCGGTTCGAGGGATACGTCAAGGTGCGGCACGCCGGCGTGTACACATTCTACGTAACTTCGAATGACGGTGCGCAGTTGCTCGTTGGGGATCATCTGGTGGTGGACAACGGCGGGCAGCATGGCACCGAGCAACGGGCGGGCGTCGTAGCGCTACAGCCGGGATTCCATCCCATCGTGCTCAAGTACTTCCAGGCAGGAGGCGAACAGGCCCTCGAAGTGAATTTCGAAGGCCCAAGCACAAGCCGCCGGCCGATCCACGGCGCGTTGTATCACGGCGAGTGACCGGGAATGACGCGCGCACGCATGGCGGTTGCCGTGCTCACAGCCGCGGCGGTGGTTCTCGCGGGTGGCTGCCATGAACCGCCGGAAGCCGTTCAGCGCTTGTTTGAGGACGTCGCGGCCAGTACAGGCTTTCGCTACGGCGCCAAGGATAGCACCGGCGCCGGCCTCGACGGCCTGAAGATCGTGGAACGGGATACCGGCGGGTACCTCGGCGTCTATCACACGCTGCGGAACGGCGCGTTCGAGGTGAGACTGGCCACTTCGGAGAACTTGCTCGACTGGACATACGCCGCGACGCTGGCGCCGAACGCCGATATGCCGGCACTCGCGCAGGTGCCGGGCGAAGCCGGTTTCCTGTTGGCCCACGAGCAGTGGATGAGTCCGGGCGGCGGCGAGTGCCGGATCGCGGTGCGGCATTATGCGTCCGAGGATGCCTTGCGCGCTGGCCGCTGCGACCGTGTTTTCCTTGCGCCCAAGACCCTGTCGACCCTCGAAGGCACACCCAGCATCGACGCAATCGACGTCGCGGCGGACATGTTGACACTCGGCTTCCACTACTACGATCACGAGCGCGGTGTTGACCGTGCGGCCGAAGGGCGCCTCACCGGATTTCTGCGCGGCGACAAGCCATTGTGGAAGACCAACGAACGAGGCGCTTACGAGCGCAAGTTGGTGCGGCGTGGTGTACGCGGCAACATCGGCGATCGCGATGGCGGGATGTTGCGAGGACGCCGTTACGAGCTGCAGGAAGGGCAGCTCGAGAAGGGGGAGTGGGCCTCGTGGCGGATGTGGCTGTACGACGCGGGGCGGCGGCGTTTCCATCCGCTTGATGTTCGCACGCACGGCGGATCCACGAGCTTCGGCAACGGCACCTTCACCGTACTACGCGCACCTTCCGGACGCCCGGCCGTCGTGGTCACCTACTTCCTCTTTGCCGAGGGCGCTGCCGAGGGCGAGGCCGGAGAGCTGATCTTCTACACCGAGTGCGACGAGTAGACGAAAGCAGGTCTGAGATGGTGTCCGGATCGCGTACGATGCGGATACGTAGGATTTCGGCCTCCTTCCGTTCCTTTACGAATCATCGCAGGCTGTGCCTCTGCTGAGGCTTTCCTTTTTGTCAAGTGATATCCCCGATTAGAAGCCGAGATTCGGGTTTTCTTCTCTTCTGATCAGTCCTCTCAAGTGCTACAAGAGAAAGGAGAACACACCCAGAATGGGGGATTCATAATGATTTTTCTTTATAAGGCTCTCTTTGTAGTAATAAATATGTTATCGTAACTGTTTTTGCGCGGGTTGGCTTACTGGTAAGTTTTGGCGGCGCGAACATTTCTTCTTGACTTTCTCTCTTCTGTAATTATAATAATACATGCGTAAACGTTTTGGGGGACATCCCATGGCCCATAACGGTTTCGGGAAGAACGGCCTTCGTCCGGCCGGATACGCTGAGCTCATCGAGCGGTATGGGCTCGAGGTCATGCCGAACTGGCATCGGTCTTCCATCGCGGTCTCCGCGGTGCGACGTGCCAATGAGGCCAACGGAGCCGTTGATGAGTCCTATCCCGCCACGTATTGGCCTGGCTCCAACGCGACCGATCATCTCGAGTTCGCGCTCAAGTACGATGGCACGAATCTGGCTATCCTGGCTTCGGTGTTCGGCAAGATACCCGACCGCGACCTCGTCGAGTATGTTCGTTCGAAACCCACCGGCAAATACGCGCGCCGGCTGTGGTTTCTGTATGAATTTCTGACGGGGAACACATTGCCCCTGGAGGATGTGAAGCAGGGCAACTACGTCGACTTGCTTGATCCGGATGAGTATTACACGGTGGACGTACCCCGCAGGGTTCGCCGGCAGCGGATCAACGATAACCTGTTGGGCAACCACCAGTTTTGCCCTGTGGTTCGCCGCACGCAGGTGCTCAGGGATTACGAAAAGGCCGATTTGTCCAGTCGCTGCCTTCGTGTGATAGATGCTTACTCGCCGGACCTGCTGCGGCGGGCCCTGAATTACCTCTACAACCGGGAAACAAGGTCTTCCTTCGAGATCGAGAGCATCAGACCTACGTCCAGCCGAGTCGAACGGTTCGTGGCGATGTTGCAGCTCGCCGAACAGGAGGATTTCTGCGAGAAGGGGCAACTGGTCAGGCTCCAGAACGGCATCGTCGATCCTCGCTTCCGAGACGAGGATTACCGCTCGGTCCAAAACTACGTCGGCGAAACCATTACCTTGGGGAAAGAGCGAGTTCACTTTGCCTCTCCGAAGCCGGAAGATCTGGCCGGTCTGATGGCGGGTCTAGAGGTTGCCCATAGGCGCATGGAGGAGGCAAAGGTTCATCCCGTCATCCATGCGGCTACCATCGCGTTTGGGTTCGTCTTCCTTCACCCCTTCGAAGATGGCAATGGCCGGATCCATCGGTTCTTGCTTCACAACATCCTGGCGAGGCGGGGATTTACACCGAAGGCTCTTATGTTCCCCGTCTCGGCCGCCATGCTCAAGAACCGAGCGCGGTACGATGAGGCCCTCGAGGCTTTCTCGCGGCCGTTACTGATCCTCGTGGATTACAATCTGGACAAAGAGGGGCACATGGCTGTCCATAACGACACGGCGGCGTGGTACCGTTACATCGACATGACGCCGCAGGCCGAAGCCCTGTTCGACTTCATTGAGCGGACGATTGATACGGAACTTGCCTCCGAGTTGTCCTTCCTTGCCCACTACGACAAGGCCAAGAAGGCCATCCAGGATATCGTCGACATGCCCGACCGCGACATCGACCTCTTCATCCGCTGCTGTTTGCAGAACAACGGGCGGATCGCCAAGGGGAAGCGAATGACCCACTTCGACCGGTTGACGGATACCGAGATTGCCCAAATGGAAGAGGTGGTGCGTAACGCCTACGGGAATGGGGACGCTATAGAGGCGTAGGGAAGGCGTCTCCGTTTCGCGGCTTGCCCGAAACAGGGATAGGGTTGTATCTTCTTGGAAAATCAGGACTTCTGCATCTTGGGGTGCGAGATTGGCGCAGCAGTTGGCGCACGATGATCGTGTGCTGGTCCGGGAAGTCCACACGTCGGTGGTTGGGGACGGCTCTTGATAGATGGTGTTGACGTTCTATTCTGCCCTTTCAGGGCGGCGGGAAATCGTGTAGCTCCTTTATTCCCAGGGCGTTGCCCTGGGCTAGATTCTTGCGGCCTTTCAGGCTGCGCCCCGGGTGTTCGCGGTGGCGCACCGCACCAGTATCCGGGGATTCTTGCGGCCTTTCAGGCTGCGCCCCGGGTGTCCGCGGTGGCGCACCGCACCAGTATCCGGGGATTCTTGCGGCCTTTCAGGCTGCGCCCCGGGTGTCTCGACGTCTGAGGTGGCATGGGCATCTTGCCCATGGTGCGTCGCGGCCTTCCAGGTTAGGGATAGCGTCAGGTTGGCGCGGAAGAATGGCGCAGCATCAAGCTACGCCAGTGGGTCGGACGGCGACGCGTGAGGCGCGGCTGGCGAGGGCTCGGGTGAAGGCGGCGTTGACATCGTCGAGGGGGAAGGTCTCGCCGACAAGGGAGTCGAAGGGGAATCGGGACTGGTTCTCGGCCAGAAAAGCTACCGCGTCGGCGAGGTCGACGGGGGTGTAGTTGTGCAAGCCCTGGATTCTCAGTAGGTTGCGCACGACCTTCTCGGGGGATACGGGTATAGGAGGCGAGGGAAACACGGCGCCGACCCAGATGTAGCGGCCGCCGATGCGGAGGCGCTCGATGCCGGCCAACATGGCTTCGGGCGCGCCGGAAAGCTCGACGGCGAGGTCGACGCCTCGGCCTTCGGTCCGTCCGCGGATTGCATCGGCATCTTCACCGGCGAGAAGGCAGGCGTCGGCGCCGAAATCGGCGGCCCGTTCGAGGCGGTCCCGGTCGATGTCGGTGATGATGACGTCGGCGGCGGCGTGGGCACGGGCGTAGGCGGCAGCGGTGAGCCCGAGCATGCCGGCGCCCTGGATGAGCACGGTATCGCCGGTACAGCCGCCGGCAAGTCGGAACGCGGCGGCCACGGTGGACGTGGCACAGTTGGCCGGGCACGCGACGGCGTCCGAGAGCGTGTCCGGCAAGCGCACGATTCCGGTGCCGGGGGCGAGATGACAGTATTCGGCGAGGCCGCCGCTGAAGGGGTGCTCATCGGTGATGCGCTCGTGACCATATTTGAAAAGGCTCGTGCACTTCTGCGGAATTCCGTGCTGGCAGTAGAAACACCGGCCGCAACTGGCCGCGATGGTCCAGGTGACGCGGTCGCCTTCGCGCAAAGGCTTGCCGTCGCTGGCCAAGACGGGTTCGCCCGGGCCAAGGGCAACGACCTTGCCGATGATTTCGTGACCAAGGATGGTGGGAACGGGCGTCGAGCGGCGGCCGGTGAAGGTATGAAGGTCGCTTCCGCAGACGGTGCAGCAGGTGATGCGCACAAGAGTTTCGCCCGGGCCGAGGTTTGGTAGCGGGAACGATTGGATCGACATGGGTTGGTTGGCGGTCTCGAACACGGCGGCCTTGGCGCTATCCATTAGACTTCTCCTGCGGTTCGGGCACGTTTTTCCAGAATATCGGTAGGTTCCAGGTATCGGGCGCAGCGAGAGAGGCGACGTACCCGGGGGCCGGCTCGAAGGTGAATGTGCGCATTCCATCGGCGCGCGCCTCATCATCGCTGTCGATTCCCTTTACGTCGGGCCATAGGAGGCCGCCGCGAGCCTTGATGAGCGCCTCCTTGCACGTCCAGATGGCAAAGGCGACAGGGGTGTTCTCGGGGGCGGCGGCCGCGAGAGCGGCCTGTTCGGCGGGCGAGTAGACGCGTTTCGCAAACTCTTGCCACGCGACATCACGGCCGATCCACTCGATGTCCACGCCGATGTCGTGACCCCAAGCCACAGCAAGGAGTGCCATATCCTCGGTGTGGGATAGGCTGAACCGTAGGTCAAGTCCGGCTATCGGACCCCTGAGGGTAGGTTTGCCGTTGCGGCATGTGGCCATGGGGATGTCCAGAGGTGGAACGCCCGAGTAAGCGGCGAGAATACCTCGGAGCGTGGCGTGGGATTGGACAAAACGATGGCGTGCGGTCCTGTCGCTCATGCTGGCTGCGCGGACTTGCTCATCGGGTGATAGCCGTAACAGGGCGTTTGGGGCGGAAGACTCCGCGAGGTCGATGCGCCAGACATGGGGCTGACCTGGGCGCAGCTTGGGGCGCTCGGTCGCTTCGTGCCAGACGACAGGTTCCGCTCTCCAGTCCATACGGCAGCACTACCTCTCGGCCGCTGTGAATGGCTGCATCGTACGGCGCAGGCGCAGGCGTGTCAACTCGGCTGGGACTCGACCCGTGAATGACTTGTGCCCGCAATCGTTGGGGGGTAGAATGGGGCCTTGTCAGGCTGCGCCGTGATTCATCGCAATGTTTCGTTCTTGACAGGAGGTCATGTTATGTCTGAGAAGAGCCGAGATCACCATCGTGGAATACTCAATCGTCGTCAGTTTCTCAAGACCTCGGCGGTGTTTGCGGTGCCGTATGTTGTGCCCTCGTCTGTTCTGGGTGCCGATAACGCGGTGGCGCCGAGCAATCGGATCACGGTGGGCTGCATCGGTGTTGGGCGCATGGGGCGCGGCGACCTGCGCGAGTTCCTCGGCTTTGACGAGGTGCACGTCGTGGCGGTGTGCGATGTGGACTCGAAGCGCTGCGGCGACGCGAAGAACATGGTCGAGGGCTGGTACGCGAGCCATGCGCCGTCCGGCGGCTACGCCGGCTGCGCCACCTACGGTGACTTTCGCGAGTTGCTCGCGCGCGACGACATCGACGTAGTGTCGGTCGTGACGCCGGACCACTGGCACGCCCTTCCCGCCATCGCGGCGGCCAAGGCCGGCAAGGACATCTTCATTCAGAAGCCGCTGACTTTGACCATCGAGGAGGGGCGCCTCCTCAGCGATACCGTGCAGCGGTATAACCGCGTGCTTCAGACGGGCAGTCAGCAGCGTTCGGATCAGCGGTTCCGGTTTGCCTGCGAACTGGCGCGGAACAAGCGGATCGGCGAGCTCACGCGCGTGCTGGTGGGGTTCGGCACGGATCCCGGGTGCGGCATCGAGCCGGAGATGCCCGTGCCCGAGAACCTCGACTATGACTACTGGCTCGGTCCGGCGCCGGTGAAGCCCTACACCGAGAAGCGCGTGCATCCGCAGAAGGACTACGACCGGCCAGGCTGGTTGCGTATCCGGGACTATTCGGGCGGTATGATGACGGGTTGGGGATCGCACCATCTCGATATCGCCCAGTGGGGCATGGGCCGGGAGCGCAGCGGCCCCTCCGAGATCGTCGGCCAGGGCGAGTATCCAACCGAGGGGCTCTGGGATGTCCACGGCGCCTTCCACGTCGAATACACCTATGATGACGGCGTCACGATGGTTGCCGACGACAAGAATCGCGGCGGCGTCCGTTTCGAGGGCACTGAAGGTTGGGTTTGGGTAACTCGCGGCGAGATCGACGCGGAACCGAAGTCGCTATTGACCACTACTCTCGGCCCCGATGAGATTCATCTTTACGAAAGCGTGGATCACAAGGGCAACTTCATCCAGTGTGTGAAGAGCCGTGGCGAGACGGTGGCGCCGGTCGAGATTGCCCACCGCTCGTGTTCGGCGTGCATCCTGGGCAACATCGCCATGGAAACCGGCCGGGCACTCAAATGGGATCCTGCGAAGGAGCGGTTCGTGGACGATGCCGAAGCGGATCGCCTGTTGACGCGACCGATGCGGGCACCGTGGAAGCTTGGGTGATCTCGACGGCCGTCGCGTGGTGGCGGAGGTCTTAGGGGAGAGCGGAAGATGAGAAAACTAGCGGTGTTTTGCGTGGTGGCGGCCTTGGTCGCAATGGCGCATGCCGAAGACGCGCAGGATGCGGTGAAGGCCGTGGTGTTGACGGGTGGGCATAGCTTCGACGCGAAGGCGTTTGAGGCCTTGTTCGACGATATGGCCGGTATCGAGGTAACCTTCGCCGACCAGAAAGATGATAGCGAGATCTTCGAGGATGTCGCCGAGTGGCCATACGACGTCATCGTGCTATACAACATGGGCCAGAAGATCACGCCCAAGCGCCAGGAGAACTTCCTCGGCTTGTTGAACAAAGGCGTTGGCCTCGTCATGATGCACCACGCCATGACCGCGTTCGAGGGCTGGCCGGAGTACGCGAAGGTGATTGGGGGGGTCTACCGCCGACAGGCCGAGGTCGTGGATGGCAAGGAGCTTCCTGCCTGTGCCTACCAACACGACATCGATTTCGACGTCCATGTCGAGGATCCGGATCATCCCGTTACGCAAGGCATCCAAGATTTCACGGTTCACGATGAAACCTACATCCGGTGTCGTCACGAGCCGGACAGCCACGTCTTATTGACCACGAATCATCCCACGAGCGATCGGGTGGTCGGCTGGTCACGCACCTATGGCCAGGCGCGGGTGTGCGGTGTGCAGATGGGCCATGGGCCGCAGATTTTCGCGCAGCCCGAGTACAAGCGCTTTGTGGCGCAGGCGATCCGGTTCTGTGCGGCATCGGACAAGGAATAGCGCATGGCGATGGGGGAATGTGGCATGACGGCGAAGTCACGAGAGGACATGCCTGGGCGCATATCGAGGCGTTCGTTTCTGAAGCGCGCGCCGTTCGCAGCCACCGGGCCGCTGTTGCTGCCGCGCCTTGCCTTCGGCGCCAATGAGCGTGTGGCCGTGGGCTGCATCGGTGTGGGGCCTCAAGGCAACGGTGTGATGGGCGGGTTCCTGAATGATGAGCGCGCGCGCGTCGTGGCCGTATGCGATGTGAACACCTCGCGACGCGATGCGACGTGTGATCGTGTCAAGAAGCACTACGGCGACGCGGGGTGCGCCGCCTACCGAGATTTTCGCGAGTTGCTCGCCCGCGACGACATCGACGCCGTGCTGATCGCCTCGCCGGATCACTGGCACGTACTGCACGGCCTGTACGCGGCGCGCGCCGGCAAGGACATGTACATCGAGAAGCCGCTCGGGCTGAGCCTGGCCGAGGCCCAGGCGCTCCGGCGGGAGATTCATCGCTACGGCCGGATCTTCCAGTTCGGCACGCAGCAGCGCTCGGACCGCAATTTCCGCTTCGCGTGCGAACTGGTCAGGAACCGGTACATCGGCGAATTGAAGCGGATCAAGGTTGGCGCGCCGGCCAGCCACGGCTCCGGCAACCTCTCGCCGATGCCGGTGCCGGATTGGCTCGATTACGATCTGTGGTTGGGGCCGGCGCCATGGGCGCCCTACAACGAGAACCGAATCGTCAACGACTACTGGTGGCACAACACGGACTACGCCCTCGGATTCATCTCGGGCTGGGGCATTCACCACGTGGACATCGCCCAGTGGGGCTGTGGCGCCGACGACACCGGCCCCATCGAGATCGAGGGAACGGGCGTGTTCCCGAGCGACGGGTTCTGCGATTGCGCGACGAGCTGGAACGTGTGGTGCAAGTACGCCAACGGTGTCGAGATGGAGTTCACCGACAACGCGCAGTTGGCCCAGGGCGTCCGGTTCGAGGGCACGGAGGGTTGGGTTTATGTTCGACGAGGATTCATCAACGCCGAACCGAGGTCGCTGCTGACGAAGAAACTATATCCCAACGATCTTCACCTGTACGAGAGCGGAAACCATGTCGGGAACTTCGTGGAGTGCGTACGATCGCGGCGGGATACGGTGTGTCCGATTGACGTAGCGGTCAGGACGGACACCGTCTGTCAGTTGAGCAACATCGCGACGCGTACGGGTCGAACGATTCATTGGGATCCCGCGAAAGAGTGCATCGTAGGCGACAACGAGGCGTCCAGGATGCTGGCGCGTGCCATGCGGGCGCCGTGGCATTTGTGAGGCATGATGATGGAGTGTTCGGTGAAAGATGGCCCGATTTCCCGTAGTCGTCGACGGTTTCTGAAGCGTGCGGCGGCGGTTTGGGCGGCACCGTATGTCGTGCCTGCGTCCGCATTGGGCGCCGAGGGCCACACGGCGCCGAGCGAGCGTATTACCATCGGCTGCATCGGCGTCGGCGGCCAAGGTAGCGGAAACATGAGCGCCTTCCTCGGCCACGGGGATGCCCAGGTCGTGGCCGTATGCGATGTCGACAAGGCGCACCGCGATCGGGCCAAGGGGACAGTGGACGCCCACTACGGGGACGAGGGGTGTGCATCGTACAACGATTTCCGGGAACTCATTGCCCGTGAGGATATTGACGCCGTCTCGATAGGGACGCCGGATCACTGGCACTCGATTCCCGTGATCACGGCCGCAAGGGCCGGCAAAGACATCTACTGCGAGAAGCCGCTGTCGTACAGCATCGACGAAGGCAAGGCGATGCTGGCGGCCGTGCAGCGGTACAAACGGGTTTTCCAGACAGGCACGTGGCGGCGTTCGCGCTCGGCATGTCGTCTTGCGTGCGAACTGGTGCAGAACGGCCGCATCGGCGACGTGCAGACGATCCGGTGCTACGTTCCGCAGAACTACCAGATTCGCGGCGGTGACTTCGCCGGCATTCAGCAGGAGCAACCGGTTCCGGACGGTTTCGACTATGACCTGTGGCTTGGCCCGGCACCCGACGCCCCGTATTCGCCTGGCCGGTGCCACTTCAACTTCCGATGGCTTCAGGACTACGCCGAGGGGTATATCTCGGATTGGGGCGCTCACTATCTGGACGTCGGGCAATGGGGCAACGGCACGGATCTCACCGGACCGATCATGGCCGAGGGCTGGGGCAAGTATCCGCGCGACGGCATGTACGACGCGGCCATCGAGCACTATGTCGAGTTCACCTTCGCGAACGGGGTGAAGATGATCTCGGCCACGAGCGACGGTAGCGCCGGCAAGGAATACGGCATTTGGTTCGATGGGTCCGAGGGGCGAATCTATGTCGAGAGCGGCGCGGTCAAATCGTGGCCGGAATCCATTGCGGCTTCGACGATCGGGCCCCATGACATTCATCTGTATGATAGCGCGGATCACCACGGGAACTTCCTCGAGTGCATCCGGACGCGAAACGGGACGGCCGCGCCGATCGAGGTGGCGCACTGCTCGGCGATCATCTGCCACCTCGCAAGCATCGTGTCGTTGCTGGGCCGAGGCGTACGATGGGACCCGGAGAACGAGTGCTTTGTGGACGATCCGGAGGCAAGCCGGCTGATGTATCGCCCGATGCGTGCGCCGTGGCACGTGTGAAAACAGTGACATGGACTGGAGAAAACGGTATGCGTATGGAATGTGACTCGACTCGGCGGATGAGCCGGCGGGATTTCGTGCGGGCGTGCGCAGGCGCCGTGGCGGCGCCTCAGATCGTGCATAGTTCAGTGTTGGGTCTGCGCGGCGCGACGCCGCCCAACGATCGAATCACGATCGCGCTGGTGGGCCTGGGCACGCAGATGAAGATGCATCACGGCATCTTCCTTGGCTATTCGGAGACGCAGGTAGTGGCGGTGTGCGACTGCGAAGGCATCTGCCTCAAGCGTGAGCAGGATCGTGGCAATGCTCACTACGCCAAGCAGCTCGGCCAGGAGCGCTATGACGGCGTAGCGGCGTATCGGGATTTCCGTGAGATCGTCGCGCGTGATGACGTAGATGCGATGGTCATCGCGACACCCAATCACTGGCATGCGCTGATTGCCGTGGCGGCACTGAAGTCCGGCAAGGACGTCTACTGCGAGAAGCCGTTGGCGCTCACGATCCGCGAGGGCCGCGCGATGGTGACCGCGGCGCGGCGGTACGGGCGTGTGTTCCAGACGGGCAGCCAGCAGCGATCGTCCAACGAGTTCCGTTTTGCGTGCGAGATGGTGAGAAGCGGCCGCATCGGCACGCTCGAGAAGGTGGTCGTGAACGTTGCGGGGCCGCCGGTGGATTCGTGGCACATACCGGGCGAGCCGGTTCCCGAGGCCCTGGACTGGAACCTGTGGCTAGGGCCGGCGCCGTGGAGGACGTACAACTCGATCTTTGCGCCGGGGCCTCATTTCGAGGGCTATCCGAACTGGCGGGATTACCGGGACTACGCCGGCGGGATGATGACGGACTGGGGCGCCCATCACTTCGACATTGCCCAATGGGGGTTGGGTACAGACGATACCGGGCCGCTGGAGATCACGCCGCCGAATGGACGGGATATCGCCCGGCTGACCTACCGCTATGCGAACGGCGTGATCCTGGAACACAGCGGCATTTTCGACCGCGTCGGCACCGAGTTCATCGGTACCGAAGGCCGCGTCATGGTGAACCGGGGTTACCTCGAGACCGATCCCAGTGACATCATGGCAGAAGCCACCGGGCCCAACGAGGTGAACCTCTATCGGAGTCCAGGCCACCACCAGGATTGGATTGACTGTATCCGCGCGCGGAAGCAGCCCATCTGCGACGTCGAGATCGGCCACCGTAGCGCCAGCGTGTGCCATCTCGGGAACATCGCGTACTGGGTCAAACGGCCTCTGAAATGGGATCCCGTTCAGGAGGAGTTCATTGATGATCGCGAGGCCAACCGATTGCTGCAGCGTGCGATGCGTTCGCCTTGGCGTATTTCGGTGTAGGCGTACCGCGCGCACAACGTAGAGGTTATGGACCAGGAGAACGGATATGCGGAAGGGTCTGGGTGTTCGTACGGGAATGATGAGTCGGCGGCGGTTCCTGGGCGATATGGGCGCCTCCCTGGCCGGGGTGATCGCCGTGCCGCAGATTGTGCATTCCTCGGTATTGGGGCTGCGCGGCGCCACGCCGCCCAATGACCGGATTGCCATCGGACTGATCGGCATGGGCAAGCAGATGGGCGGCCACCACAACACGTTTCTACGCCGCGACGACACGCAGGTGTTGGCGATCTGCGATGTCGAGTCCATCCGGCTCGGCAACCACGTGAATCTCGCGAACCATTACTATGCCGGTGCGCTGGACCAGTCGGACTACGACGGGGTCAAGGCGTACAAGGACTTCCGCGAGGTGGTGGCGCGCGATGATATCGATGCCGTGTGCATTGCGACGCCGAATCACTGGCACGCACTGATCTCGATTGCGGCGATGAAGTCCGGCAAGGATGTCTACTGTGAGAAGCCTCTGGCGCTCACGATTGGCGAATGCCAAGCCATGGTGGCCACGGCGCGACGCTACGGGCGGGTGTTTCAAACGGGCAGCCAGCAGCGCTCGTCGCACGAATTCCGTTTCGCATGCGAGATGGTACAGAGTGGACGAATCGGCAAGGTCCACACGGTACACGTGAACGTCGGCGGACCGCCCATCGAGTCGTGGCACTTGCCGGGCCAGCCGGTGCCGGAGGGTCTTGACTGGGACATGTGGCTCGGGCCGGCGCCGTGGCGCACGTACAACTACGATATTGCACCGGATCTCAAGTACGACGGCTGGCCCAACTGGCGAAGCTATCGCGACTACGCCGGCGGCATGATGACGGACTGGGGCGCGCACCACTTCGATATTGCCCAATGGGGCCTAGGCATGGACGAGACGGGACCCGTCGAAATCTGGCCGCCTGACGGCAAGGATCACGAGCGCCTGACGTACCGCTACGCCAACGGTGTGACGATGTACCATGGCGGCGGGCGTGGTTGCGCCGGCGTCGAGTTCATCGGGCCCGATGGTAGCGTCCGCGTGAACCGCGGGCAACTCGAGACGGTGCCGGAGTCGATCATGGAAGTACCCACAAGGCCTGACGAGGTGCACCTCTACGAGAGTCCGGAACACCATGAGGATTGGATTCGCTGTATCCGAACGCGGCAGCGGCCGATCTGCGATGTGGCCATTGGCGCGCATTCGGCCATCGTGTGCCATATCGGGAACATCGCGTACTGGCTCAAGCGGCCCCTCAAGTGGGATCCCGACAAGGAGCGGTTCGTGGATGACGATGAGGCAAACCGGTTGCTGTGGCGTTCGATGCGCGCCCCGTGGCGGATCGATGAAGCAGGAACGATTACCGCATAGAACCTCCAGGGTGGATTTGTCGATGGTGACGGAGAGAAGGAGAGTACGATGAAACGGTGGACATTGATGCTGACGTTGCTACTGGCCATAGCGGGCGGGATCACCTGGCCGATCCCGGCGCGGGCACAGACGGCAGAAGAGATCGCGAAGATGGAGGAGGCCATGCCGGGTGCCGGGCGCATGACGCCAGCCGAGCCGCGCAAGCTGCTCGTGTTTAACCTGTGCAAGGGGTACGCCCACAGCGCGATCCCCTACGGCGCGAAGGCCTTCGAAATCATGGGGAAGAAGACCGGTGCGTTCGAGGCGACCTTGACCGATGATCCCGCTGTCTTCGCGACGGACAGTCTGAACCAGTACGACGCCGTCGTCATGAACAACACCACGGGCGAGATCTTCGAGGATCCGGCACTCAAGCAGAGCCTGCTCGATTTCGTGAAGGGCGGGAAAGGCATCATCGGCGTTCACGCGGCGACAGACTGCTTCTATCAGTGGGCCGAGTACGGCGAGATGATGGGCGGCTACTTCGACGGCCATCCGTGGGGGTCCGGCGACACGGTAACGGTGGAGATCGATGATCCGGGCCATCCGCTCTGCGCCGTTTTCCAAGGCAAGCGGTTCGATGTCAAAGACGAGATTTACCAGATTAAAGCGCCCTATTCGCGCGAGAACCTGCGCGTCTTGCTCTCGCTCTATACCGGCACCGGGACCGCGACGAACCTTGACAAAGGAACCGCCATCAAACGCACCGACGGCGATTTCGCCGTGAGTTGGATCCGTCAGTACGGCGAGGGCCGCGTGTTCTATTGCTCGCTTGGACACAATCACGAGATCTTCTGGACGCCGGCTCTGCTCCAGTATTACCTCGACGGCATCCAGTTCGCCCTGGGCGATCTCGAAGCGGACATGACGCCGAGCGCCAAGTTGCCGGCGGACTATGCCGAGAACGCTTGGAAGCAGGCGCAGGTTGCCCGCGTTGACGAGATCCTCAAAGAGATCGTGACCTATGAGTTCGGCGACAGCCGCGAGCGATTCACCGAACTCAACGACATCATCATCGAGTCCTACGGCATGGATGATTTCCGTGCCCAGGTTGCCCAGAAGCTTGCCGGATTGCTCGGTTCGGACGCCACGCTGGCCTTCAAGCAGTATGCGTGCCGCCAGCTCTTTGTGATCGGCACCGCCGAACAGGTTCCGGCGATTGCGCCGCTCTTGCTCGATGCCGACACGTCGGATATGGCGCGCTATGCCCTCGAGCGGATGCCTGGACCTGAGGTGTGCGAGGCACTGGTCAACGCCCTCGGCAAGGCCGATGGCATGATCAAGGTCGGCATCATCAATACGCTCGGCGAGCGGGGCAACAAGAAAGTGATTCCTGAGTTCGCGGCCCTGGCTGCCGGACCGGATCCGGCGGTTGCGGCGGCCGCATTGGCCGCGCTGGGCAAGATTGGCGGTCCCGAGGCCGCCAAGGCCCTCGCACAGGCCAAAGACAAGGTGCCGGCCGACTTGTTTCCGGCCGCGGCGGACGCGTACCTGCTCTGTGGCGACGGCCTGCTGTCCGGCGGAGACGTGGCCGGTGCTGTGGCAATCTACGATGAAATGTTCAAGGTGTCCGAGCCCGAGCGTGTGAAGTTGGCTGCATTCGAGGGTCTCGTCAAGGCTCGCGGGGCGGACGCCGTTCCGCTGATTATCGAGTCGTTATCCTCGGATGACGCACCACTGCAAGGGGCGGCCACGGCCGCCGCGCGCATGATCGAGGGCGAAGGCGCAACGACGGCCTTGGCCTCCACGTTGCCGAATCTCACCGGCCCGGCACAGGTTATGGTGCTGCGCATGCTGGCCGACCGTGGCGACAAGGCGGCGCTTGGCGCAGTCATACAGGCCACGGAGAGTGCGGATGCGGAGGTGAAGCGGGAGGCGCTGAGCGCCCTCGGCGCGCTGGGCGACGGGTCATCCGTGATGCTCTTGGCCAGCGCGGCGGCCGGTGCAGATGGCGCCGAACGGGATTGCGCGCGGGCCAGCTTGGATCGGCTCCGGGGCGAGGACGTGAACGGCGTGATGAGTACCGGACTCAAGGAGGGAGAGGCGCCTGTCCGCAAGGAGCTAATCCGTAGCTTGGCCGTGCGAAATGCCGTCGAGGTCGTTCCGACTCTGCTCGATACCGCGACCGATCCGGACGAGGGCATCCGTGCCGAGTCCTTCAAGGCCCTTCAGGAGTTGGCAAGCGCCGAGGATCTGTCCAAACTGGTCGAGCTGCTTGTCGCCGCCGGCGGCGGCGAGCGTCAGGCCGGCGAGAAGGCCGTCACCGCGGTGGCGCGTAATGCCACGGGCGATCCCAAGGGCGTGCGCGTCGTGCTGGATGCGCTAAGGGACGCCAGGGACCCTGGGGCGAAGGCCTCGCTGATTCGGGTGTTGGGGGAGCTGGGGGATAATGATTCCCTGGACGCCCTGCGCAAGGCGTTGAAGAGCGACGACGGCTCGGTTCGCGATGCGGCGGTTCGAGCCCTCGCGGCATGGCCAAATTCGGCGCCGCTCGACGCGGTGCGAGAGTTGGCGAAGTCGGGGGAGAGCGATACGCACAAGGTATTGGCCCTGCGCGGCATGCTGGCCATGCTGACCATGCCCGGAAAGCGCTCGGCCGCCGAAACGTTCGATCTGTACAAGGAAGCCATTGACCTGGCCCCGAAGCCGGAGGAGAGGAAGAAGGCCATTGCCGGCCTAGGCGAGGTGCGTGATCCCCGCGTACCGGATCTGCTCAAGACCTTCCTGGCCGACGAGGCGCTGAAAGAAGAAGCCCAGAAAGCCCTCGACGCGTTCAGCACGATCGGATTCAAGGTGTTCGGTTCCGTCAACCAGGACAACGCCAAGAACGCGATCGACGGTAATCCGGCCACGCGCTGGGATACGGGCGCGCCGATGAAGGGCGGCGAGCACTTCATCGCCGATATGGGTTGGGAGAAGGCCGTGAAGAAGGTCGTGCTGGATGCGCGCGGCTCGAACGGCGACTATCCGCGCGGCTATGAGCTCTATGTGTCCAATGATCCGAACCAGTGGGGCGATCCCGTGGCTACGGGAAAAGGCGATGGTCCGGTAACCGAGATCGCCTTGGATAAGCCCGTGAAAGGCGCATTCATCAAGGTTCTCCAGACCGGTCAATCCGACGGTCTCTACTGGTCGATTCACGAACTTACGATCGAGACCGCCGACTAGCATTCAAGCGGAAGTCGATTCCGATATGAGGAACTGGACTATGACCTGGCGAACAGCGTGGTGCATGGCGGTTATGGTGGCGTCGTTGGCGCCGGCGATTGCGGCCGAGGATGCCGCGAGTCTCCTTGGCAAGGATCTGTTGGCGTGGCGTGATCCTACCGGCGCGTGGGCAATGGCATCCGAAGTGTTCCTGAATCCGGAGGACGAGAAGCTCCTTGCCTGGAAACCAGGCGAGGGCGCTACGGTGAACGGTAAGGAGGGCCGCACGAATCATCTGATCTCGAAGCTCGAGCACGGCGACGTCGAGGCCCACATCGAGTTCCTCGTGGCCAAGGGCTCAAACTCGGGATGCTATTTCCAGGGACGCTACGAGGTGCAGATCCTGGATTCCTGGGGAAAGAAAAACGTCGAATACAGCGATTGCGGCGGCATCTATCAGCGGTGGAAGGACGACAAGGGCTACGAAGGCCACCCGCCGCGTGTGAATGCGAGCCGGGCGCCCGGAGAGTGGCAATCCTTCGACGTGGTATTCCGTGCGCCTCGGTTCAACACCGCCGGTGAGAAGATCGAGAATGCCAGGTTCGTGAAGGTGGTCCACAACGGTCAAGTCGTCCATGAGAACGTCGAGCTCACCGGCCCAACGCGTGCCAGTCTCTTCGAAGATGAGAAGGCCGGCGGGCCGCTGATGCTCCAGGGCGATCACGGCCCGGTGGCGTATCGGAACGTGACCGTGAAGCCGATCACGCTCGAGTAGCCGGTGGCAATGGGAAGCGAGATGGACACGTTGGGCGTCGGCATCATCGGCTGCGGCTGGGTGTCGGAGGAGTACATCAAGGCCTTCGGCGAGGATCGCCGTGCCGAGATCCGCGCGCTTGTCAACCGCTCCGTCGGCAAGGCGCAGGCCCATCGCGACAAGTACGGCCTGGACTGCTACGTGGGCGCGGATGCTGAGGCCATGTTGGCTCGGAACGATATTGATGTTGTGGTGGTGTCGACGCATCACGATTCGCACACGGAGTACGCCGTGGCGGCCGCGGAAGCCGGCAAGCATGTCATTGTCGAGAAGCCGGTGGCGTTATGCATGGCTGACGTGCGCCGGCAGCAACGCGCCATCGGTCAGGCCGGCGTGAAAAGCATCGTGGGTTTCGTGCTCCGCTGGAATCCGTTGTTGTCCACGGTGAATAGTCTCATTGATCAGGGGGCCTTCGGCCACGTTTTCATGACGGAGGTCGACTATCTGCATCGGATCTGGTGCGGGCCGGCTTCGTGGTTTGGCACGCGTGAGCACGGCGGTACGGCCTTGCTCGCCGCCGGCTGCCACGGCGTGGACGCCATGCGCTGGTTTGCGCGTAGCGCCCCCGTCGAAGTGTCGGCCTACCAAGTCAAAACGGAGAATCCCAACGAGTATCCCGGCACCATTGCCATTCTGGTAAGGTTCGAGAACGGTACCATCGGGCGCTCGACCTGCTGTTTCGACGCGCGGATGCCGTATGTGTTTCACGTCGGCATCTACGGCACGGAGGGATCGCTACGCAACGACAAGGTCTTCGCGCCGAAACTCTTTCCCGGACAGAACGGATTCATGACCATCCCGACGATCCTGCCGGACAGCGGAAACGTCGCGCACCATCCCTTCCGTGACGAGGTCAGGCATTTCCTCGACGCCATCGAACACGACACGAGGCCTATGCCGGATATCGACGAGGCGGCCAAGACGATGGCGATCTGCTTCGCGGCGGATCGCTCTGCCGAAGAGGGCCGCCCCGTCAGGATCGACGAGTTGTAGGCAGAAAGGCTGGCCAATGCGATTCATTGCGATAACGATTCTCCTCGGGGCGTCGATGCAGGCATCGGCGGCCGAATGGCGTATCGCAACGGATCCGGATGATCGGTTCATCGATGTGTTCGAAGGGGATACGCCGGTGCTCCGATACAACTTCAAGTCGACGGAGCCGCCGGAGGGCATCGATCCGGCGTTGGCCCGTGGCGATTACGTTCATCCGCTCTACGGCCTCGATGGCGAGGTCTTGACCGATGACTATCCGAAAGATCATCCGCACCATCGGGGTGTGAATTGGTCGTGGGCGACGATACGCTGGAAAGGCGAGGATCGCGACATGTTCGCCGTGCGCGGCGCGTGGGCGAGGCCGAAGGAATTGCACACGGACACGTCGGATGGCGAGGCGCGCATCAAGGCCACGAGCGTCTGGCGATGGGACGACGCCGAGGATATTGTCTTAGAGGATCTCACGATTGTAGTCGAGCCGGAACGCGCTGACGGCCGCGTAATCGACTTCAGGATCGCGCTGACACCCCTTGTTGACAACCTCGAATTCTGCGGTCGCCTCGAGGCGGCTTACAGCGGATTCAACCTCCGGATGGCCCCTGCGGAAAGGCAGGCAATCGTGTTTCATACGGACGAGACCGGCGCGAGTCCTCGACGGAGTTGGGGGGACTATTCGGCGGCGTTTCCAGGCGGACAGGGCCGTAGCGGCGTGACGGTATTCACCCATGCCGCGAATCCGGGCTATCCGCAGGAGTGGCGCGAGTATCCGTCGCTCAATTTCTATCAGCCGCTGTATCCGGGCGGAGTGCCGATTCGGTTATCGCAGGGCGTCGTGTTGACGTATAGCCTGTGGATTCATGGCGACCTGGGCGATGCGGCCGACGAGGCGATGGCGGCGAAATGGGACGCCGTTGCGGCCGTGTCTTCCGGCGCGCCGCGTTGACGCGAGAGAGGAGATAGCGATGCGTCTTGACGGAAGGATATCGCGGCGCGGTTTCATCAAGCACAGCGCGGCGGCGGTAGCCTTTCCGACGATTGTTCCGGCTTCGGCCCTGGGCCTCGGCCGCGTTCCGGCGCCGGGCAATCGCGTGGCGATGGGCTTCATCGGCGTCGGCGGGAAAGGCACCGGCGGCATGCGGAACTTCATGTCCTGCGCCGACTGTCAAGTCGTGGCCGTATGCGACGTGAACCGCGCCGCGCGTGACGAGGCGCGCAACCTGGCGCAACTCGCCGAATCGGCGGCGTACAACGACTTCCGCGAACTGTTCGCGCGCGACGATATCGATGCCGTTCAGGTGGCCACGCCGGATCACTGGCACGTGTTGGCCTCCATGGCGGCGATCGAAGCGGGCAAGGACGTGTACTGCGAGAAGCCGCTCAGCAATACCTTGGCCGAGGGCCGCGCGCTGGTCGACTCGGTCCGTCGTCACGGCGCCGTGTTTCAACACGGCACGCAATTGCGCTCGCTCCGCAATGTGCGATTTGCTTGTGAGTTGGTGCGCAACGGCCGTATCGGGCACCTGCACACCATTCGTATCGGCTCGCCAGCCGGTTACGCCACCGACCGGAAGGCCGAGGAGCCGGTACCGGAGGGTTTCGACTACGACCTCTGGTTGGGTCCGGCGCCGTGGGCTCCGTACACACCGTGGCGCGTCAAGGTACCCGGCCAGTTACCGGGCTGGTACTTCGTCTCGGACTACAGCACGAGCGGTTGGGTCGCCGGGTATGGCGTGCACGATATGGATATCGCGTTCTGGGGTATGGGCGATCCGTGGGCAGGTCCCATCGAAGTCGAGGGTCGGGGGGTATCTCCCAGAGATGGCCTGTATGATACCGTCCTGACGTATCATCTTGAATACCGTTTTGCCAACGGCGTCCGGTTAATCATGACCACACTCGACGAGACGCCACGGCATGGGGTCTGCTTCGAAGGCGACGAGGGATGGGTTTACACGCGCAGCGATATTGACGCCGAACCCAAGTCGCTTTTGCAGGAGAAGATCGGGCCGGAAGAGACGCACTTGTATGAGAGTGTCCTTCACGAGCAGAATTTCCTGGATTGTGTCAAGACGCGCGCCAAGACGATCACGCCCGAAGACGTCGCGCACCAGGCATGCGCGACCGCGCTGGTCGGTGGTATCGCGCTGGCGCTTCGGCGCAAGGTCATATGGGATCCCACGCGGGAAACCTTCGTGGATGATGCAGAAGCGAATCGGCTACGGGCACGCGCGATGCGGCCGCCGTGGCGGGTGTAGTGGGTGATGGACGTCGGACTTCGCGTCCGTGTTTGTGGTGTTCCGAATTGCAGGAGAAAAGAGAACATGAGTAAGCGAGCGGTGAAATCAGGGAATGCACGGGTTTTTGTGACGGCGCTGACCATCTTCATGGGGCTGGTGTTTGTTGGCCAGATGGCGTGGGCGCACAGCGCCGTCGAGCCGGCAGATCGCCTGGGCCAGGACTGGTGGAAAGTGCGGCACGAAGGTGTGCTCGAACGGGTCAAGCAGGGCAATGTCGATCTCATCCTGCTCGGCGACTCGATTAATCACGGTTGGGACGGCGCCGGGAAGACGGTTTGGGATCAGTACTACGCGAACCGCAATGCGGTGAATATGGGGTTTTCGGGCGATCGGACGCAGCACGTCCTGTGGCGCATTGACAACGGCGAGTTCGACGGTATTCAGCCGAAACTCATTGTCATGATGATCGGCACGAACAACTTCAGCGACAACACCGCCGAGGAAATCGGCGAGGGCATCTCCGCCATTGTCAAGAAGCTGCGCGAAAAACTTCCGGAGACGAAGATCCTCATCGAGGCCATCTTCCCACGCAATGAGAAGCCGGACGACGTGCGCGAGAGACTGGCCAGGGCCAGCCTGGTGGCGAAGGAATTGGCCGACAACCACATGGTGTACTACATCGATTTCAACGACCGTTTCCTCTTGGCCGACGGCACCTTGCCCAAGGACGTCATGCCCGACTTCCTGCATCCTAACGAGCTGGGCTACCGGATCTGGGCAGCGGCCATCGAGCCGATGGTGGCCAAGCTCCTCGGCGACCAAGAGATTGTTGCCGTAGCGCCGCCCGCCGGTTTCATGGCGCTCTTCAACGGCGCGGACCTCACCAATTGGAAGGGTCTCGTCGAGGATCCGGAGAAGCGGGCGAAGATGACGGCCGAGGAATTGGCTGCGGCGCAGGCGACGGCCGATGAGCAGATGCGCGCCCACTGGACAGTGCAAGACGGCCTCTTGTGCTACGACGGCGGCGGCAATAGTCTGTGCACGGCCAAGGACTACGGCGATTTCGAGATGTACGTCGACTGGAAGATCGAGTCGCACGGCGACAGCGGCATCTACCTGCGCGGATCACCGCAAGTACAGATCTGGGATCCGGCCCAATGGCCCGTGGGCTCCGGGGGCCTCTACAACAATCAGAAGAATCCGAAAGACCCGCTGGTGTGTGCGGACAATCCCATCGGCGAGTGGAACACGTTCCGGATCAAGATGGTCGGCGAGAACGTCTCCGTGTGGCTCAACGGTGCGTTGGTTGTCGACAACGTCGTTCTCGAGAACTACTGGAATCGGAGCAAGCCCATCTATCCGACGGGCCAGATCGAGTTGCAGCACCACAACTCGACGCTCTGGTTCCGGAACATCTACATCCGCGAGCTCTAGCCGCGCGGGGGAGTCCAGATGAGAGCGACCGTATTACTGTCTGCTGTGCTGTTAGCGGGCATGGCGTGCTCGGGTGAGGTGGTCCCGCCGCCGGGATTCGTGGCGTTGTTCAACGGCACGGACCTCTCGGGATGGAAAGGCCTCGTGGCCGATCCGGAAAAGCGGGCGACGATGTCGCCGGAGCAACTGGGCCCGTTGCAGGCGCAGGCAGATGAGGCCATGCGTGCCCATTGGCGTGTGGAGGGCGATGCCCTCGTGTTCGACGGCAAGGGGCCGAGTCTGTGCACCGCCAAAGATTACGGCGACTTCGAGATGCTCGTGGACTGGAAGATTGCGCCGGGCGGCGACAGCGGCATCTACCTGCGGGGTTCGCCCCAGGTTCAGATCTGGGATCCGGCGAATCATCCGGAAGGTTCGGGAGGGCTGTTCAACAACCAGGCCAATCCCAAGGATCCCCTCCGGTGTGCAGACAATCCGGTGGGGGAGTGGAACACTTTCCGGATCAAGATGGTCGGCGATCGCGTAACGGTACACCTCAACGACCGGTTGGTCGTGAACTATGTCGTCCTCGAGAACTACTGGGATCGGAACAAGCCGATTTACCCGACCGGCCAGATCGAGCTTCAGAATCATCACTCGGAATTGTGGTTCCGGAACATCTTCATCCGCGAGTTCAACCACATCGGTGCGATGGCGTATGAGGATGACGCGGGATTTGTCTCGCTGTTCGACGGTTCGCCGGAGAGTCTGCAGGCACACTGGGACACAAACGGGGACGTCGGCGCCTGGAAGGTCGAGGATGGCGTGCTTAGAACGGACCTTGTGAAAGGCGGCGACTGGCTCCGAACGAAGAACGCCTACGGCGATTTCGTGCTGCGCCTCGAGTGGATGGTGCCCGAGTACGGCAACAGCGGCGTGTTACTCCGAAACGTACACGAGATTCAGATACTCGCGGCTTGGGACCCGTATCGGCCCGACCTCAATTGCACGGGATCCGTGTACGATAGCATTCCAGTGGCGCTCCGGCCAGACAACACGCCGTTCGTGTGGCACAGCTTCGAAATCACGTGTCAGGGCACGCATATTCGCGTGATGTCGGACAACGTCCAGTCTATCGACGCCGACATGGCGGAAGTGCCGAGCTTGAAAGACATGCCCCTTGAGGGGTATATCGGCCTGCAAAGTTGCCACACCCATGCCGGCGAGAAGTGGGTGAAGTTCCGGAGTATCCGAATCAAAGAGCTCGAATAGCGGCCGGTACGTGCCGGCCCTCTGTTTAGGAAAGAAGGGACTATGGTTGGTAGGACAAGAATATCGCGGCGCGCCTTCCTGCAACGAGCGGCCGCGGCAGGGTTGGCGCCTCAGATTGTGCCGGCGTCGGTGCTTGGACTGGGCCAGACAACGGCGCCAAGCAACCGGATCGTGTTCGGCGCTATCGGCGTGGGCGGCCAAGGCACGCACAACATGAACGTGTTTCTGCGGAACCCGGGGTGCCGAATGATCGCCGTGTGCGACGTGGACAGAGCCCATCGCGCGGCGGCAAGGGACGCGGTGAACGGGTTTCACGGCGATCAGGGCTGTGCCGAGTACAACGATTTCCGCGAGCTGCTTGCCCGGGACGATATCGATGCGGTTACCGTCTGTACGCCGGATCACTGGCACGGCACCATCTCGGTGGCCGCGGCCAAGGCCGGCAAGGATATCTACTGCGAGAAGCCTCTCGCGAACACGATTGCCGAGGGGCGTAAGGTCTGCGACGCCGTTGAACGCTACGAGCGCGTGCTCCAGACCGGCAGCCACGAGCGTTCTCGGAGCAGCGCGCGGTTCGCCTGTGAACTCGTGCGCAATGGCCGCCTCGGGAAACTCCATACGGTCCGCATCCAGATGCCGAAGGATAGCTACGGACCTGCGGGCCTTCTGCCACCCATGCCGATTCCCGAGGGCTTCGACTATGACATGTGGCTGGGGCCGTGTCCGTACGAGCCCTACACCGAGAAGCGGTGCCACTTCTTCTTCCGCTACATCTTGGACTACTCGGGCGGCGAGATGACCGACCGCGGCGCCCATGTCATGGACTTGGCCCACCTCGCCATGGACATGGACGCCTCGGGGCCCGTCGAGGTCTGGGGCGAAGGCGAGTTCCCGCGCGAAGGACTCTACAACACCGCCTTTGGTTATCACTTCGAGTTCCTGTACGCCAACGGGGTCCATCTCATCGGATCGTCCGATTCGCCGCGCGGCATCAAGTTCGAAGGCACCGAGGGCTGGGTGTTCATCCACATCCACGGCGGCGCGCTCGAGGCGGAGCCGGCCTCGTTGCTCAACGAGGTGATTGGCCCCGGCGAGATCCACCTCGGGCGGAGTCCAGGGCATCATGAAGACTTCCTCAACGCAGTCAAGACGCGCGGTACCCCCATGGCCTCGGCCGAGGTGGGACAGCGTACGGCGACCATCTGCCATCTCACGAACATCGCGATGCTTACCGGCAAGCGGCTCAAGTGGGATCCCGTGGCCGAACGCATCACGAATGACGAGGAAGCGAATAGAATGTGTCGACGGCCGATGCGGGCGCCGTGGCATGTCTAGTGATTAACCCGAAACGAATGAACGACGATAGGCGTCGTCTGGTTTGAGAAGCGTTCTAGAGAAAAGAGGATAGGATTATGGAAAACATCATAGCGGTTGGTCTGTTGGTTGCCGTGTTGGGCTTCTGTGTGGCTCTTCCGGCGATGGCACAAGATAAGGTGGCGAACGGCGCTCCCAATGCCGAGAAGCTGGGATGGCGCGTGGGCTGCCAGGCGTATTCCTTCAACCGGTTCACCTTCTTCGAGGCAGTGGACAAGAGCGTCTCGATGGGCCTGAAGGTGATCGAGGCCTATCCGGGCCAGACGCTGAGCGCGGATCATTCCGATATCAAGGTCGGCCATGACATGTCCGATGAAGGCGTGGCCCTCATGAAGCAGAAACTCGACGAGGCCGGAATCAAACTCGTGAACTACGGCGTGGTCGAGCTGACCGGCGATGAGGCCCAGTGCCGGAAGGTGTTTGATTGGGCGAAGAAGATGGGCATCGAGACCATCGTGTCCGAGCCGCCGTACGACGCGTTCGACGTCATCGAGCCGTTGTGCGAGGAGTACGCCATCAATGTGGCCATCCACAATCATCCCAAGCCGAGCAAATACTGGGATTACGAGAAGGTCTTGGAGGTCACCAACGGCCGTAGCAAGCGGATCGGATCTTGCGCGGACACCGGCCACTGGATGCGTTCGGATATCAACCCGCTCGAGGCCGTGAAGGCCCTCGAAGGCCGTATCATTTCCTTCCACATGAAGGACCTCAACAAATTCGGCCGCGACGGCGAGCACGATGTCCCGTGGGGCACGGGAGAGGCCGATGTCAAGGCTATCTTGGCCGAACTCAAACGTCAAGGCTTCCAGGGCGTGTTCTCCGCGGAATACGAGCATAACTGGGAGAACTCGGTGCCGGATATCGCCGAGTGCGTAAAGAACTTCGACCAGATGGCGAAAGACCTTCAAGGTCAATGAGTTAGGAGGGGGATTCCTGGTTTGACACGTGTGGGTTCTGGCTCGAAAGGGCCGGAACTCACACGTTCGGGGAGTGATGCTTTTAATGGTTTTTCGGGTCTTGTGCCACAACGTAGAAATCGGATCCGAAACGGTGCTATACTTCCCTTCATCCTCTGGCCCCACTTTGGTGAGCGCCACAGCCTGCGTTCGCGAGAGAACTCGAGATGCGTCGCCTCGCGGCGGCCGTCACCAGGACCTCAGTCCGAGAGTCCAACTTATTGGGAGGTATTATGGATATGGAGAGGAATGAACCGAATACGGAGACGAAACGCTCAGGGCCGGGCGAGGCCGCTCGAAAAGCCATGGGGCGTCGGGACTTCTTGTTGGGGACGGCTACGGTCGGGGCCGGTGTGATGCTCGGACGCAAGGTCCTCGCCCAGGAGGATGTGGCCGAGGCGGAGCCGACCATTCCGGCCGCCGCAGCGAGCAGCGGCAATCCCGCGGATCAGTTGAATATCGCCATGATCGGACTGGGTGCCGAGGGCATGGTCTTGATGGACGCGATATTGCGTATTCCGGATATCCGCGTGAAGGCGGTCTGCGATATCTGGGAGTACAGCCTGCGTCGCGGCGCACGGACACTCAAGAAGTTCGGACACGAAGTCAACTCCTATGTCGACTACCAAGAGATGCTCGAGGCGGAGAACGACCTTGACGCGGTGGTGGTGGCGACGCCGGATTTCATGCACGCCGAGCACGCGATCGCCTGTATGAACAAGGGCCTGCACGTTTACTGCGAGAAGGAAATGTCCAACGACCTCGAGAAGGCGCGCCAGATGGTCGTTGCGGCGAAGACAACCGGCAAGCTGCTCCAGATTGGCCATCAACGCCGGAGCAACCCCCGGTACCGGCACGCGATCAACCGTCTCGTGCTCGATCAGAAGCTCCTCGGTGAGGTGACCCATGCCTACGGCCAATGGAATCGCGCCAAGAGCGACGACCTCGGTTGGCCGAAGGACTACGAGATCGATCAGGCCACGCTCGAGAAGTACGGGTATGCCTCGATGAGTCACTTCCGGAACTGGCGCTGGTACAAAAAGTACGGCGGGGGTCCCATCGTCGACCTCGGATCCCACCAGATCGACATCTTCACGTGGATTTTCGGCAACAACCCGCGCTCGGTCACGGCCGGCGGCGGCATCGACTTCTATCAGCATCACGAGTGGTACGATAACGTGATGGCCATCTTCGATTACGAAACCGAAGCCGGCGTGTCCCGGGCCTTCTACCAGGTACTGACAACGACGAGTAACGGGGGCTTCTACGAGAACTTCATGGGCACGGATGGTACCTTGGTGATCTCGGAAGTGCCGATGCGCGGCAATCACCTGCTGAAGGAAGCGCATGCGGACATCGGCACGTGGAATCAGGCCGTAAAGGCTGGCTGGCTCGAGAAAGAAGCGACCCCGGCTGCGCCGGCCGCGACGGACGACGTCGTGGTGGACGTGCGGGTGTCTGCGGCGCTCGGTTCTTGGCCTTTGCCCCTGGAGATCGCTAAGCCTGTTCACCAGCCGCATCTCGAAAACTTCTTCAACGCCATCCGGTTTGGCGAAGAGCTGAACTGTCCGGCGGAGATTGGATACGAGACGGCGGTGGCCGTGCTGAAAGTGAATGAAGCCGTCGAAACAGGTCAGCGGATCATGTTCAAACCAGGGGAGTTCGAGGCTTGAGAAGTGTAAGTGTACTGCTCGCGCTTGCGTGCGCGCTCGGGGGACTCGCCGTCGCCGAGGGAGACGGATCGCGCACGCGTCCCGTGCATATCATCCCGTTGTATGACGAAAACGGCGAGAAGATCAGCCCTCTGGACAAGGACGGCATGCCATTTTCTGTGCGCACGACGTGCGGGGAGTGCCATGACTACGAGACGATAGCCCTGGGCCACCATTTCAACTCGCACGATCCCCACGCCGTGGCAGGACGTCCCGCTCAACCTTGGGTGCTTGCCGACAAGAAGACCGGCACGCAGCTACCCATCTCGAGCCGCGGCTGGAAGGGCGTCTGGCATCCGCAGGATCTCGGCATGTCGCCGTGGGAATTCACCAAGATCTTCGGCCGAAACCTTCCCGGGGGCGATTGGGCCGAGGTTGAAGAGGATGCTCCGGATCCCGAGTCGCGGTGGAATGTCTCGGGCCGCCTCGAAATCAACTGCCTTGGCTGCCACAACGCGTCGCCGGCGGAGAACCACAGCGAGTGGGTTATCCAGACCGCACGCGAGAACTTCCGATGGGCGGCGACGGCGTCGGCTGGCCTTGGCCTGGTTGGCGGTGTGGCCTCGCGCGTCGAGGAGACCTGGGATCCCATCGACGGTCCCGACCTTGACAATGCGTGGGCAACGCCGCCGTCCGTGGACTACACCGAGAGCCTCTTCGACGCGAAGGATCGGGTTTGTCTCGACGTTCGATCCGATATTCCTGCGAACCGGTGCTATGCGTGTCACTCGAACGCGATCATGGGCGAGGCGCTCGAACATATCGATGAAGATGTGCATGTGGCCGCCGGACTCACCTGCACGGACTGCCATCGGAACGGCCTTGACCACCGGATCGTGCGCGGCAGCGAGACCAGTTCGGGGGATCCCGAAGTGACTACGCTGTCGTGTCGCGGTTGCCACTACGGGGAGGTATCCGCCACGGGCGGCACGGCGCGGGGCGGTCGGTTAGGCGCGCCACGTCCGGAACACAAGGGCGTGCCGGAGACGCATCTGGACAGCCTGACGTGCACGGCGTGTCACTCGGGCCCGTGGCCCGAGGCCAAGCCGCACATGGTCCGTACGGCACGCGCCAATCGTTTGGGCGTGCACGGCAAGGCGGACTGGTACACCGAGCTGCCGTACATCTCGACGCCCGTGTTCATGCCCAATGCGCAAGATGAATTGGGCCCCCATAACATGCTGTGGCCGGCCTACTGGGCCAACGTGGAGGGCGACGCGGTCAAGCCGCTCATGCCGAAGGACGTGGCGCGGGTAGCGGGCGAAATCCTTGCCCCTCAAGCCCAAGTGGCCCGCGTGCTCGCGGCCCTAACTCCCCGGGATGTGCCGGGCGCGGTGGCGGCGTATGCCTATGGCGGTCGAGTCTATGAGATGCTCACGGCCGAGGTACTCAAGTCGGAGGTCCTGGAGTCGAGCGGCAACGGCGTGTGGGGGATCATGCAGAAGGGCGAGTGGAAGCCGCTGGTGCTCGATTCGTTGGGGTGGACGCTCGACGGCATCTTGAAGCCTGCCGCGCCGCTTGCGGAAGTGCAGATCGCCAAGGTGCTCGAACAGATCGATTACGATTCGCTGTCGGAAGGAGATCCAGTATACCTCAACGGCGGAAAGGCCTATCGATGGACGAATGATGGCGCGATGGTGGTCGAGGATGCTCCGGCCGGTCAGGCTGAGGCCGCGAATGTCTGGGCCGATCTCGTGGAAGGCGAAGTCAAGCCGATTGACGCGGAGGTCATGAGCGGCGAAGTGCAGAGCGTCATCGATTTCGAGCAGCCGGCATCGCAGGAAGCCATTGCGAAGGTGTTGGCCGCGCTCGATCCGTTGTGCGGCGGCGAGGCAGTGGCCGCCTACTGGAGCGGCGGCAAGCTGTATCGCGTGGCGGGTGAGGGCGCCATCGAAGAGGTCCCTGCGCCCTCCGCGAAGCCCGAAACGGAGGTGGCGTGGCTTGTTCTCGACGGCGAGGCGGTGCGGCCGCTCGTTCCGGAGTACGTGTCGGAGGCCATTGGCGCGACCTCACTGACGGAAGCGCAGGTCAAGCTTGTGCTGGCCGCTCTGGGGAGCAGCGATCTGGTGACAGGCGAGGCGGCCTACATCGCCGGCGGTTGCCTATACCGGTTGCAGGGTGATGACTTGGCAGCGGACGCCACGCATGACGCGGCCAAGCCGTACGCGTGGCCCATCGCTCATGATGTGCGGCCCGCTGCCCAAGCCTTGGGCGCGCAAGGCCGCTGCGACGACTGTCATGCGGATGGCGCACCGTTCTTCTATGCGGAGGTCGAACCCCAGTCGCCGGCCGCACTCAGTGCGGGGCGGACGGTCGCCATGTGGGACTTCGAGGGCTATGATTCAGGCCTGCTCAAGGGATGGGAGCGGAGCGTGCAGTTGCGGCCCATCACCGTGTACGGCGGCCTTGTGGCGGCCGGTTTGGTAGCCATCGCCCTGATTCGGTATGGATTCATGGCGCTCGAGAGCATTCTCCGGGCGTTGGTTATCAAGGGCGGAAAGGCACAGGCGTAGCGGCATGATTATCGAGTTGCTCGAGAAGATACCGTTTCGTCTTGTGGCGTCTGTCGGCATTGCGGGCACCTGTGCCGCGATTATGTTTCACTACGTGGTCTTCGGACCACACCGGTTGGCGCCGGACGAGGCGAAGGCGCGCAAGTCCTTTCGCCGTTTAGGCTTCGGCGAGCGACTGATTCATGCGTGCGCCTTGCTGAGCTGCGTGACGCTGGCTGTCACGGGCCTGATCGCGGCGATCGGCTTCGGTTCGAGGATTCACGGCTGGCTGTGGATCATCCACGCGTTTGCAGCGCCGGTATTCTGTTTTGCGCTGTTGGCGGTCGTGGCCATGTGGGCGCGTGATGGCCGGTTCGCCGGCTATGACTGGAAGTGGATGCTGTACATGGGCGGCTACGTCGGCATCGGCAAGCACAAGGCCTTGCCGGCCGGGCGATTCAATGCCGGCCAGAAGATGTATTTCTGGATGATCGCAGGGCTAGGCCTGTTGGTGGTGTTTTCCGGAATCGGTCGCATGTTTCCGGTGTTCAGCGATGAGATCCAGCAGTATCTCTATTATCTGCACCGGTATGCGACGCTGTTGGCAACGATGGTGGTGATTGGGCACGCCTACCTGGGCACGCTGGCCAATCCCGGCACGTTCCAGGCGGCGCTTACCGGGCGCGTGAGCGAGCCGTGGGCGCGCAGACACCATCCCGTTTGGTGGGAAGAATGCGTGAATAAGCCCGGCAAGAAGTAGTCTTTCTTAGTGTAATCAGCGGGGAACCGCTGTGTGGTGTAGGTCAAGAGATAGTCGAAATCGGCGCGGACGTGCGGTCCGTGTATTTCTCCGGAGGAGATGAGATGAAGACGAGCACGTGGTTGGTAGTACTGTCGGTTTGCACATTGTTTGTGGCGATGATGCCGGCCCAGGCGGCCGAAGGCGATGGCGGGCTGGTGCCGCTCAAGTTGAAGCTCCCCAAGCCCATGTTCATCGGAACGCCGAAGAATATCCAGGCGCCCAACCTCGAAAAGGCCGGCACGAAGCATCAGCCTGTCATGGTTCCCGCCGATGCCGTCAACCTTGCGCTTGAGAAATCGGTCACGTCCAGCGATAACGAGCCGATCATTGGCGATCTCGAGCAGATCACGGATGGCGACAAGGAAGGCGCAGACGGCAGTTTCGTCGAGTTGGGCCCGGATGTGCAGTGGGTTCAGATCGACCTTGGCCAGGCGTGCGAAGTGTACGCCGTGGTCGTGTGGCACTATCACTCGCAGGCGCGCGTCTACAACGACGTCGTTATCCAGTGTGCCGATGATGCGGACTTCATCGAGAACGTCAAGACCTTGTACAGCAACGATCACGATAACTCGGCGGGCCTCGGCGTCGGCAAAGAGAAGGCCTACATCGAGACCAACGAAGGCTATCAGATTGACGCGAAGGGCGCGAAGACGCAGTACATCCGGCTCTACAGCAATCGGAACACCTCGAACGACATGAACCACTACATCGAGGTGGAAGTCTACGGGCGTCCTGCTAGCTAAGGCGTTCCGGCATCCGATAGCGTCCGGCGTGTGCGGCATCGTTTCCGTGACTGAGCGGCGATGGGGGAGAGGGTCTCTGTCCATCGCGGAGGATCGGATGTGAAGCTCCGTGGCGCAAGATGTGTGGTTGCGGCTTTCGTCTGCGTATGGTTGTTGGCGCCTGCGGCGGTCGCCGAGGAACTGGTACCGCTCAAGCTTGATCTGCCAAAGCCCGAAATCCACGGCACACGCAAGGACATTCGCGCACCGAATCTCGAGAAGAAGGACACCGTACATCCGCCGGTCATGGTGCCGAAGGATGTCGTCAATCTCGCGTTGGGCAAGCCGGTCAAGTCGAGTGACAATGAGCCCATCATTGGCGATCTCGAACAGATCACGGATGGCGAGAAGAGCGGCGCTGAAGGCAACTTCGTCGAACTCGGCCCAGATCTCCAGTGGGTCCAGATCGATCTCGGCAGGGTGTGCGAGGTGTATGCCGTGGCGTTCTGGCATTACCACTCGCAAGAGCGTGCTTACCACGACGTGGTTGTGCAGTGCGCCGATGACGCGGATTTCATTGAGACCGTGCGAACGCTGTACAACAACGATCACGACAACTCGTCCGGCCTCGGCGTTGGGAAGGACAAGGCCTACGTCGAGACGAACAAGGGCTACTCGATCGACGCGAAGGGCGTCAAGACGCGTTTCATCCGCCTGTACAGTAACCGAAACTCCTCGAACGACACGAACCACTACATCGAGGTGGAGGTCTACGGGCGCCCGGCCGGATAAGCGTCCTATACTGGATTTCTGACCATGGCGTCCTGCAAATCGACGGGCATAGGGCCGCGCGTAGCGGCCATCGCGATTCTCCTCGTGGCAGTCGGAGCGTTGGCGCTCAGGCTGCCACGACTCGATCAGCGTCCCATGCACACGGACGAGGCGGTGCACACCGTCAAGGCCGGCATCCTCCTCGATACGCACCGCTACGTCTACGATCCCTACGAGTACCACGGCCCGACACACTACTACTGCGCCCTGCCATTCATTTGGGCCAGCGGCGCGCGGACCTTGGCCGACACGCAGGAGTGGATGTTCCGCATCGTGCCGGTGATCTTCGGTACGGCGCTGGTCTTGCTCGTACTTGGCCTGGCCGACGGCCTCGGCTGGGCGGCGGCTGCGTTTGCCGCGCTCTTGACGGCCCTATCGCCGGCAATGGCGTTCTACAGCCGCTACTACATCCAAGAGATGCTGCTCGTATTCTTCACGCTGGCGCTCTTGGTGTGCCTCTGGCGGTACTACTGCCGGCCTCGATGGGCCTGGGCGCTAACGGCCGGTGTGGCACTGGGCGCCATGCACGCCACCAAGGAAACCACCGTTATCGCGGCGGGGGCTATCGTGTTTGCGACCGTCGTGACGGCCTTGTGGTCCCGGGGCAGCCGTGTGGAGGGCGTGTCGACGGACACTGACAGACCGGCCAGGCCACGGTGGCAGCACCTGGCCGGCGGGCTGGTTCTCGCAGCACTCGTCTCGACGACGTTGCTGTCGGCCTTCTTCACGAACCTGCACGAACCCATCGACGCCGTGCGGGCGCTGTTCACCTATATCGGCCGAGGCGCGGCCGGCGCCGGACGGGCCGACGGCGCACATTTTCACGATCATCCGTGGCACTACTACCTCGAGATGCTCCTCTTCGCGAAGTACGCGCCCGGTCCGTGGTGGAGCGAGGCGTTCATCGTAGCCTTGTCCGTTGTCGGGTCCCTCATGGCTTTTGGCCGCGCCGGCGGGGACCTGAACAAAGCACCCTCGCGCACGCTGGTGCGATTCCTGCTTCTCTACACGCTGTTTTCGATTGTGGTGTACAGCGCCATTCCGTACAAGACGCCGTGGTGTATGCTGAGCTTCCTCAACGGCATGATCTTGTTGGCGGGTGTTGGCGCTGTGGCGCTGGTTCGCGTGATGCCGTACCGCGTTCTCAAAGGCGTCGTTGTGCTGGCGCTACTGGCTGGCGCCGCGCAGCTCGGCATGCAGGCCTACCGCAGCGCGTACACGTTCAACTGCGATTACCGGAATCCGTACGTCTACGGCCATTCCGCGTCCGACGTCATTCGCCTGGGCGAGCGCATGGAAGCATTGGCCGCGGTAGACGACCAAGGCCATGACCTGCTGATCAAGATCATCGCGCCGGATGGCGACTACTGGCCCATGCCGTGGTACCTGCGCCGGTTCACGCAGGTCGGCTACTGGAGCGAGATTCCCGAGGATCCGGATGCGGCCGTTATCATTGCCTCGACGGATCTCGAGGAGGCTCTCAACGACCGGCTGACGGGCGAATACATGACTGAGTACTACGGCCTGCGACCTGAAGTGCTGATCACCGTCTTCATTCGCAGCGACTTGTGGGACGAGTTCATCGCGACGCGCATGTAACGGCTCCCACCGCGGCAGAGGATCGACGCGTGCCTCAAGAGGGACTGCAACGTTTCGCGCACGAGGCTATGGCGACTACGTTCGAAGTCGTCGTGGCAGGCCAAGAGCGTGCGTACGCGCAACAAGCGGCCGATGCCGTGTTTGCGGAGATCGACCTGGTCGAAGCCGCCCTGAGCCGCTATATCGAGTCCAGCGATGTGTCGAAGCTCAACCATCTTGCCGCCGGCGTGACCACGACCGTCGGCAGCCGTGCATTCGAGTGCCTCGAAATGGCGGCGCGCGTCTGGAAGGATACGGGCGGGGCCTTTGACGTGACGATCGGGCCGCTCATGGCCTGCTGGCGCAATCCGGACAAGTCGCTGCGTAAGCCTTCCGAGGCCGAGTTGGCCGAGGCGCGGGCCAAGGTCGGCATGAATCTCGTAAAATTGGATCCTGCCAACCATACGGTGCGCCTGGCCGCAGACGGCATGCGGATCGATCTCGGCGGTATCGGGAAAGGATTCGCTCTAGACAAAGCAGCCGAGATGCTGGGCGATTGGGGCGTCAAGAACGCCGTGGTGCACGGCGGCACGAGCACCGTGCTGGCCCTTGGCGCGCCGCCGGGCGATAATGGATGGCCGCTAGGCGTTGGCGGCGCCGGCAAGGATGCGCTAAGCGCCGGGCGCGTGTTCCTGCGCGACCGGGCGCTCAGCGGCTCCGGTGTGGAGCTGCAAGGTCGACACATTTTCGATCCGCGCGCAGGCGGGCCGGCCATGGGCAAGACCGGTACGTGGTCTGTGTGTCCCTCCGCGACAGTGGCCGATGCCTTGTCGACGGCGTTCATGGTGATGACTGTCGGCGAAGTCGAGGCCTATTGCAAGAAGCACGCGGACACCTGCGCGCTGCTCTTGATCGAGGGCGAAGGCGCCCGGCGGTACGTGGCCTATGGCGATTGGGCCGGCCTTGGCCTGGACACAAAGCTGCTGAACGAGAAGAACTGATCGGACCGATCGGTCCGATCCGTCCGATCTGGCTGGAGGTTGCCATGGAGAAAGACAGCGCACCGAACGCCGAACTCACCCTCCGCGATCACTTGGCCATGACGCGCACCACGTTGGCCAATGAGCGGACGTTCCTGGCGTATGTGCGCACCGCGTTGGCGCTGGTAGGAGCCGGGGCGTTCTTCATCAAGTTCGTCGGAACGGCGCGGATGGCCGGTCTCGGCTGGGCGAGCGTGGCCCTCGGCCTCGTCGTTCTTGCGATCGGTTATCGGCGCTATCGGCAGACGAAGTCCGCCGTCGCGCGGATGACAGACCAAGCGAGGCCCTAGCCTTGGACCACCTCGGCAGCCTTCAGGCGCGCCAACTCACGGGGCAAGTGCGTTTCGTACGGCTCCCAGTCAATCCACTCGCCACTCACGTAGCCGCCGTATCCGAGCGTGTCGAGCAACTCGAGCGCGCGGCGGTGATCGATGTCGCCTTCGCCGACGGGCACCAAGACCCACTGGCCGTCGCGGGTAGCGCCATCGTGCACGTGGAGGTGGCGTATCCACGGTTTCAGCGTCTCGAAGGCTTCATCCATCGTGGCGCCGCCACGGTGGACCGGATGCATGATGTCCCAGTTGATCGCGATCGCCGAATGATTCACCTGGCGCATGACTGCGGCGAGATGCGCCGGATGGCACCAGTCGTCATGGGTCTCGATGCACACCGTTACAGCGCGCTGGGCCGCACGGTCCGCCACGGCGTCGAGCGCCCGGACGAGAAGGTCTGTCGCCTGTTCTCGGCTGACGCCCTCCGGCAACGCCCCGCCGAAAACACGGATGGCCGGACTACCCACGTCGCCCGCGAGATCGATGTATCGCAGCGTATCCTCGGTCATCGCGCCGGTCGTGGCCGGGTCGGCGTAACGGCACGAGGTGGCAATGCAACACAGCACGATTCCGGCATCCTCGGCCGTGGCGCGGATTTCACGGCGCCGGGCGGCGGTGGCCTCGAGTTCCACACCATGGCCATGGCTGCACACGGTGCGCGGCTCGATGCCTTCGTAACCGAGTCGACGCGCAACGGCGAGGTTCTCGTCGAGCGTCAAGGTAGGCGTGGAGAATGTCATGAATGAGTACTTTATTGAGACACTCCTTTTGAAAGAGAAGCCACGGCAGGCGCCTCGAAGCGATCGCCCGGTCCTACGTTGACGAGCCAGACATCCTGGCCTTCGACCAAACCATGTTCTTCGCCCAACGGTGTGGCCATGCGAATCCGGCCGTCGCCGACCTGGCTTATGACATGATAGCCGGCGAAGCCGGCATCGGTCACGGAAGTACCGCAGTACTCCGGCTCGAAGATGAACGCCGTGTCGGTCACGAGGGCGTCCGCTTCGATGCCGGTGAGATGGGCACGACCAACGAGTAGGTCGTCTCGCGTCGTGAGTACGAGGTCGGAACCGTCTAGGCTTGCTGAGACTACGGGATGCGCCGTCCTGTGGAGATCATTCTCGAAATGGACGACACGTCCGGCGAGCGATGACGGGGCGAAGCCCACCGGAACCTGTTCGAGCCTGATTCGGACGGCTTGTTTCATTGGTTCGACGGCAGTAACGGTGCCGTCGAGGCGATTCTCCGCTCTGATATCGCATCGGGCCGCGTTCAGGTAGGTCCCGTCGGCCAGAAAGGCGCTCACGGCCTCGCCGTCGACGAAGCGCACAGCCGCACAGGCCGCATCCGTGGCCACGTGGGCATCCGCGACGCTCTTCTCGGCGCGCGGCGCTCCGAGGATAACCACGTCCCGGCGTCCGTCAACAAGATTCACTTCCACGGCCACGGCGTCGCCGTCGACGCCGAGTAGGCGCGCCTCGGCGATGATGGGCGTCTCTCCAAAGGGCTCGATGAGGCTGACAAACCGGCTTGATAGGCCCTCGTCGCCGGCCCGGCGGGCGATGGCATACGTGATGAGTTGCTTGTACTTCACCGGCGACACCTGCGCCTGGGCGAGGATAAACTGCGCGTCGGCCGGCGCCAACAGGCGAACCCGCAGGCGCGCGTTCTCGTCCTTCTCGTGCCGCCATTCGCCATGCCATGTGCCTTGACGCAGCCGGCGGACGTTGACGAGGTGCTGGAAGCCGGAGCCGGTGTAGCCATAGAACGTGCCTTGGTAGTCTTCGGCGGCGAGCGTTGGATTGTCATAGATCATGCCGAGGGGCACGTCCGCGCCGGCCAAAGTCCCTTGGGCTTGCGCGTCCCATTCGCCGCCGTGGACCTCGAATGTGCCCGGCGGGCCGTGGAGGCTGTAATCGTGCTGATGGCCACCCTCGATGTTGAATATGTCGATGAAGTAGGCGTTGGCCTCGTCGACATCCACCATGACCATGCGCCGGCGGTAGCTCTGGCACTGCGGATACGTCGCGGCGGCATCGACGTCCACGACGCGCGCGAAATCGCCGTCGGCGAAGAGGTGAACCGTTCCGGCGCGGTTATCGAGTTGCCGTTGCGCATCCACGGTCACCGTGTTGTGGTTGATCGTGTTCTTCGACCACGTGTAGATGCCGCTCACGTAACCGTTCATGAAATCCGGATAGCCGAGATCCGGCATCATCGGCTGGCCGTTGGCGAAGACATCGAAGTGCAGCCTATCGAAATGGCCATGGCCGCCGCGGAATCCATAGTACATCGCGGCGGACACGTTGTCGGCCGCGTTGTTCAAGACGCTCATGCCGTAGCCGTCGAGGAGGCGTGACCGTTGCGCCGGATACTCGCCGGCGGGCGCTTCGATGATGGGTTGGAAGAGGCTTTCGAACGAGACGAAGCAGGCTTCGCCGGTGGCCTTGAACGCGGCGAGGTGCGTTAGAAAACGCGGGTCGCCGTAGGCGCGATAGGCTGCCTGGAACACGCCGCCATCGCATCCGACCATGCCACCGTAGACGCTGCCGCTGTCGCCCAAGGCCGGCGTGAACTGCCGCGCATTGTGCATGTCGAGCACGCCCTCGTAGAGGCGTTTCATCTTGGGTATGGCGTAAACGTCCCGGCCGGCCAGCTTGAGGCAATCGCCGACCGAGGTGATATTGGCCACCCAGGACCAGTTGTAGCCGGGCGAGGTTTCGTACGGCAGGCCGTCGCGATACACGAGATTGTACAGCGCGTAGTTCAGCCCGGTTTGCGCCGTGTTCGACCCGGAATAGGTGAAAATACCGTCAAGCCATTCGTCGACCTTGCCGTATTGACGGGCGGCCACGGTATAGGCGAGGGCGCGTTGGTGCATGCCGAAGTTGCCGCGTATCTCGTTGGCGAACACGGCGTCGATGCCCTCTTCGAGAACGTTTGCCTCGATGTGCGCACGGATCTCCTCTCCGGTTCGACCGGACAGTTGCTGCGCGGCATGGTCGCCGTCGATGGTCTCCCAGACGTAGTCGTAGGTCCGCGCGAACACGGTCAACGTGCCCGTCTCCCAGATCAGATTGACGATTTTGCCCCCGTAGTGGCCACCGCGCTGGCCCTCGAGAAAACCGTAGCGCGACTGGTTGTGGTAGTCCATGGCCGGATAGACCTCGGCAACGCGGTCGAGCATGATCACCGCCTTGTGTGCGTAGCGGGGATCGCTGGTGATCACGTAGGCCTTGCCGAGATTGTCGAGGGCGGGCTGGAGATGATTCAGCCACGTCCAGTGGTTGGCGTAGGCCACAAACCAGTACCGGTCGTTCGGCCCGTGCCAGCCCCAGCCATCATCGGCGTATTCGCCTTCGAGATACTGCTTATCTTTGGATCCGCTGCGGTAGTAGGCCTCGAAATCATTGTCCGGAAACACGCTCCCACAGATCGGACACTTCACCTTGAAGGGCCGATCGAGGTCGATGATCCACGGATAGGTGCCGCCCTTCTCATAGATGGCTTTGCCACATTTCGGGCAGCCCATGGTGCAGACGTTGAAGGCGCGAGGCACCTGCGCGGACGCAATCGCGTCACGGAGCCTCTGGTCCGGCCACTCGAGCCACGGATTAGCAGCCTTGATGATGCCGTCGGCGATCTCCTTGGCCGGCCCATAGATCTCGATGTTCTTGCGCGCAAGGTTGATCTGGGCATCACTCAGCAGGCAGCGCTTGTCCTTGAGCGGGAACTGGGGCGTGCGCTGCTGGGCCTCGGCCTGCGCGTGGGCGCCGGATGCCGCGAGGAGCATGAACAGCGCAACGGCGACGAGCACGTCCATACCTGCACTTCGAATCATCACAATTCCTCCGTGTTGCGGTCAGTTCTCGACAAGGATCCCGGCGATCGCCTCTTTGCCGGCAATGAGGTCCACTACGCGCACCTTCCATGTGCCGGGCGCGTCGTTTGCGGCAGCGATGAACCGGAAGGTGCAGACACCATCGCGCGTCGCGGTGTAGCGGCCCCACTGGTCGGGACGCTGGGCCGGATCGGTGACCTCGATTTTGAGCGGCAGTGCCCCGTTGAAGGGTTTGCCGGATTCGCCGACCACCTGGATACGGATGTTGATGTCCTCGCCGGCGTTAGCGCGCTCAGGAGCCGTGATCGCAACCGAGCCGATGGGTTCCGGCAGCGCCGCGATGAGCTTGCCGCGCGCGGCCGGGAGCCGCGTGGTGAACACGGCAACCCCGTCCTGCTCTTCGTAAGTCACCGGCACATGGGCAAGGGCGTCGTAGAGGACCGGCCGACCGTCGAGGGCTACACGCAAATCAGCGGTTTGCGCTACGCCGAGCTCGAAACGCAGTTTCCAATGGCCAAAACGGGGGCCGTAGGTCTGGTCGTCATTGATGAAGAAGTGATAGCGAGCATCGCCGGCATCGAGGCTGTTCACGAGGACACGGGGACTCGCGGCAGCGGCCTCGCGGGTAACGCCCTCCAGCAGCGGCGCCAGATCTCGCGCGTAGCGTTCCATGATCTCGCGGTCTTCCTCGGCCGTGACGGCGTCGCCTGTGGCCAAAGCCGTTCCGGCAATGCGATTCCAGTGACCAAAGTCGAACTCGGTGATTGCGGCGCCAGGGATGGCCGCTCTCAGCTCGTTGTTCGCGATGACGCGGCCGCCTTTCTGGGCGAATGCGCAGATGCGCGCATGCTCGGAACGAAGCAGCGTATCGGCCTTCGGCATGACAAGCACCTCGTAGCGGTCGAGCGCGCCCTCGAGGATATCCTCATCCAGCAATACGTCGAAAGGCACGTGATTGCGCATGAGTAGCGTGGCGTAGGGTAGCGTCTTCTCGTTCTCGTAACCGGAAAGCCAGTCGCTGGCGCGGAACCACGTGGATGCCGCCGACATGAGCAGGGCGACGCGCGGCGCGACGCGTTTCGAGGCAAGGATGGCCGGACCGTATGGCTTGACGAGGGCCGCGCAGACCTCGCCGATGGCGTCGTAGGTCTCAGGCGAGCTGAAGTGCGGATCGAGCGTGGTTATCGTGGGGGACAGGCTGCCGCCTGAATAGAAGCAGAGGATGTCAGGACGCTGCGATAGGACGAGCCACATGGCCTCGCGTGCGTAGTCGGGCCCGGCGGTGAAATAGGGATCCTTGCCCGAGAAATCCCGAGAGAGGTCGGCGGTCGACTCGTCCAGCGGCATCACGAACCGGGCATACACGAACAGCGTGATGTCCTGATGGACAAGCTGTTGCTCCGGGCGCGCGGCGGCCTGGAGGTACGTCGTGTAGCACAGGCGCTTGATGTCCGGCGCGCCGTAGGTCCATGTGCCGATGCAGTCCAGGCCCTTGTGCGAGTGGCGCACGGGTGCTAGCCGGTATGGTTCGTGCCACGTGATCAGGTCCGGGCGGTGACGCTTGACAATCTCGTTCTGGATCTCGTTCAGCGGCGCCATGCCGTGGCCGCGTTGCCACCACCACTGAAGGAAGCGATATCGCGGATTGTCGTCTTCGATGATCCCCTCGATGACCGTGGCCGGGCCCGCAATCTCGCCTTTCCCGACAACGAATTCGCGAATATCGAGGCCGGTTTCCTCGCGGCAGAGCGCCGCGGCTGCCTCATTCACGCAGTACGGCGTCTGCCATTCGCTATCGAGCATGACGTGGCGCAGACCGGGATAGTCGCGCGCCAGGTTCATCCAGGATTCGACGGCCGTTTTCGTGTAGTCAACGACTTCCGGCTCGAGAGGATAGACCTTCTCGGATCGCGAGCCATCGGGAAGCATGGCCTTCACGTCCTCGAGATCGTTCCACTTGTCGGAGAGGAGTGTGTGGAAGTACAGGCCAAGGTCGAAGTCGTAGCGCGTGGCATCATCCATCGTGTGCCGGGCATGAGACACCGTATCCGCCGAGACGGCATCCGTGGGATCGCGATAAGACGAGAGCCAACCGCCGGTGAAACCGCGCGCCATCCACCATGGCATATCGGAGCCACCGCCGCCCCAACGCCAGACAGGCATACGCTCGGTGTCAAACGCGCGCGCCACCGTCAGCGGAAACCTCGCCTCGCCGCACGGCTGGCCGCCTGCGGTGGCCTCTGCGGTGACTGTGTAGTCGCCCGCGCGGAGGAGGCGGGTGTCGATGGTATACACGGCCGCGCCGTCTTGGATGGGGACTTGTGCCCGCTGATAGCCGTCAACGGCAAACCCGACGGTGTCACCCTTGGACGCGGCCAGTCTCAAATGGCACTGCTCGCCCCGCACGCAAACGTGCCGCGCCTCTTCGAAGGCCACGTCTGCGGCGTCTGCGCCGGCACACCATGACGCGATGAACATGAGTTGAAGCACCAAAGAAAGGCGGTTCACGGCGTTCCTCCCGTTTTGCTCAGACCCATTCGTGTATTGGCCGCACCCATGCATTATAATGATTCGAACACGCGGTGACGAGGGGAGAGTGCCATGACGCGACGACGATTCCTAAACGCGATGGCGGGAAGCATGGCGGCCGCGACACTGCCGGGTTGGGGGAGTCATGCGGCGGAGGAGCCACGGAAGCGTCCGAATATCCTCGTGATCCTCGCCGACGACATGGGATTCTCGGATCTCGGCTGCTACGGTTCGGAGATCCGGACGCCGAATCTCGACGGCCTTGCCGCAAACGGCCTTCGGTTTACGCAGTTCTACTGTGCCGCGCGCTGTTGCCCTTCGCGCGCCTCGTTGCTCACCGGCCTCTATCCGCATCAGGCCGGCATGGGCGCTATGGTTTCTATGGGGCCAGATGTCGAGGAAGGGCCGTATCAGGGCTACCTGAATGATCGCTGCGTGACCATTGCCGAGGCCCTCCGGCCGGCCGGCTACCGGACGTACATGTCCGGCAAGTGGCACGTAGGCGAACGGGAACCGCACTGGCCTGAGAAGCGTGGTTTCGACCGCTACTTCGGCCTCGCGAGCGGCGCGTCGAGCTACTGGGAACTCCTCGAGGAGGACCGGAAGCGGGTCATGGTCCTCGACGACAAGCCGTTCACGCCTCAGGGCGACGATTTCTACATGACGGATGCGTTCGCGGACTACGCCGTCAAGTGCCTCGACGAGCACACCGAACGGCCCGAGCCGTTCTTTCTGTACCTGGCCTTCACCGCGCCGCATTGGCCCCTTCATGCCTGGCCCGAGGATATTGCCAAGTACAAAGGCTCGTACCTATGCGGCTGGGACGAACTTCGTGAGCGCCGTTACAAGCGCATGCGTGAACTCGGGATCATCCGCGATTTCTGGGCCTTGTCTCCTCGGGATTCCGAAGTGCCCGCATGGGACGACGTCGATGGCAAGGAGGATTGGGATCTCCGGATGTCCGTCTACGCGGCGATGATTGATCGCTTGGACCAAGGCATCGGCCGCGTGCTCGACAAGTTGCGCGAGATCGGCGAAGAGGAGAACACGCTCGTATTGTTCCTTTCCGACAACGGCGGCTGCCACGAGAGCGTCGAGAAGCGCAAACTGAACACGCCCGGCACGCGGCCTGGCGAGCGCGGATCCTTCGTGGCCTACCAGCGCCCGTGGGCCAACGCCAGCAACACGCCCTTCCGGCTCTTCAAGCACTGGATCCACGAAGGCGGCATCGCGACGCCGCTGATCGCGCGCTGGCCGGCCGTCATCGGCGAGGGCGGCGGCCTGACGCATCAGCGCGGCCACATCATCGACATTATGCCGACGTGTCTTGATGTCGCGGGTGCGGACTATCCTGCGTCGTTCAACGGTAAGCCCATCACGCCCGTCGAGGGCAAGAGTCTGGCGCCGGTGTTCCGTGGCGAGACGCGTGACGGACACGACGCGCTCTTCTGGGAACACTTCGGCAATCGGGGCATCATCCAAGGCAAGTGGAAACTGGTGGCCGTCGAGAAAGGCCATTGGGAGTTGTACGATCTCGAGAAGGATCGCACGGAACTGCATGATCTGTCCGGCGAACAGCCGGAGCGCGCCGCACAGATGTTTGCGCGATACGAGGAATGGGCGCAACGTGTCGGTGTGCGACCCAAAGCGTGAGCGACGGAGCGGCATGGGAGAACTTGCTCAACGGGAAGGGGAGAGAGCGATATGGACAACACGCGACAGATCAGCTACTGGACCATCGGCGGATTCGAAGGCGCCAAGCCGCCTGAGCAGGCCCTCGCCGAGGCGAAGAAGATGGGATATCAAGGCGTCGAACTAGGCTTCGACGGCGGCGAGTTCGGGCCGGGCATCTCGAAGAAGCGATGCAAGGAGATCCAAAACGCCGCGCGCGAGATGGACATGCCGATTCGCTCGCTGGCGTCCGGACTCTTCTGGACGCACCGATTCACCGACGAGCGCGCCTCCGAGCGCAAGGCCGCCATTGCCCTCGCCAAGGAGTATCTCCACGTGGCGAAATGGGTCGGCGCCAGAGTCGTGCTCATGCTGCCGGGCGCCGTGGCCGTGCCATGGGACGCTGAAGCGCCCGTGGTGCCATATCGCACGGCCTGGAAGAATGCAACGGCCTGTATCCGAAAGCTCGTTCCGGTGGCGAAGGATCTCGGCGTCACCATCGGTCTCGAAAACGTCTGGAACTGGTTCCTCGCGGATCCTATGGCCATGAAGGCCTTCGTCGACCAGTTCAAGACGCGCCGCATCGGCGTCTATTTCGATGTGGCCAACTGCCTGATCAACGGCTATCCGCAGCACTGGATCGAGATCCTCGGCAAGCGGATCGTTGCCGTGCACTTCAAGAACTTCTCGCGTACCGATTTCGCCGGCGGATTGCACGGATTCGGCGATGATCTCCTGAAAGGCGATATGGACTGGCCGGCTGTCGTCGCCGCGTTGAAGAGAGCCAAGTACACCGGGCCGGTCACGGCCGAGATGCTGCCCTTCTCCCGACTGCCCAACATGGTCTTGCCCGATATGAAATTGGCGCGCGCCACAGCCAAGAAGCTCGAGGCCATCTTGGCAGGATAGGGGCCAACCCTAGCGGAGGGTGCAATGAGCAAAAGCGTCGACCAGCGGAGACTGACGCGGCGGTCGCTGTTGAGGTTTGGGTTGGCGGCGCCGGCGCTCGTGGCGGCGAGTCGCGTGTCGGCGACCACGAAGACAGGAGGCGGCATGCGACCGAGCATTCTCTTCATCATGGGCGATCAGCATCGTGGGGATTGCATTGGCGCGGATGGGCATCCGGCCGTACGCACCCCGAACCTGGATCGGATTGCGCAGGAAGGCGTGCGATTTTCGAGCGCGTACAGCGCCGTGCCAAGTTGCACCCCGGCCCGAAGCGGCCTCCTGACCGGCCTGTCGCCCTATCACCACGGCATGCTCGGCTACGGACGCGTCGGCGAGCACTACGACATCGAGAAGCCGCGGATGCTCGGCGAGGCCGGCTACTATACGATGGGCATCGGCAAGATGCACTGGTGTCCGCAGCGCAACACGCACGGCTTCCACAAAGTCCTGCTCGATGAATCGAGTCGCGAAGAATCGCCCGAGTTCCGCAGTGACTACCGCTGCTGGTTCGAATCCGAGGCGCCCAACCTCGAGTATAACGCCACGGGCATTGGCTGGAACAGCTACCTGTCGAAACCCTATCTGTTCCCGGAACGACTCCATCCCACAGCGTGGACGGGCGAGACGGCGGTGCGCTTCCTCGATACCTATGAAGGCTCCGATCCCTTCTTCCTCAAGGTGTCTTTTGCACGGCCACACAGTCCGTACGATCCGCCCGAGCGATTCTGGAAGATGTACGAAGATGCGGATATCCCCAAGGCGGCGGTTGGCACTTGGGCCGCGCGCTATGCCCCTCGCAGTGGCGATGACGAGAGCATCTGGCATGGCGATCTCGGCCCGGAGCAGGTTCGGCGATCGCGCCAAGGATACTACGGAAACGTCTCTTTCATTGACGAGCAGATCGGCCGCCTGATCGAGGTGCTTGAGAAACGCGGCCGGCTCGAGGATACCCTCATCGTCTACACCGCCGACCACGGCGATATGACCGGCGACCACAACCTCTGGCGCAAGACCTACGCCTACGAGGCATCGGCGCGGATTCCTATGCTCATGCGCTGGCCGGAGGGTCTCGTGTCCGCCGAACGTGGCCAAGTCTCAGACAAACCGGTCGAGCTGCGCGATATTCTGCCGACCTTTCTCGACATCGCCGGCGCCGAGTCGCCCAAGCCGCTCGATGGCGATAGCCTGCTGAAGCTCGCCCGCGGTAAGGCCGAGGGATGGCGCGCGTACATCGATTTCGAGCACGACGTGTGCTACGGCCCCGAGAACCACTGGAACGGTCTGACCGACGGCCACTGGAAGTACATCTTCCACGCCCGAGATGGCGAGGAGCAGCTTTTCCATCTCGACAGCGATCCCGGCGAACTCAACGACCTCGCGGGCGTTGCCGCCCACGCAGATACGCTGCGTCTCTGGCGCGGCCGGCTCATCGACCACTTGTCCGAGCGTGGCGAACCCTTCGTCAAGAACGGCCAATTGGCGTTGCGGCCGGAACGGATGCTCTACGGCCCGAACTATCCCGGCTGCACCGCACCCGAGTACCGGGCGTCCGGCAAGAAGTAGCGGCGGCGGAAACCATCGCGAGGTGCGCGCAAGGCATGGTGCGGGGCTATGGGGCGAGTCGATCCTCTTCGGCCGGTGGCACATCGGCAACCTTGGCCATCGCGCGCTGGAACTTTGTCTTGTCCGCTCGCGAGGCGCGCCGTTCGAGGTACTCCTGCGTCTCGATAGCCGACAGCTTCTCGGCGAGGGCCAGCGTCACCAGTTGGTTGATAGAGACGTTCTCGCGCTTGGCCAGTTTGCGTACTTCGTCATGTAAGGAAGTCGGCAGACGCAGACTGATTGTACTCATGACAATTCTCCAATCTCGGCGAGGAACGCGGCGGGCGTCATGACCTTGACGCCGAAACGTTCTGCACCGGCGAAGTCGGCCTGGTTGAAGGTAACGACAAAGCCGCAACCGGCCGCTACGGCCACCTCAAGGACCATGTCATCGTCGGCGTCCCTAAGCGTCGGACGCCAGAGGTACGACACCTTTGTCAAAATTGCCACCGAACATATGTAGTCCAGAATGCGGTCGATGTCCTGGCCCGTCAAGCGCGTCTCCGGTGCCAAACGCCTTGCCGCATGCTCGTACTCCAAGAACAACGCAACGGAGATGGCCGTTTCGAAAAGGCCGTCGCCGACGAGCGACAACACCTTGAAGGAGGCACCACGCCTGCTCCGAAGCGCCGCAACCAAGACATTCGTGTCCAAGACCACTCGCGGGTAACTCATGATGGTATTATATATGATGCCGTCCGGAGTTATCCACAGGTCATGCACAAGGTCTCAACAACATATTCACACGATGACGTAGCGCAAAAAAGCCGCCTTTCCGTGGTGGAAAGGCGGCTTGAACCATGCGATTCAGTCCGCTGTTGCCTGTCCGTTGGATCGGAGCGTCTAGAGCATGTAGACGAAGGGGGATACGACGCCGGTGGTCGATCCGACGACCATCAACAGGCCCAGCAGCAACAAGAAGATGATGATCGGCGCGAGCCAGAATTTCTTGCGTACGCGCAAGAACGCCCAGATTTCCTTCACAATCTCCATGGTCTACCTTCCCTTGAGCCGAAAACCGCTCGATCTAGAACTGATTGAAGTAGTGCTCCATTTCCGTGGGCTGATCTTCGGGATCTTCCCAGTAGCTCGTGGCACTCGGGTCCCATTTGCGGTTGAGGGGGTCCTTACCCGCCAACCGCATGATCATCGCCGTCGGTAGGATTATACCGAAGAACGCGATGGTCAGCAAGAGACGCGTCATGAACCAATTCAAGGCTTCGGCGAACTTCATCCAGACGATCAGCACCGGCCTGAGTATGGCAGGTACCAAGAGGCCGAGCACCAGGAACACGGCGGCCACGGCGAAGAACGGATAGGGCGGTTCGCCGCGATGGAGCGCCCATCGGATCAGGCCGAGGACGGTAATCGCTACGGCCATGACCAGGCCGAAGTTGCGCTGCTGTTTTCTATCCGAGGTGTCGATGTCCATGGGCGCCTAATCCAGTTCGAACTCTTGCTTCCATGCGTCGTTTTCGGGCCACGGCTCCTGCTCTTTCTTGTCCAAAATGAAGTGGCCGAGCACGAGGTAATCCATACGCGTCCGCATGAAGCAGGTGTAGGCTTCATGAGGCGTGCAGACAATCGGCTCGCCGCGGACGTTGAACGAGGTGTTAATAATAACCGGACAGCCGGTCTTTGCGTAGAACCGCTCGAGAAGGCCGTAGTAGAGCGGATGATCCTTCTTGTCTACGGTCTGGATGCGCGCGGAGTTGTCAACGTGTGTGATAGCCGGCACTTCCGAGCGAATCACGCGCAGCTTGTCGAATCCCTGGGCGTCTTTCTCGGTGTCCGAGAGTTCACGCAGCCTGTCGCGGCGAACGTCGGCCACGAGCAGCATGTAGGGACTCTCGCGATCCAGGTCGAAGTAGTCGGAGACATGCTCGCTCATGACGGTTGGCGCGAAGGGGCGGAAGGATTCGCGGAACTTGATCTTCAAGTTGAGGACGGACTGCATATCGCGCGACCTCGGGTCGCCCAGGATGCTACGGGCGCCGAGGGCGCGTGGCCCAAACTCCATTCGGCCTTGGAACCAACCGGCCACGTTCTCGCTGGCGAGGATGTCGGCGACGGCGTCGCAAAGCTCCTCGTCTGTCTCGCAACGGCGGTACGGGATGCCCTCCTGCTCGAGGTAGGCCAGGATCTCTTCATCGCCGAAGTGCGGCCCGAGGTAGCTGGCTTTCTGGCGACGGTCGTGGACAACGCGCTCGTTACCGAGCAGTTGGTGCCACGCGAATAAGGCGCAGCCGAGGGCGTTGCCGGCATCGCCGGCAGCCGGCTGGATCCAGATATCGTCGAAGGGGCCCTCGCGCAGAAGCCGGCCGTTGGCGACGCAGTTCAGCGCAACGCCGCCGGCGATGCACAAGTGCTTCATGCCAGTGATCTTGTGGACGTGACGGGCCATGTGCAGAATCACGTCTTCCGTCACCACCTGCACCGATTTCGCGAGGTCCATCTCGCGCTGGGTCAGCTTGGTCTCAGGCGTGCGGCGAGGTCCGCCGAATAGCTTGGCAAAGGCCTCGTTGGTCATGCGTAGGCCGGCGCAGTAGTCGAAATACTCGAGATTGAGGCGGAACGAGCCGTCCTCGCGGATGTCGATCAGTTCGCGGCGGATGATGTCTTCGTACTTCGGCTCGCCGTAGGGCGCCAGGCCCATGAGCTTGTACTCGCCGCTATTTACCTTGAATCCGGTGAAGTATGTGAACGCCGAGTAGAGCAGGCCCAGGGAGTGGGGGAAGTTGATCTGCTTGAGGATCGTGACTTTGCTGTCTTCGCCGACGCCGTAAGTGGCTGTTGCCCATTCACCTACGCCGTCCAGCGTCAGAAACGCGGCCTTCTCGAAAGGGCTCGGGAAAAACGCGGCGGCGGCGTGGGACTGGTGGTGCTGCGCAAAAAGCACCTTGCCTTCGTAGCCCAGCAGCCGCCGGATCGTCGTGCGCATGAAGATCTTCTCTTTGAGCCAGGCCGGCATCTGCTGGTAAAAGCCGCGCAAACCATGCGGCGCGATGCCGAGGTAGGTCATGAGCAGGCGCTCGAACTTGACGAAGGGCTTGTCGTAGAAGACCACGTAATCGAGGTCGTTGATCTCGATACCGCCCTCGCCCAGGCAATACTCGATGGCGCGCTCCGGAAAGCGGGGATCGTGCTTCTTGCGCGTGAACCGCTCTTCCTGGGCGGCGGCTACGATGTCACCGTCCTCGACAAGACAGGCGGCGCTGTCATGGTAGAAGGCTGAGATACCCAGAATCTTCATACTTCACCTCAAGGAACCGAAATCTTACCTGCTCGTGTTCCCGATATGCAAATTGCGGGCCGGTTCGGGCTTGATTTTCCCACACGTTTGTGTGAATCTGCTGGCCGGGTGGGTTTTCGGCATAGCAAGACACAAGGAGATACAAGGTCCGTGATTATCGCCGATCCGTTGCCAAACATACCGTGGGAAGACAAACCGGCGGGGTGCGCCGATGTCGTGTGGCGCTACTCGGGGAATCCGGTGATTCGACGCGACGCGATTCCCACGTCGAACAGCATATTCAACAGCGCGGTCGTGCCTTTCGAAGGGGCCTTTGCCGGCGTGTTCCGCTGCGACGACAAACGCCGGTACATGCAGCTCCATGCCGGGCGCAGCCGCGACGGGATTCGGTGGGAGATCGAGCCGGAGCGAATCCGCTTTGATAGCGAGGATCCGGACCTGGCGCGCTGGGAGTACGGTTACGATCCGCGCGTCTGCTGGATCGAGGACCGCTACTACGTCACGTGGTGCAACGGCTGCCACGGCCCGACCATCGGTGTGGCCTACACGCATGACTTCAAAACCTTCTACCAGATGGAGAACGCCTTCATTCCGTTCAATCGGAACGGTGTCCTGTTCCCGAGGAAGATCCGCGGCCAGTACGTGATGCTGAGCCGGCCCAGCGATAACGGCCACACGCCGTTCGGCGACATCTGGTTGAGCCGCAGTCCGGACATGATCCACTGGGGCCAGCATCGCTTCGTGATGGGCACCAAGGGCGGCTGGCAGTCCACCAAGATTGGCGCCGGGCCGGTGCCCATCGAGACGCGCGAAGGATGGCTGCTCATCTACCACGGCGTGCTCACCTCGTGCAACGGATTCGTCTATAGCTTCGGCGCGGCGCTGCTCGATATCGACGAGCCGTGGAAAGTGCGGTATCGGACGGCGCCCTACCTCATGTCGCCGCAGACCACCTACGAGTGCGTGGGCGATACGCCGAACGTCGCGTTTCCGTGCGCGGCGCTGTGCTGTGGCGAGACGGGCCGCATCGCCATCTACTACGGCGGCGCCGACACGGTGACGGCGTTGGCTTTCGCTCAGGCCGAGGAACTCGTGGCCTTCATCAAGGCGAATTCGGCGCTGTAGCCAGGATGGATTTGATCCGGGCTCGACGGCTTGCCGATGGTGGTCCGTTCGCCGCACGCACTACCGCCAAAGCTGCTGGACTGTGCGAGGCCAGAGGGGCCGGGAGTGTCTGGAGGCACAAGGATGGTCAGTCTCGGTTGAACGCGTCGCAGACAGCGCCGAGTGTGCCGACAAGCGTAGCCATGTCCGGCGAGGCAGGGGCATTTCCAGGATAGGGAAGAAACGCGACATGGCCGTCCATGAAGAGGACATTGACGCCAAAGGGGAAATGGTTGAAGCCGGCCGCGTCTGTGGAGAGCCGGTCGAACATGATCCATATCTGGGAGGAGGCAGGCGGATCTGACGGCGCGCCATCCACGGATTGGCAGAGACGTTCCACTCCTTCGTGGAGGCGGTGAATGTACTCCGTGTCGCCGTTACCGTTTCCCTGGGATACGTGGAAATCGCTGTCCGCCACGCGGAAGCTGCCCATGGGCAAAGGCACCTCCTGCGAGATACAAGCCCGCAGGATTCCCAGTCCGATGGCCGCGAGCAACTTGTAGCTCTGCGTGGGCACTGAGCCATCGGGCAGACTGCTCAAGGCCTCCTGCTCGACTCCCGGAATGAGGGCGAAAAGGTCGCGGAGGGGGACGCCTTGCGCGCCATCATCACACTTGTCGAGTAGCCAACCCGTGTACACGTATCCGGCATCCATTTCCGACGCGGGCAGCACTACACGGCCCGTCTCATCGGCGAAGACCGCCGGCGTGTCCACACGATCCGATGGACACAACAGCAGCCGCATTTCCGAGAGATAGTCGGGATAGATGGCGCGGCGCATGGGGCCGAAGGCGATAGCGCCACTGGTGAGGGATTCGAGCTCAAGTTGCACGGGAGGGTACTTCTCTCCCAGCGCCTCGGATGCGTACATTTTGAAGACCATGCCCATTTGCCGAAGGTTGTTCTGGCAGCTCGCGCGGCGTGCCCGCTCGCGGGCCCCCGAGAGGGCCGGCAACAGCAGCGATGCCAGAAGGCTGATGATGCCGATAGCCACCAAGAGCTCCAGTAGGGTGAATCCACGGTTGACCACATGTGCCGAGCACATCTGTGCCTTCTCCTTGTCGGCGTTCCTTCTTGTAGCGGTTGTGAATATCGAGGCGAAGAGGAGGACTGCCGCAACGAACGCAACGGATAGCGAGATGTGCTGGGCAAGGGTCCAGCCCAGCGCTCCATAGCCTGGGCAGTCGGCGCGGAAGAATTGCACAACGAACCGGGACGTGGGATAGAGCGCCAGGTAGATCAGGCTGATCTGCCCCGAATAGGCACGGTGTCGCCAGCGTTGTTCAAGGATAAGCCATATCACCAGCGAAAGCGCGGCAGCGTACAAAGGCGTCGGGTGAACGGGCAGGGAGAGTGGGTCGCCGGCATTTATCAGTCCCTGTTCGAAGTGCGCGTAGTAAGCGCCGCCTGTGGAGCGTGGATAGCACACGCCCCAGGGCATCGCCGTGCACTTCCCGTAGCAGCAGCCATTCAGGAAGCAGCCTATGCGCGTTATGGCATAGCCAAGGCTCAGCGAAGGCGCGCAGATGTCGAGTACGGTCGATACGGGAATGCGTTTGGCGCCGGCATAGATGGCGGCGACTGCGATGCCGCCTATAAGCCCTCCATAGAACACGTGTCCAGGCCGCCAGAATGCCAACGCATCCGGCAAAACCGGTCCTTTTCCGAACTCGAGCAACCAGAATGCCCGCGAGCCCACCATCGCGCCCAGAAAGGCCCAGAGGGCGAGATCCCACTTCAGCCGCTCTGCCTCGTCCAGCCGGTACCACTTCTTGCGGAAGAGCGCCAATGCCGTGCCTAGCACAAAGGCAAGGAACAGCAGAGCCACGTAGGAAAGCACCACGACGGGACCAACTCTCAACAGGACAGGAGCCACGCACGCCTCCCTTCGAAATGCCGCTGCCTTATCTCGGGCGGAAGTGAAAGAGTCCTGCGCCAACGAGACAGGCGATGCCTACTGCGAACAAGAGGATGGAGATCCGGTGGCGCTGGGCGAATGCCTGTGCCCCCGTGGGCTCTCGCTCAGGCGTTTCGATGTTGGCAAGTTCTTTGCCAAACGAAGCCCCGGCGGCATTCAACTCGGCGAGCAAGGGAGCGCTATCCAGCGGCTCGGCGAACTTGCGTAGATACTTTTCCTGGAGTGAATCAAAGAGCTTCCTATTGAAGGCTCCTTGTTCGAGAGGCAATGAAGCGGCGAGATCGAGAAACTCCTTCGCCTTGGTTTCGTCCCCCAGGCTTATGGCAAAACTCAAGGCATCCAAGGCGGTTTTCTGGAAGTCCTTCGATTCGGCGCAGTTGTCGGGGTGCAGCTCACAGGCGAGATCGCTCTCGATCTCGAGCAGACCGAATCCCGGTTCCGCCGGCAAGCATTTCCGATTCACGTAGAAGACATGAGCCGTGCTGATCTCAGACTGAATCTCGGACAGGACGTTCTGCCGGTCTTGGCCCTGATACTTGGGCCTCTCTTCCGCCAGCGTAGAGCGCACACGCGTGAGGTAATCCTCAGCGGGCACGCCGAGCCGGCGGGCGATGTGCAGGCGTTCTGCTGGGGCCGCTATGTAGCGACATTGGTTGATGGTGGAGCGTTTTACCGCGAAGTTGATTTCACACGTCTGGTTGGGGTATTCCCGGATCGCGCGCGCAAGCCATTCGTCTGCGGCCTCAAACGCCCGGCGTCCCTCTTCGGTTTCTGCCACGCTGCCGATCCGGGATTCTCCCTCGCATTGATTGACCAATGCGTCCTCCGCAATGGAGAGATAGCAGCCGGCAATATCGAGAAGCGTGTGATAGCGGTCGGCCCTGCTCTTCCGCAGCTCCTTCTTCATCACATCCGTGAGTGGCATTTCACCGATGGCGGCGTAATGGCGCTTGAGTTCCTCAACTGCCTGCAGGTAGTTGCCGCTATGGAAATCGAAACCCGCGATATCGTGATGCTTTTTTGCGAATTCCCCTTCCATCGTCCCCTGTCGGATTTCGCTCATACTCAGGGCGCCCGAGTGAATTCCCTCGACGACCTCGGCCAATGCCTGTTGGCGCAAAGCAATCAACGCTACGTAGTCTTCACGCGAGGCACCGGCCTCGGCACAGCGGCTGGCAGCCGCCATCGCGGCGAAAGCCTTCTCTTCGGGGGGGAGATCGCTCTCCACGATCTCGCGCAAGAAAGCTCTTGCCTCCTCGAAGCGCCCAGACAAGGAGTAGATGAGAAGCAGGCTCGTGGCGAAACGGGCTTCTTCCTCCTTGTCTCCCGCGGCGGCCCACTCCCTCATCCGAGCCTCCAACCGCACCTCCCAATCCCGCATGGCGGCGGCGCGCTCCTCATCTGTCATTTCGTGACGTTTCGCCATGAATTGCTGCTTGAATTCGATATAGACGGGATCAAGCGCAACCGCTTTCAGCGTGGCGCAGAGGAGCACTGCGAGGCTCGCGATGGCCAGCCTCACCGGGCCCCATGAACGGCAAGTCCTGCTGGCCATTTCCACTCCTCCATGAAGCTCGGCGCACAGCACGAAGCTGCAAGGGCCGCCCCCCTCAAGGCGAACTCGGCGCCGTAGCCAGGATGGATTTCATCCACGCGTAGATCGCGTCACCAATTTGGCGATATCCTTCGGCGGCAGGATGGACGCCGTTGTTCAACCGGCTGACCTCTATCGCGGAACGGGCATTGCACGGCGCGGCAACCAACGGATAGTTGTGCACGCAGTCGAGATTCACGTAGGCCGGCACGATAGCGATGCGCTCGGCCTCGCGCCCTTCGTAACGCTCGAGCATGCGCACGATGTCGCGGTGTTGGTTACGCCGGTACTGCCAGCGTGTCTGGCCGCAGGCGTAGTTGGCGCCGAAGGCGTCTTGGGTCGCGGCGGGGCCGACGGGGGGCAGGAGGCCAATCCAGGCGTCCGGCGCGTCGCGGCGAATCATCTCGATGAGCGTGTCGAGATGGCTGAACATGTCATCGATGGAGGCGTCGATGGTGTCGTCCGTCGCGCCGAAGGTGTCGTTGCAGCCCAAGAAGATGGTGATGAAATCCGGCGCGCGCCCACCGTTTACTTCGACGCAATACCGCGCGAAATCGAGACGTTTCTCGCCGCCTTCTACCTCGTACAGGAAGGGACTGCCGCACTCCTTTGCATTACCGGTGCGTGCCACGCCGGTGTAGTGCGTGGAGAATCGCTTGGCCGTCCAGCCGCCATAGCCCTCGTGTCGGTTGAGGGGCGCGCCCTCCTGAGGCACGTGCGAGCCGACCAGCGTAAGCGTAGGGCCGTTCGGCGGCACGCAAAGGTCGAGGAGATGCTGCGAGTAGATGGACGCGTGCGTCAGACTATCGCCGATGAGTAGGGCTGATACGGCCTGGTCCTTGCCGGCATCCTCGCGGATGACCACCAGCGTAGACGCAGCATCGGCCACTACGTGGTTGGCGGCGTCGCAGACTCGAATCGCGAACTCGTGGGCGCCGGCGTCCTCGGCTTTGGGCGTGAACGTCCATCGCTCCGACTGTTGAAGGCCCTTGGAGCACGACACGTCCACGGCGTAATTGTCGAGGTTGAGGGCGAGAATCACGTCCTCGAAGTAGACGTTGCACTCAATTCCGGAGACGGCATAGACGTGTCTTGGTAGGACGATTTCGAGGGTGTCGTCTGCGGCCGGGTCTTGGGCTGCCGGAGCCAGCGCGAGACCTATACACCACAGCGTGACGCAAAGCATTTTGTTCATGGGCGACCTCTCACATGGCTTGAAGTGCGACGGAAGCTTTGATGGGGTAGCTGCACGTGCAGCGGTTGGTGGCGTCAGGCATGAGCAGTAGCCCGCCGGCGGGAATGGCGTTGATCCAGCATCCGGGCCTTACGCCGCCGTAGTTATGCGTCTCGGGATCACCGAGCAGATCGATGTAGCCGAGGGTGGCGGAGCGAAACACGAGTAGGTTCGGCGAACCGGCGATGGTGCCGCAGCCGTAGCTGCGCGTGAACTGCCACGGCACTTCGGCGCCGCTGGCCACGTCGCGCATGCGTTTTGCCTCGCCGGTCAGCAGGTCCCACGCGCCGGGCTGCATGTAGATGGTTCGGTCTTGAATGACGGGTCGCGACGCGTACTCGGCCTTGACATCCCAGAGCCGCTGGCCGGTCGAGGCGCGGAACACCGCCATCCGCCCGCCAACCTCCGAATTCAGGCGGAACCGCGTGGCCTGATAGCTCATCAGTAGTGCGTCATGTTCGACGCTGAGGGCCAGAAGCGTGCCGTAGATATCGCCGGTTTCTTGCCATACCACGTTGCCGGTGGTGGCGTCGAGGGCGACGAGCTTGCCGAGCGGATGCGGATCCTGGCCTTTCTCGACGCGGTCGCGGAGCGCCAGCGGCCGGTCGATGAGGAACAAACGGCCGCCGCCGATGGCGATCGAGTTGTTCCGGATCGATTGCTCGGCGCGGTACCGCCATTTGACGGCGCCCGTGTTTGCGTCCATGGCAAAGACTTCCGTAGATTCCGGAAACATGCCGGCCATGTCGGATTTCTGATAGGCCCACCAGGTGAGGTGTTCCGTGTTGGCCAGAGAGCCGTACAGCGTACCGTTCTCGATAGCGACGAAGCCCCAGGTGCCCGGTGATCCGTCGGCCTGGTTCAGCGTCGGGATTTCGCCGCGCACTTGGCCGGTGGCGACGTCCAACTTGACGCAGCGGTCTTTCAGGTTGATGTAGAGGGTGTCTCCCGCAACGCAGAAGTTGCTGCCGGTAGCGGATGTGCCGACGAGATGCTCTTGGTCGTGCGTGCCCATGATGCCGGACGCGGAGTACTCCCAGAGCGGCCGACCGTTGTATGCGTCTACGGCGCGGAATCCATCGAGGCCCTCGACGAAGAGGCGCCCATCCAGGAAAAGGGGCGCGGGGCCTCGGCCGTGGCGGGACGGCATGAAGAAATCGCTGTCGCGGAACCAGTGCATGCCGAGGGGGCCCTTAACCACGACGTCCGCCGAGCAGTTGACATTGGCGGGCGTGCAGTACTGGTGCGTCCAAATGCCGGCATGCTCGAGCGGGCCGCGGGTGTCGACGGCCATAGCGTCGGGCGGGCCGAGGCACGACACGCCGCCGAAGGGCCGTTGGAGACGCGCCACGGTGGCCGCGGGTACGGCCGATGCTCCATCCTGCAGCGACTGCGCAGACACAATCAGGTTGGCGAAATACGGGGGATAGGGGAGGGCGGCCGGGTCGCCTTGGTGAACGGTCACGCGCGTGCCGTAGAGCCCGGCGGCATCGAGGCGCTCGCGGGCCGCGCTGACCTTCCCGGCATCGGGATCTACGGCGTAAATGAGGAGATTCGTCTCGGCGGCCAGCGCCTGGGCCAGTTGTCCGTCGCCGCACGCGATATCGACGCAGTAGCCGTCCGTGATGCCTGTCGCCACGACGATGGCTTTGGCGGCATCGACGTACCGTTGCTCGACGCTGTGGTCATGTCCCTCCGGCGGGCGAACCATTTTTGTTCTCGAAAAGAAGCCTTTCTTGCCGAAACAATGGATTGCACCGCGGTCAGTTGACACGTACAGGCGGTCATCGGCCGCCGCCAGGCCGAGTGGCCGACCTTCGAGTCGGGTCTTCCAGCACACCTCGTGGGATTCAAGGTCGATCATGAGCACCTGGCCATCGGCCGTGCCCAAGACGGCCCGGTTGCCAGCCGCGATCAGGGCTACGCCGTCCTTGACGTCCAGTTCGAGCTCCCATTCCGGCTTATTAACAGTCTTTACTGTGACGGGTTGGCCCTTTCTGTCTGTGGTTTCTTTGTCAACAATGAAAGCCGATCTGTTAATGGCTCGGAAGCAGTTGCCATTCGAGTACAAGATGTGGTAGGGAGTTACAGCGGTCGCATTGGTACTGAGGCCTGCGATTTCCTGGCCGGTATCGAGGCCGAACAGCCTGGCGCTATTCAGGAAACACTTGTCGATGGCCATGGCCTCGGACCCGCCGATTCCTCGCCCGTATTGCTGCAGATGGTAGAACAAAAGCCTGCCGTCCTGCCTGCTGAGCACGGCGGGAACCGAACGTCCGGTCGGCACGACGAGCGCGTCGCCTGTGGCCACGAGATACCCTTGTGGTATGACGCCGCTCTTGGCACGCGCCGTGGGATGGGGCTGATCCATCTCGATGCCGCCGCAGTCATCGTTGATCCAGAGCGTCTCGCCGGTTTGCGCGTCCAGGGCATAGAGGAAGATCTGCTCGGATGGCCAGATTCCGGCGCCGAAGTAGACGGTGTCGTCTAGGACCACGGGGCCGCCGCGCGCCGGACGGCGACTGACGATGCGATCATTGCCGAGAACCATGTCGGTCTCGGGCCCACCCTGTTTCCGCCAGAGGAGTCGACCGTTCCCGGCGGCCAGGCAGTAGAGAAAGCCATCGTCGCTGGCCGCGAAGAGGCGATCTCGCCACACGGCGGGCGCGAACCGAACGGGCGCGTCGCAGAAGAAGTGCCAACGCTCCTTGCCGGTGTTCGCGTCAAGGGCGTAGACCTTGCCGTCGGCCGAGCTTCCGAAATAGAGCGTGCCGTCGGCGACGACGACGTGGTAGGCGTGATCGTAGGGCATCCGATCGGTATGGACCCATGCCGGTGTCGGCGCGTGACGGGACACATACCTCCAAAGGAGCGAGGGCTTCGCAGGTAACGTCGTGGCCGTATAGCCGCCGCGCGTTGCGTCGGCCCGAAACTGCGGCCAGTCGCTTTGCGCGATCGCCGAGACAGTGAGGCACAGAGCGGCCGCCACCACCACGGTCATTCTCATGGTTCTATCCTCCGCGTTGTCTGACGCGGAAGACTCCGGGCCGCTATTCGGGAGTCTCCGCCGTTTCAGCCCAACGATTCCGAAACAGAATCCGGTCGAGCGGCTTTCGCTTGTGTGGCTTCTGCGGCGCCGCGGGGTCTCTGGGGTAGCCGACAGCGAGCATGACGTGCACGCGGACGTCTTCCGGTATGGCCAAGATCTCCTTGGCCCTGTCTTCGTTGAACCAGCCGACCCAGCAGGTCCCGAGGCCAAGCTCGGTGGCTTTGAGCGCCATATGCTCCATGGCAATGCCGAGATCGATCTGGTAGTAATCCGTGTCGGCGATCCGGCCGAAGACCTTGTTGACGAGAAGATCACGCTTGGCACATCCGACGATGATGAGTGGGGCCTCGCGCATGAACTTGTTGGCACCGAGTGCGCGCATGCCTTCCGTCGAGAGCTGGGCCAGTAACTCTCGATCTGTGACGGCGATGAATCGCCAGGTTTGGCTGTTATTGGCCGAGGGCGCCAACCGGCCTGCCTCGGCGATGGCGAGAATGTGTTCCTCGGGCACGGGGCGCTCGGAGTCGTAGGCGCGAACCGAATGGCGAGCTCGAACGATTTCGTCGAAGGTCATGGCCATGTCTTTCACCATCCTACTGTGCGATCTTCTCGGCCAGCCACGCGAGGTTCTCGGCGAAGCGGTCAATGGTTTCGAGCGCCTCGGTGTCCTGTTCCATCTCGCCGACTGCCTTGGCGATGCCTACATTCCAGTAGGTCGAGCCGGGCACGATCATATCGCTGATCATGAAGAAGAACATCAACTGCGCATAGGTGAAGTTCTCCCCGGCACGGCGTGCCACGGCGACGGGGCCGCCCAGTTTGCGGCTCAGCAGGTTGCCGTTCGCCCGGGCTACGTATCCGGCGCGCTGGAGCAGGGCCATCGTAGGCGATGTGGCCGACCCGAAGTACACCGGCGATCCGATCACAATGATGTCGGCGCGCTGCATCTTCTCGAAGACCTCGTGAAACACGTCATCCTTCTGCACGCACGTCTTGTCCTTCTTCTTGAAGCAGGTGCCGCACGCCGTGCAGGGCTTCACTTCAAGTCCGCCTAGTTGGACGAGTTCGCCTTCGATTCCGTGCGTCTTGAGTTGATCGAGCGTGCGCGTCAAGAGGACTGCGGTGTTGCCGTTCTTCCGAGCGCTTCCATTGATGGCCAATGCGTACATGACAATTCCCCTTTCCATACCGAGTTCCGTAAGGCCGCACGTCTCCTTGGCAGCGCACGGCTGGGAGCGATTATGGCATGTTTGCAGGCGCTGAGTGAAGGGGGAAAGGGGCGAGGCCTACTTCCACCACGTGATCGCCATGGGCTGGGCGTCCGAGGACTCGAAATCCACCGCGAAGCGGAAGGGCCCGGGGATCTTGGACACTTTGACGAGGATCGTGTTACGTCCCTGCTTGATGAACACCGGCGCCGCATCTTCCTTGAACTGGTCGTGCGGGATCTGGTCTAGGCACTCGTAGACCAACGCTCCGTTGAGCCAGACCTTCGTGGCATCCTGAAGGCCAAGTTTCATGACGGCGGATTGCCTCCGGTCCATGGTGAATTCAGCGTAGGCGTAGGCGGTGCCGTGGTCGAAGCGGGGGTAGTACTCGAAAATGGGGGAGAGGGCCTCCTGGAGTTCCAGGACGTGGTTCTTGGCGGCCAGCGTGAACCATGGCCTCCACTGAAGGGCCCGGTACCATCCGGGATAGGTTGCGCTGAAATCGATGGCGTGCTCGGGGGGATAGGCGGTGTCGTGACCGGCACCGCCCCAATTCGGAAACTCGCCGATCACCATCCACCGGCGGACGTTGCGCGTGCGTTCCTGACGCAGCCATTCGACCGCGTGCTGGTGAAGCGGCTGAGGCTCGTCGGAGGGAACGGAACGACGGGCGAAATGACGCAGCATGTTGGTCCACAACCGGTCTGCCACGGGATCTTCGCCAAGCTGCTCGAGAATGCGCAGATGCGTGAAGACAATCCGGCCGGCACCATAGCGTTGGACCAGGATGTCACTACCCCACCAGTCGGCTTGGCCCATCATGTAGTGCCCCTGGGCGATGGGAGTCGCATCGAAGGTTCCGCAGATGTCCTCGTCGCTGGACTCGAGGAAGGTCTTGGCCGGCACGACGTTCCGGTACGGTTGGCGCATGAGGCCTCGAGCGGGCAAGCCTTCGAACACAGGGTGGAGCTTAACGTAGTGGTACATGCCGAGGAAGGCCCCGACCGCGTCTTTGCTGGTGGCTCGAATCGAGGGATCGAGTACATCCGCCAGGTCATTCCAATCGTCAGGCGGCTCGAAAACGATGGCCACAGCGCCGTCTTCCACTTGGGCGAGAACCTGGGCAAGGTCGTTGTCCGGGTAGGCGCGGATCGTGTTGGCCAAGGGCGGAATAATGTGGATAGGCGCGCCGATGGATTCCGCCGTGGCCAGGCGCGTGCACGGGCCCTGCCAGACGTGCTGCGGGTCCAGTACGTGCACCGGCACGTCGCACGGCTGAACGGGCGGGCTCACGTGGAAGTCCAAGGCGCTCTGCCCGAGCACCTTGAGTCCTTGCATGAGACGCACAACGAATTGGTGGACGCCGGGCGAGCCGGATGCGGAGATCATGCCCGACCACAGTTCTTTCCCATGTCGGGGAATCCGAATGCTGCGTTTCTTCTTCCACAGCACTTGGTTCGTGGGTCCGATCACCTGCAGCGAGAGGTCGGCGTGCCCCTCCAGGCGTGGCTCGTTGGCGAGAAATACCGTTACGGCAACTTCACCTCGGAGGGTTAGATTCGTGCGCTGTGCTTGGATGATGGGACGAATCGGTGCCTGGACTTCCTTGAGTGTGTCGAACACCGGTTTGGGGCGACGCCAACGATCCAGCACCCCGGCGCAGAACTCGTGGCCGGCATCACAGAGCTGCGTATAGCAGTAGCCGGCGGTCTTCGAGTTGGCACGGATAGCGTCAATGTGGTGGCGGGCGGCATCGCACTGGAGTTCGCGGGCGGCCGCGGTGAGGCCGGCAAAATCGCCAAAGACCCGATCGAGCTCACGGTCGGCAAACCCTTGCTGAGCCGCTTCGAGCATCCGGGTGAGGAATCGCGCGTCCTTCCAGCGCGACTTGTCCGGGCCGTATTGGTCGATGACATCGCCGAGGTCTTCCATCCCGCCGAAGCCGAACTCGGAGAGGAAGTAGAGCTTGTCCGGATCGCCGTTGTTCAGGTAGTACTGGTCGATGTAGGTGTCGACCGGCGCACGCTGGTATACGTGGAGGTCGTCGTACGGCTCGAGCTCTTCATGATAGGGCCGCATGAACCGGGCGGGTTCGCGCGTACCGTTCACGCCGCCCGAATCGTCGATAATGAGGCGGCTCGGATCCAAGCGTCGGGCGAGGGCACAAAGGCCGTCCTTGATGGTCTGGGCGCCACCCTGCGTGACGTATCCGGCGTTTCCGGATTCGTTCAGCATGCCCCAGAGGACAACCGAGGGATGATTGCGGTCGCGGAGGATCATCTCGCGGACCTCACGTTCGCATCGCTCGCGGAGCTGCGGCGATTTCCGGATCCAGCCGATGGGCGGCTCTTCATAGAGCAGCAGGCCGATCTCGTCGGCGAGGTCGAGGGTGATCCTCGGCGCCGTCTTGATATGCAGACGGACCATATTGAACCCTGCGGCCTTGGCCAATTCGAGCTCACGGCGCGCGAGCTCGGGGGATTCCGGAGCCGCAAGCGTGCGCGCATAGTCGGGCTGATGCAACACAGCGCGCACGAAGATCGGTCGGTTGTTCAGGTGAAACTGGTTGTCCTTGACCGTGAACTCGCGCATGCCAAAGCGAACGTCAAGCGTGTCGACCACCTGGCCGTCCACGAGGTACTCGCATAGGAGTCGGTAGAGCTTGGGATTCTCGGGCGACCACGTTTCGTGGTCCGGGAACGACACCGCCATCGTTCCGGGCGGCCCCTCGGCGGTGTGGGATGTGCCTTCGATGGCGAGACGGGCCCTGCCGGCCGCCGCCGCAGTGACTGTGACGGTGAGTCGACCGCGGCGAACGTCGGGCTGGATATAGACGTCTTGGATGTGCGCTTCGTGGAGGCCCACAAGGGCCACGCTGCCCCAAAGGCCGGCGAAGGAGAAGTAACCGCCTTCTTTCGCAGTGGGGATCTCCTGGGGCTTGAACGGACCGTAGCCTTCCGGGCCATGAGGGTCGACGATGCGTACCGCGAGCCGGTTCGTGCCGGGCCGTAACGCACCGGACGACTCGAGGGCAAAGGGTGTGTAGCCCCCTTCGTGGTCGCCGAGTCTCACGCCGTTCAGCCAGACTTCAGCGTAGTAGTCCGCGGCCTCGAACCGGAGTTCGGAATACTGTTCGACGACGGCCAGGTCCGCCTCGAATTCGCGGAAATACCAGCCGACACCGTCGTAGTCAGGTACCCATAGATCCCAGACACTGGGCACCTCGACGTCGATGCCGGCGAGGGCGGGCGGCGTGGAGTACCAAGCCTCTTTGAGGCCGACGTCGTTCGGATCGAGAATGAGACGCCAAGGCCCATCGAGGGGTTGAATGATGCGATGTGAATGCATGGTCATGCGCTACGATGTGACGGAAAGCCGCACTGGATTCCCTCCGCGGCGAAGGGATGGTACCGCTGTGGTTGCAGACGATTCAAGTAGCGATCACTCCGGGGTTCGCGCGGCGACAACGCTGGGTCCCGCACGCCGAAAAGAAACGCCCGATTCATGGAACCGGGCGGAAACAGCTCACGAACTCGGATCGGCCGACTAGCGTCGGCGCAGCGCTCGGACACCGGCGAGCGCGCTGGCGAGGCCCAAGAGGCCCAGGGCCGTCGCGCCAGCAACCGGCATTGTCCCCGGCGCGAGAACGACGAGCGCCTTGGTTTCGCTCATGATGACCGCGCCGCTCACGGTAATCTCGCATTGGTAATAGCCCTGGTCATCGTACTCGGCATCCTTCACGGTGTACGCATTGACCGTAGCTCCGTCAATTGGGTTCCCGTTGAAGAACCACCGGTAAGTCGCGGAACCCGTGCTCCAACCGGCACGCGGATACACCGCAAAGGTGTAGTCCTGGCCGTATTCGATCGTTCCGCTGGCCGGGCCGGTCCACGGCGAGATTTCGATGATGCCCTTGTGTTTTCTGCTGGTACTATCTTCTCCGTCATTCCAGGTACCGTTGTCCCGCATCTCGCCGGCGTCTTCCTTGCTTCCCGAGTCGTTGGGTTCGCCCCCGTTCCAGTGAGCGTACCAGCCCGACACGAGCGAGCCCGTGGACTTCCCATTCCAGAAGTTCTGACCGCCTTCCTGCCACACCCAGCGTCCTTCTACGGCCTTGTCGTTCGCGCCGATCCACACCACGGCGCCTCCTGTGATATTGGCGAGCAGCCAGGCGTTCTCGGCGGCGTCATTGACCGTCGCCAGATAACCTCCCGTCCCGAGGGCCGCTGCCGCCGCTTCGGACCATGAGAGTTCGGCATCGGTCAGCTTGTAGTAGTGGCCGGTCGCGGGATTCGCGGTCCAGCCTTCCTGGGCCATAGCAATCGGAATGGCCAGGAACATGGCCAACAATACGAGAACCAGTCTACGGATTACTTCTGTCATGGCGTATAGATCCTTATGAAGACTCGTTTTTCCTGGGCAGGCATAGTACCCGCCGATTGCACAACGCACACACAACACGCCACCTCTCTGGCAACACAACCCCTCTCCTTGCACAACGCGCGAGTGAGCGGCTTCCAGCCAGAGTCACAACTGTACATCCGTATTGTAAGGAGACCGCTGAGTTTTGTCAAGTTTCGTTGACAGATTCCCACTCGCGCAAAGGGCCGCGATCACACAAAGGGGAATTCGATGTAAGTGATTATCTGACAGTTCTCTACAGCACATCCTCTGGACCGGATATCCTGGGCGCTCGCCGTTCCCACGGCCACGCTGGTTCGCCAGCGGGACAATCGGCTTGTCAGGGGAGCGCCAAGAACCGGAGGGCCGGGGGGTTGCATTTCTATGGTCGAAGCGCCGATACTCAGGCGGTAGGCGTGTCACGTGGGGCGCGCCATGGTGGAGTCTGCGGCCCGGTGCGGTCGCTGGAAGAAGGAGGAGCGAGATGCAGAAGGTGCTGATTATCGAATCGAATGGCAACGGGAAGGATCGACTCCAGCAGCTGCTCGACGACGGGTGGACGGTTCAGTCGATCACGGCTAACCACGGAAAGAGCTACAATGATTTCCTGATTATCGTGGAAAAATAGATCTGCTTTCGCGGCGGGGATGGCCGCCTGAAAGAGGGTCTATCGATGAATGACGGGCGGCTTGGTCCGGAGCAGACCGAGTCGCCCGTCGTGCTTGTTCCGTCGACCTATGCATAGCCCGCTTCTTGGAGCATGCCGCGCAGGATGACTACGGTTTGGGCTATCTCGGCAAGCAACGCGTCCTCGGACTTCGGCTCGTATTCGAAATGGAGGGAGATCGGGCCGGCGAAATCGGCCTCCTCCCGGAAGATCTTGAGGAATTCCACGACGGGAACGATGCCGGTGCCGAGTCGGATCCAACGCGGCTTGTCGCGGAGCCACTCGAAGTCCTTGACCGCCATCATCTTGACATAGGGAGCCATGAGGTGCGCGGTGATTTGCCATGCGCCGTAGGCGCCTTCGGCTTTGGCGTGACCGACGTCGAAGTTCGAACCGAGATGGTCGGAACCGACCCGTTGGTACAGCGCGTACAGGTCCCAGAGGGGCGCACCGACGTTATGGTAACCGGAGTGATTATGGTAGCCGGCGACCATGTTGTACTTCTCGGCGAGTTCGGCCAGGCCCTTCAAGTGCTCGACGAATGTGTCGAGTTGCTTCATGGGGTGTGGTGTATCTTCATAGTACATACCGCCGATTCGAAAGTAGCGAATGCCGAGGTCCGAGGCGGTCTTGAGGATGGGATCGGCGTCCGGGTCGTCGGCCCGATTCAGCGCGGTGGTGATCATCGGCACATCGAGACCCTCGGCCCGAATGGCGGCGACCGCACGGGGCAGATCCTCGGCCACCTTCGCCGGCTCGACATGCCCTTTGGTGCGCACGGTGAGATCCACACCGTCTAGCATCATCTTCTTACAGTTCTTCGCCAGATCCTCGTAGCCGAGAAACTGCAGGTGTTTCGAGAACACGCAGACGGAGGGTTTCTTGGCGGCTTCCTGTGCCGGGGCGAGCATGCCGGAGCCGGCCACAGCGGCCGCAGCCATGGATGAGGCGATGAATCGCCGGCGGGACATGGTGAGACTCATGATGGTAGATGCTCCTTTTCTGCTTGTGGCCCGCGGGTGCTCAGCAGGCACGTTCGGGGCGCAGGCGGCTAATGGTCGCCACCGACCAGCTTGCCGATTCCGCCCAGGAGCGAGCCCTCGCCAACCTGCTTGTTTCCGGTCTGAGGCGCGGCCGCATAGATCCGATCGGCCAGTCGGCTGAACGGCAGCGACTGGAGATACACGCGTCCAGGACCTCGCAGCGTTGCGTAAAACAGGCCTTCGCCGCCGAAAAGAGCCGTCTTCACGGATCCGACAAACTGAATGTCGTATTGAACCCGTTCTTGAAACGCCACGATGCACCCCGTGTCCACGCGAACCGTCTCGCCGGCGCCAAGCTCAAGCGTGTGTATGGTGCCGCCGGCGTGGCAGAAGGCCATGCCGGCGCCTGCCAGCCGCTGCAGAATGAATCCCTCGCCGCCGAACAGGCCAACGCCGATCTTCTTGCGCAAGGCGATTCCGACGTCGATGCCGTTCGCCGAACAAAGATAGGAATCCTTCTGACACATCATCGTGCCTAGATCGGCGAGGTCCATCGGCACAATCTTCCCAGGATACGGCGCGGCAAAGGCGACCCGACCCTTGCCTTGACCGTGATGCGTGAACACGGTAACAAACAAGCTTTCTCCGGTCAGTGCACGTTTGCCGGCGGCGAGGACTTTGCCCATGACTCCTTCGCTCTTGCCGGCGCCCATCCGGGTGCTCATCTCGATGCCGTCCGTCATGTACATCATGGCGCCGGCCTCGGCCACGATAGTCTCATTGGGATCCAGTTCGATTTCGACGAACTGCATATCATCACCCAGGATTCTGTAATCCACTACGTCTGCGGTCGCCATGGCTGTTTCTCCTCCGACTTCAGGGCAGTGATGCCCTTGCGTTACACATCCACAAAGGCCGATACGGGCGCCTAGCCGATGGACTCAGCGCCCGATTTGACGGTCGGGGACTCGGGCTCGGCACCCGCCGCCTTCTTCTTGGCAGCAGGCTTCTTGCTGGCAACGGCCTTCTTCTTCGCAGCGGGTTTCTTCTCAGCGGGAACCGTTGCCGCAGCGGCCTTCTTCGCCGGGGCTCTTTTCGCGGGCGCCTTCTTCGCAGCGGCCTTGGGCTCAACCGGGGCCTGAACGCTAGTGGCGTGCGCGGTGATCCAATCCCCGATGGGTTCATACACCTCGGCCTTGCCATCGCGGCTGAACGTGAGGTCGACATGGCTGTAGTCTTCGACGAAGCCGTTCTCTTCGGACAGGACCATCATCTTCTTGTCCTTGCCCGGCAGTTCGTCGAAGAAGCGTTGGGCGGTCCCAAAGGCGACGAAGGGGTCCTTGGCGCCGTAGATGGCAAACAGGGGCGTGTGGAGTGCGTTGAGTCCGCCGATGACGTCCACGTCCGTTCCGTCCAGCTTCTTGAGGACCAGGGTGTTGGTCTGCACGGCACTCGAGAGGGCTTCGGCCACACGCGGCGGCATCGTGTCCAACATGTTGAAGAGCGCGCCCGAGCCGAGACTCGGATTCATGTTGTCCCAATTGGTGGGCGCGAATTTCTGCATGAGCGACACCTTGCTGGCGAGGGGCGTGAGCGCACGAAGCACCGTGTTGAGCGTACCCGGGAAAAGGTTGAGGAGCTGGAGGAGGAAACCGGGGACGCGGAAGCTGGCACCCGCGAAGCCGGGAGGCGATCCGAGGGTAACGCCGCTGGCAATCTGGGCATTTCCGAAGGCCTCTTCATAGGCGTAGAGAAGCATACCGCCCATCGAGTGACCGACCCAGTGCACCTTCGGATATCCGGTCGACTGGAGGACGTAGTCGATCGCGGTGGGCAGGTCGGCATTGAGATAACCGTCCATAGTGACTTCGGTGCGGCTTCGGCCGAAGGGCGGGGTCGAGGATCGGGTACCGCGCAAGTCGATCACCCAGCAATCGTAGCCCTTGGCAATCAGGGTGTCCACCAACGACATGCCCGCGGGCAAGGTGTAGTTGAACCGGTTGCCGAACATGCCATGACACAGAAAGACCGGTTCGCCGCGGCCACGGACAGGGCGGTAACGGAACAGCCGTATCTTCCAGAGATCGGGAGTCGTGACGGTGTGGATTTCGTCGGCCCGTTCCGGTTGGGTATACTTGGCCGAGACGGAACACCAGTAGATGAGGCTCGCGGTGACGAGGAGCAGCGCAAGGAAAACGAACGATAGCAGAACGCCCATGGTGTATCTCCCTAATCTTGGTCGCGCAGCGTCCCAACCGGTCCCAGATGCTCTTTCACTCGCCGGGCGAGCGTGTTGTTGAAGCCAGGAAGCGCCGCAATGGTCTCGACAGACGCGCGCTGTATTCTGCCTATCGAACCGACATTATTCAAGAGGGTTCGCGCCCGGGCCGGTCCGATCCCAGGGATATCGGTCAGGCGGGTACGCAACGTCTCCTGCGTACGTTTCTTTCTGTGATAGGTGATCGCAAACCGGTGCGCCTCGTCCCTCAGGCGTACCATGAGGTGGACGACAGGCGAGTGCTGCGGCAGGATGAGCGGGTTGACGCGCCCCGACAGCACGAATCGTTCCGGGCTGTGGCCCTGTTCGGATTGGGCTCGTGCCTTGGCCATGCCGACCGCAGGCAGATCCTCGATGCCGAGATCTCTGAATACGGCCAGCGCCACGTTCAACTGACCCCGGCCTCCATCGATAACCACCAGGTCGGGGAGGTCGTCTTCCTCGACGCCCTTGGTGAACCGACGGAGGAGGACCTCGCGCAGCATGCCGAAATCATCCTGGCCTTCCACGCTGCGAATGGCAAAGCGACGGTACTTGGACTTGTCCGGCACGCCGCCGACGAAGGTGACCATCGATCCCACGGCCTTGGCGCCTTGTATGGTCGAGATGTCGTAACACTCGATCCGTTCCGGCGTGCGGTCGATCTGGAGCGCCAAGCGCACCTGCTCGATGAGGTCGGCGTTGGCCTCGTCGGCAAGACGCTTCTCCTCGAAACTCTTTCGTGCGTTCCGATTGGCCATGGTTACCAGCGCGCGTTTGTCGCCGCGTTGCGGCTGATGGATCGTGACCTTGCGCCCGCGCTGTTCGGAGAGAACCTCGGCGAGCACGGATGCCTCCTCGAGTTCCACCGGCACGAGGATCTCGGAGGGAACAAGCGGCGCGTCGGCATAGTATTGCAGCAGGAATGAGCCCACAAGCTCGGCGGTGGGCATCTCGTGTTGGTGAAATGAGTAGGCTTTACCGCCGAGCAACGTGCCGCCCCGGAAGAACAAGACCTGAACCTCGCAGAAGCGTCCTTGCGTGTGCAGCCCGAACACGTCGCGGTCCTCAGCGCCCGGCACGGCCACGGTGCGCTGCCGCTCGAAAGTGCGCCGCAAATCGAACAGGCGGTCGCGGAGTACGGCGGCCTTCTCGAAATCGAGTTGCTCGGCATGCGCGTGGATCCGCGCCAAGAGCACCTGCTCGAGTTCGGCGATACGTCCGTCGAGCACCAGCATCACCTGGTCCACCACCTCGTGGTAGCCGTCGCGATCAACGAGGCCAACGCATGGCGCCCCGCACTGGTTCATCTGGTGATAAAGACACGGCCGGGCGCGGTTGCGCATCACGTTGTCCGAACAGCGCCGCAATGGAAACACGCGATGGATGAACCTCAACGACTCGCGCACGGCCTGCGCGCTCGAGTACGGCCCGAAGTACTGGGCGCCGTCCTTCTTGTAGCGGCGGACGACGGTGACTCGCGGGAAATCCTCGCGCGGGTCCATCCGAAGACTGATGAAGGTCTTGTCGTCCTTGAGACGGACGTTATAGCGGGGTCGATGTTGCTTGATGAGGCTGTTCTCGAGAAGCAAGGCCTCCTTCTCGGTGTGAGTCACCAGGAATCCGATGTCGGCCACACGGCCCATCAGAAACTTGACGCTGTAGCGGGAATCCTGGTCGTTGACGTACTGCCGGATTCGGGCGCGCAGGTTCTTGGCCTTGCCCACGTAAATAATCTCGCCGCGCTCGTCCTCCATGAGGTAGCAACCCGGCCCGATCGGCACGGCGTCGACGTCAAAGGAATCGACGAAATCCGGGGCGCTCTTGCGATCCGAGGGCCGCCCCGCCAAATGGAGTCGCTCGTGAACGGATATGCTGGAGTGTGACGCCATAGGTCAAGCATACCACGCGGCGCGTGGACGCCGGGAGGTCGCGTCAGTCGAAAGAAACCTCGTCACCGGAGTCGGCGGCACGGACGGTTAGCACCGCGCAGGCTACGGCCCGGCGGGCATCCTCTACGAGAAGACGCTGCGGAGGCGCACCACCGATCCGATCGAGGAACTCGGTGTATTCTCCGACGAGAGCCCGGTGCCGCTGGTTTCGGGTGTCGACGGACAGGCAGCGCTCTTCGTGCCCTTCCTCGAAGACGGAGATGGGGGCGCCGCGCTTGCTGGCATCCACTTCGATATGGCCCCGCGTGCAGACGACGCGCAAGGAGGAGCGCACCCCGCAGGGCGGCCTGAGGTACAGACCACCTTCGGCCATGGCGATGCGATCGTTCGAGTAGGTAAGGATGGCGGCGACCTGGTCATAGGCGCCCTGCTGATGCTTGTGGCCTCGGGCAACGACGCTCTGCGGCGGCCCCATGTACCATGTGAGCAGATCGAAGTCGTGCACGAGCAGGTCGAACACCACGCCGCCGCCGATGTCCGGATTCATGCGCCACCAACGGCCTTCGCTCGAATGCATGCGATTGACATAGGCGACGCGCGGCGTGCCCAAGCGGCCGCTCTCCAGGATTTCTGCAACGCCGCGATAGACGGGCAGGTACCGCGTCACGTGGCCGACGAGGAGTCTGCGGTCCGTAGCGCGAGCCAGGGCGATCAGCGCGTCCGCATCCTCGATCGTCATGGCCAGCGGCTTTTCGCAGAAAACGTGTTTGCCTTCGCGCAGGGCCAATTCCGTGAAGCGGCGGTGCAGGTGGTTGGGGGCACACACGGTGACGGCATCGACCTCCGCCGAGGCCACAAGCGCTTCCGCCGGCATGAGCACCGCGCCGGCGGCCTCGCCTTCGGGAAAGGGCAACGCGCCGTTGCGCCGAGCGACGGCCGTAACCCGAACACGATCCCGCAACTGCGCGAGTGCCAGGAGGTGAGCCTTGGCGAAATGGCCTGCGCCTATGATCCCCAATCGAATCACGAGAGTATCCCGAGAACGCGATAACGGTCGACTGTGCCGCGCAGGGATATTGTTACCCAAAGGTGATCGAGACAGTCAAGAGGCACGTATCGGTTGAATGCCGTCGGCCTGCGCACCAAGGAATGCCAGCGGAGCGCTATTCGTGCGAGAGCAACGAGAAAGCTCGGCTCATGCAGCGGACGCTGGCGTCCGCGTAGGACTGCACGCGAATCCGATAGGCGTGATGAGGAAGGAGATCACTGGGAATACGCCATTCGAATTCGCCGTCGTTGGCGGTCTTGCGGTGGATCCAGAAGAGAAACGTAGCCCCTTTATGCAGGCCGATTCGGACTTCGGAACCCACAATACCCGGAAGACTACTCCAGCGGATCCCATGAGATTCGCCAGGACGCCACTGTTCGCCCCCCGTCGGATCGGTGACGATCAAAACGGCAGGCGCGATGCTAAATGGTCCGTCACTGAAATCGCGCACATCGCTGTGTAGAAAAGACTGGACACGAATTCTGTAGTCGGTTCCCGGTTCGATATCCGCCGGAAGAAGGCAGAGGTAGGAGCCGTCGTTCGCGGTTCTTCGGATAAGCCATTGAACAAACACCTCCGCTTCGACCCCTCGATGGAGTCCGATCCGCACGTCAGGTCCTACCAAGGCGGAAGGTCCATCCCAGTCGACGGCCTGTGTGTTTCCCACCGTCCACGCTTCTCCGCCATTGGGCGCGAGAACAACAAGCTCACCCTCGCCTTCGCCTTCACCGCCGACACACGAACCCTGATAGGCGATGCTACCCTTGCCATTCTCATCGAGCACGCGCTGATCAAACGCCGCTCGGGCTTCCATGTCGCGCTTCAGCGTGGCATCCAGCCAGAGGCCCGTGAACTCAAGGGTCAGTGCTTTCTGGACGGCATCATCGACGTACTGCCTGAAGGGGCACGCGAGACTCTGTCCGAGATTGCACAAACTGGCGTCTTGAGCAAACTGACAATGGCTACCGTCGGTGATCGTCAAATGGAACTTGCACGTCGAGGGCATGGCATTGAACATGGGCCCTTGATTCGTGTCCGCCGGAGTGACACAGTCCTTTGAGCCCGAGAAGAGAAGGGCCGGTATGTTCACCAACGCGGCCGCCTCGATGGCGGAGGGGTTGGTCTCGGCGGCGGCCAATGGAACGATGGTTGTGATGTGGGCGCTGTACTGCACGGAAAGGACGGTGGCACCCCCGCCCATGCTGTGACCAACAACCGCCGAGGTCGACGCCAGGTGTTGGTAGAACGGCGAGTCGGGCGATCCCGCGCCCGCCTGCATCTTCTCGACGACGAACGCCAGATCTTGGGCGAAATCGCTGTGGCTCGGAAAGAGAACCGTTTCGGTATCAACGAGGGCCGCCACATAGCCGCGCGGCACGAGGTACTCCCAGAGGTAGTCGTAGGAGTCAACCCCGATCTGGAAACCGTGGGCTACGACAACCAATGGGAATAGGCCGGACGCCCAGGGAGTGTTGTCTCCGGCGACCGTGGCGGGATAGTAGACCTCAACCGGTACGGAACGAGCCGAACGCGTGTCGTCCGTGTAGGTGAGTCGCGTGTGCCCCACGGGATGGCCGGGGGAACTCGATCCCGAATCCCGTTCGGCCTCGCAGGAAAACGCAAGACTGGCGAACGCGGCACACACGAGCACGAGGTGGATAACCGTGGGGCGTCGGTGTGAATACACAGCTCTTACCTCCCTGCCTTCAGAACAATGGCGCGTCTCCGGTAATTCCGGAGACGCGCCGCTCCGCTGCAGAAAGGCGCATCGCGGATAGGGCAACGTATCCCCGCTAGTTCAGGTACTCGAAGACCATCCCCACGACTTTGGCGACACCCTCGTTCACCGGCGCGCGACTGCCGCCCGAGCCGTAGGGTGTTTCCGTAACGTACTTGATGAACTCCACGTGAGCGTCGAGGAACAAGACGTTCGATCCGCCGGGCACGTGGTTGAAGCCGGATACTTCTGTGGCAATGTGGTCGAACATGATCCAGATGTCGCTCTGGCCTTTCGCCGAGGCAGCGGCCTGAGCCACGTCCTTGATGAGGAACCGCTCGATGCCGTCGGTAAGGCGATAGATGACGTCACCACCGCCATTGCCGCAATGGCAATCCGTACCCCCCACGTTGACATCCTGGTCGACGTACCATTCCGGCGGTTTCACGGGATCTGTGGGATTCAGGAACGGCGGCAGCAGGTTACCGGTCGCCGCATAGATCAACTGGATGGGCCCGGTGATAGGCTCGGGCAGTATCGACGAGTTGAAGGTCATCTGTACATCCGTGGACTCAGCCAGGTCGAAAACCCAGCCCAGGTAGATGTAACTCTCGTCCACGGCGCCGGCGCAGTAGTTCGCATCGTCGCCCAGCGTACCGAAACAGTTCTCCTCCGACCAGGTGTACTTCGCGTCGTCCGGACCGCTCTCCGGATCCGACGGACAGAAACAGATGTTCGGATCGGTCAAATACTCCGGATACACCTTGGTCGGATCGGGCCCGGCCGCCACGAAAATGCTGGTGTTGTACGACTTGAGAGTCATCGTCGGATCGTCGCGATCCACATAGATCTGAGCATTGCCGTTGCGCATCAGGACCGGAGGAAACCGGCCACCTTCAGCTTCGCCGGCGTACATCTTGAGCACGACGCCCCATTGCTTGAGGTTGTTCTGACAACTGGATCGGCGGGCCGACTCGCGCGCGCGCGCGAGGGCCGGCAACAGAATGGCCGCGAGTATCCCTATGATGGCGATGACGACGAGCAGTTCGATGAGCGTGAAACCTTGTCTGGATGAACATCTAACCATGGCCCCAGTACCTCCCAATCGTACCCCATGTTCCCTCGGTGTGACGGCGCCCGGCTGCACGTACCGCGTCGCACACCCGATTACCTGTTGGAGGATATTCTAGCATATTTCTTTCCTTTTGGCGGCGGTTTTTTCGAAGGCATATTCCCACCCGCCCAGGTTACTTCAGGTATACTTGGCCAACAAGTGCGGGACGAACGGCAAGGAGAATTCGACATGACGGGCAGAGAACGTGTCGTGGCCATGATCGAGGGGCAACGCATCGACCACCTTCCCCTGATGCCAATCACGATGATGTTTGCCGGTGACCTGAGTGGCGTGCCCTACGGTGAATACGCTCGCGACTACCGCGTCCTCGTGGATGCCCAGATTCGGGTGGCCGAGGCGTTTGGGTTCGACTATGTCTCGTGTATCTCCGATCCCACGCGCGAAGCCACGGATTCGGGCGCGGCCATTCAGTTCTTCCACGATCAGCCGCCTGCCGTTGACGAAACGAACGCCTTGCTCGCCGACAAGCGCGTGTTGAGGACCCTGGCTGTGCCGGACCCCCTCGGTGGAGGCCGGATGCGGGACCGTGTTGATGCGGCCGCCTTGTTCAAGAAGCGCGTGGGAGGGAAGCGGTTGGTCGAGGGCTGGGTGGAAGGGCCGTGCGCAGAGGCCGCCGATCTCCGCGGGATCAACCGCCTCATGATGGATTTCTACGAGGACCCCTCCTTTGTGCGCGACCTCTTCGCGTTTTCCGTGGAGCTCGGTTTGCGCTTCGCCCGCGCTCAGATCGAGGCCGGCTGCGACATCATCGGTGTCGGCGATGCTGCGGCGTCCCTTGTCGGGCCGGCCATCTACAACGAGTGCGTCTGGCCCTCCGAGAAGAAGCTGGTCGATGGGATCCACGCCATGGGAGGTCGTGTTCGGCTCCACATCTGCGGCAATACCCGGCCGATCCTCGAGGGTATGGGACGGCTAGGTTGCGCCATCGTCGATCTCGACTACATGGTTCCCATGGTCGAGGCCCGCCGGGTCATGGGACCTGACCAGGTGATCCTGGGCAACATCGACCCGGTCCAAGTGCTCCGAAACGGTACGCCCGAGACGGTCTCGGAGGCCATCGCGGCATGTCATCGGGCCGTCGGCCCGCGCTACATCGTGGGCGCCGGGTGTGAAGTGGTCCGCGATACACCCCACGAGAACCTGCGCGCCCTGTGCCGGTACGCCCTCGAACACCCACCGGCCTGAGATCCGTTCAGCTCGGCCAGTTTGGTCTGCTGGGTAGAGATTCTGCTATCCTGGGGACTGCGCTGCACAGGCCTCCGGTCCGCGAGCTGCGGCCCGGTATCACGGCAGGGCCCCACAAGGGAGACAATCGCGGTGGAACTGAAGAAAGGCCTCGGACTGATACACGTCTTCTGTATTGCCTCCGGAGCCATGATCAGTTCCGGGATATTCGTGCTCCCGGGCCTGGCATACGACATGACCGGCCCGGCTGTGATCGTTTCGTACTTGCTGGCGGGCATTCTGGCAGCCACGGGACTCCTGTCCACGGCCGAGCTGGCCACGGCGATGCCTAAGGCTGGAAGTGACTATTTCTTCATTACGCGGGCCGTAGGCCCAGCCTGCGGCACCATCGCGGGCGTGCTGAACTGGGTATCGTTCTCTCTGAAGAGCGCCTTCGCCCTGGTAGGCATGGCCGCGGTCATACAGATGATCCTTCCCATCGACATTCGCATCAGCGGCGTTGTGCTTGGTGCAGCTCTCGTGGCCGTCAACCTGGTCGGTGTCAAGGAGGCCGCGCGTCTGCAAGTGGCCCTGGTTGCAGGACTCCTGGGGCTCATGGTCGTTTACGTCATCTATGGGTTGCCCGCGGCGAGTCTTGGTAGGTTCGAGCCCTTCGCGCCGAAGGGGACCGCAGCCGTGTTCTCGACGGCAGGGCTCGTCTTCGTCGCCTACGGAGGGTTACTGAAGGTTGCCAGCGTGGCTGAAGAGGTGCGGAGCCCCGGGCGAACCATCCCTCTGGGGATGATCCTCTCGCTGGTTCTCATCGGCCTCTGCTATCTCCTGATGATTACCGCCACCATAGGAATCGTCGATCCCGAGGTACTGCGAAACACCCTCACCCCGATAACGGACGGCGCCCACATCGTGATGGGACCGGTAGGAAAAACGGCGATCTCCGTAGCGGCATCGTTGGCATTCCTCACTACAGCCAACACGGGAATCCTCGCCGGTTCACGTTACCTGTTGGCGCTCAGTCGAGATGGAATGTTGCCGGCATCGGTAGGACATGTGAACTCGCGCTTCCACACACCCCATGTGGCCATTCTGGCAACGGGTTGCTGCGTGATTCTGCCCCTCTTCGTCGATCTCTACATTCTGGTTGAGTCCGCCTCCATTGGACTGATCCTGACCAACGTGTTCGCTCTGGTCTCAGTCATCATCCTGCGGGAAAGCCGGTTGCAGAACTACCGCCCGGTGTTCCGAGCCCCACTCTATCCTTGGCTACAGATTGCCGGTCTGGTGGGCTTCGGCTTCGTACTCCTCGAAATGCGCGAGGAAGCATTCGTGATCAGTGCCTTGCTGGCCCTCGCGGGCTTCTGCCTCTACTGGTTCTACGGCCGTTCCCGGGTTCAGGGCCAATCGGCCTTCCTCCACCTCCTCGAACGACTGACCGCTCGGGAAATGGTCGACGGAACGCTAGAGGCGGAACTCAAGGAGATCGTCCGAGAACGCGACGAGATCACGCTCGACCGTTTCGACAGGATGGTTGAACAGTGTCCTGTTCTTGACCTAAATGAAGCCGTGACACGAGAGGAGTTCTTTACGCGCGCGAGCGAAGCGTTGGGACCGCGATTGGGGGTGCCTGAGGAGACCATACGACGTCTCCTGAGTGCCCGTGAGCAACTGAGTTCCACTGTGCTTGCCCCGCACTTAGCCATTCCGCACATTGTCGTGGAAGCATCAAAGCCATTTGAGATGCTTATCGCTCGATGTCGCCCCGGAGTCCGTTTCCGCGCGGACGCAGCGGAGGTCCATACGGTGATCGCGCTGGCCGGTCCGATTCGGGAGCGCAACTTCCATCTGCGATGCCTGGCCGCCGTTGCACAGATAGTACAGGCGGAAGACTTCGAGGCCCGATGGCTCTCTGCGACGGGCGAACAGGCCCTCCGAGACCTCCTTCTCCTTTCCCCGCGCCCACGTGCATGACCGGCGAGTCCCTCGCGGAGAACCCGCGAGAGGCGCGCGGCCGTCACCGTCATAACGGTGATACAAAGCCCTTGGGCTTGACGCCCAGCACCGAGCAGTCCACCTGCCGCAAGACCGCTTCCGCGGTCCTGCCCATCAGAAGACCGGGTATTCCCGTCCTTGCCACTGTCCCCATGATGACCAGGTCTACAGCCTCATCTCGGACCACCTCCGGGATGATGGCCCCGGGATTGCCATGAACGTAACGCACATCGAATTCCCCGGCCCTCTTCTCGAATTTCCCAATAAACTCGCGGTCACTCTTCATGCGCACCATCTGAATCCGTTCCAGGAATTCCGAGGAGTCGCGCGCATTCACCTTCGTTGCCAGGAAAGCCTCGCCTACCGATTCATACGCCCGAACGACGAACAGTCGACACTGCTCCTGAAGGGCCAGCGATGTGGCCAGTTCGAGGATCCTCGTGTTAAGGGAATTCCTCACATCATCGTCCCCCGGTACGGGATCAACGGCGGCAAGAATGCGCGCGAACGGTTTTCCCTTGTTCGGCTGGATGAGCCACACCGGGCAAGGACTCTTGCGGAGAAGATGCATGTCCGTACTGCTTATCATGGGTTTCCCGAGAACTCTGTCAAGTTCCAGGTCTTTCAGAACGAGGTCGTGCGAATGTGCCGACACCTCTCGAATGATCTCTACAAAAGGCTGACCGCTCAGCACCGCCGAACACGCGGAAACCCCCGTCTTCTCCAAAGGAGCAATCAGTCTTTCCAGTTGTCCTCTGGCTTCTTGTTCCACTATCTCTTCCCAATCCTGAGCTCCGGCAGGAAGCAATGCCCGTGCCCATGTTGGAAGTCTTTCCTGGACGGCAACCACACGCAGTTCTGCCTCGTTGTTCTGCGCAAGCTTGATGGCCCGTTCCAGGACCGGATGCTGCGCCGCCTTGAGGTCCACACATACCAGGATCCTCTTGAATTGCTTCATTTCCGGCGACCCTCCCGCATTCAGCACCTCTTCGGAGCGTGCCATGTCTTCAACCCTTGGCGGGCATTATAGCGCATGCGGTAGTTTGGAGCGCCACCTCCCCGGCTTCGCAAGCCGAACCCGAGAAGCACCGACCCTACGGTCGAGAACAGCAGGAGCACCGCGTGCCCATCTCCACGTTAGGGTTTTTGAACAAGATTGAGATCGAAATAACGAATCTTGACAAACTGATTCGGGTTGAATATAATTTATTCGAGGTTAATTATTATTTATGCCATATGCTACGGAGTGACGATGGCTTCAGAACGTATTACGTGGACTAACTCATTAAGCGAAGAGGACTTACAGTTTCTCAAGCGTTTTCTCTTGGCTTCGGGTTCGCTCAAGGCCTTGGCTAAGGAGTACGGAATCTCGTACCCGACGGTCCGCGCGCGGCTTGACCGTTTGATCGGCAAAGTGCAGACTGCAGACGAGACGGTTGGGCTGGACGCGTTCCAGCGGGAACTGAGAATCCTGGTTGCGGACGGCGCTCTGGCGCCCGCCCACGCGCGCAAGCTTCTCGCGGCACACCAACAGTCGTTTGCGCCCACGGAAGGGGATAGCGATGGAACATCGGAGTAGATATCGGTGGCTGTGGATTCTCCTGGCTGTTTCGATAGTCGGGGTGACATCGCTCGGGGCCGACCGCGATGTCTCATGGTTTCGCAAGCACATGACGGCGTCCACGGAGAAACTGCCTGAGGGAGTGACCGTAACGGTGGAGAAGGGGAATGCCGTGGAAGGCCGGGCGTGTTTCCGTGTGGAGTACACGGGCTACGTGCCGGTCTCGATTCCACTGCTCGAGATGCAGGATCCGAGGCCGGAGGATAGACGGCTCATTTGCGAGGCACAACTTCGGTCGAAAGACCTCAAGGCCCCGGCCTACATCGAGATGCTCTGCACATTTCCGCAAGGCGTCTACTTTGGTCGAGGGCTGAATGAGTCATTGACGGGAACGCAGGACTGGCAGCGGGCTACCACTTCCTTCTTCTACGGGCCGAAAGACTTGCCGTCACGGGTTCAGGTCGGCGTTCGCATGGAAGGGGCGGGCACGGTATGGGTAGACAACATCCGCATGCATCCGCTGTCGCCGTGGGGCCTTGGACCGGGCGGGGCCATTGGGGGTTATCTTGGTGGCGCGCTGGGCATTCTGGCCGGACTCTGGGGGGCAATGACGGGCGTTCTCAGTGCCCGCGGCCGCGGTTTCAGATTCATCTTTGTCACCGGTATCCTGCTTTGGGTATGCTCACTCGGGATTCTAGGCGTTGGGGTCGCATTCCTTGCTATGAGACAACCGTCGCTCTTGTGGTATCCGTGGCTCCTAGCGGGGGGCATCGGCACGGTCCTGTTTGCCTCGCTGTTGCCCGTGGTGGTCGTCCAAGCACGACGCGCCGAGGCCCGGAAGATGGCGGCGATGGACTTGGTGGATCCGGCGTGCGGCAACTAGGCAAGGGACTCTTGGGGGAGATTGCGCAATGATGATGGCCCTTATCATCACCGTTCTCGGGGCAACGCCCTTCGAGTTCACGGACGCCTTTGACTATGTCGCCGGCAGCGAAGGTGAACCGGCCTGGTTTGCGGATTCCGTGGCTTGGGAGGCGCGCGACGGCACGATGCGGTTCGGGCAAGGCGCCCGTTCCTTCCTGACACTCGAGCAGTCGCCCTTCGCGGCGGCACTCGAATTCGAGGCCACCGTCACGGTAGTCGAGCGCCGAGGTACGAGCTGGGCCGTAGCGGGAATCTGCGTGCGGCTCGACCCAGACAACTACTGGCACATCGCCTTGGTCGAGGCGCCTGAGGAGAAGGGGTTCCGCCACACCGTCGAGCTGTGCGAGGCGCTTGACGGCCGTTGGCTGGCCCAGCAAGAAGCCGAGACGCGCCTCACGGAGCTTTCCAGCGAGGGATACGATTTCAATTGGAAGTGCAACACGCCTTACCGGCTCAAGCTCGTACTCACGCGTGAGCGTATTGAGGGCCACATTTTCGAGGCCGACGGAACGCAACGGGCGCATCTCGCCCGCGCCTTCGACCACCGGGCCGTCACTTCGGGGCGGCCGGCGCTGGATGCCGGCGATCTCCAGGCGGTTTTCGACAACGTGCGGGTGCACATCAGCGAGGAGGCCCCGGCACCCGTGGCTGAGGTTCCGTCCAGACCACCGTATGCCGTGCCGGCGTGGACGGAATACAGTGCCGAGGCCACCGGCTTCTTCTACACCAAAAACCGTGACGACGGCCAGTGGTGGCTGATCGATCCTCTCGGCCGCGGCTTCTACATCGTCGGTACCGACCACATTCGGTATGAGGGCCACGGGTGCCAGGCCTTGGGCTACGCCCCTTACGGCGAGAACATGAAAAAGAAGTATGGCTCCGAAGAAGCGTGGGCTGAGGCTACCGCCGCGCGCTTGGCCGAATGGGGTTTCAACACGTTGCCCGCCGGTCACTCGCCCAGCCTGCGCTACCGGTCCTTTGCGCACATCGAGTTCCTCAGTTTAGGGAGCAGTTTCTCATCCATCGACGACCTCTGTCCGAAAACAACGTGGACGGGTTTTCCGAACGTGTTCAGCCCGAAATGGGCGCGCCACTGCGACAAAGTCGCCTGCTTCTCGTGCGCGCCACTCAAGGATGATCCCTGGCTCATCGGGTATTTCCTGGACAACGAGCTCGAGTGGTTTGGGAAGAACTACCGGCCGTGGGGGTTATTCGATGAGGCCTGGAAGAAACCCGCCACACACGGGGCGAAACAGGCCTGGATCGCCTTCCTGAAAGAGAAACTGCCATCCCCCGACGAGTTCGCCCAGCTATGGGGCGTGGCGGTGCATTCGTGGGAAGCACTCGCTGAGCACACCGAGCCCACCGAACCGGGAGGCGAGCGCGCCGAGGCCGTGGCCCGCGAGTGGGTACGTCGCATCGCCGACGCCTATTTCCGGACGACTGCCGAGGCGATCCGACGCCACGATCCGAACCACCTCGTGCTGGGAAGTCGTTTTGCCGGTACCGCCCCGGATGTCTGGGATGTCTGCGGCACGTACTGCGACGTGGTGTCATTCAACATGTACCCGCGTATCGATGTTGAGACCGGCGTGCCGGTCTCCGTCATCGAGCAGATCATGGCGTGGCAAGAGGCGTCCGGCAAGCCGATGATGATTACGGAGTGGAGTTTCCCGGCCCTGGACAGCGGTCTACCCTGCAAGCACGGCGCCGGTATGCGCGTGGCTACGCAGGCCCAGCGCGCGAAGTGCTTCACCCATTTCCAGTCGGCCATGTTCAGTCTGCCGTTCATGGTGGGATCGAACTATTTCATGTTCGTGGATGAACCGGCCCTGGGCATTGCGGATACCTTTCCGGAAGACAGCAATTACGGATTGGTCAACGAGCGGGACGAACCGTATCCCGAGCTGGTGGAGGCAGCCGCGCGTCTGAACGCGCAGGTTTACGCCCTGCATCATGCCGGCGACGTCCGGATCGCCAAGAAGAGGCGGATTGCGTCATGGCTGCGCGAACTGCCCAATGTCGAGCCCACGCTGTCCGAAGAAGGCATTGGGGTGCGTCTGGGACAGGCGCAGGTCGAGGGCCCCGCCGGCCATCGCGCGTGGCAGATGCGAATGGGGGAGACGCTGCTGGGCTATGTAGCTCCGATGATCCACCAGCGCGTGCCCGACGACCTCTGGGTATTTCCCGACACGGTGACCGTTACTGAGATTCGCGTCGGGGCGGATGTTCGCGTAGTCGATATGCGGATCGGACTATGGGAGGGAGCCGACGTCATGCCCCCGGTCGATGAGAACAGCGGCGCCTCCTCCGATCGCACCCATGCGCCATGCCGCTACGATAGCCAATGGCGCTTCTGGCTGCCGAAACGATCCTCCGGTTGGTTCGCGGGTGAATGTCTGTGGATCAAGAACCTCGATGTACGGCCGTGGCGACTCATGGAGATCTTCCATTTCATCATGCCGGCGATCGGCGGTTCGAGCGAACAGGACGAACCGTTCAGTGCAGACGTGCCCAACTACTACCTCTCCGGCGAGGCGTGGGTCGACACCACGGAGGACCGGGGCATCGGCTGCTGGTTCCCCGATGGCGACCTCTTCGATGCCAACTTCTGGAAGGACCCCGGCGGCGGTTTTCACGGGGATCTGCGACAGAAAGTCGACGTTGAGCTCAGGCCGGGCGAGCTGTATGAGGTCAACGGGCCGCCCGCGTTCTACTTCCCCCTCGACACGGCGTCCGCGCTCGGTTTCACGGCCATGATCGACCGTGTCGCGAGGGAGGCGCTCGCGGAGGAATGATGGAGGACCTGATCATGCCGGGGGCCGTGATGGCCGTACAAGCGAGAAGGGGCCTGATGCTCGTAGGCTGTGTGAGGCCGCTCGCGGAAGGACTGCGGGCCCATCATTGGCGATCAGCCAGAGGCACCCATCGCATGGAACGGTGACACCGACCTCCGCACCGACGACAACAGCCCCGTCACTTTCCGATCCCAGTTGTACTGAGCCAAACGCTTCAGCCTTCAGTTCCGATGAGCCGGGGCACATCCGGCCTTCCTGGCACCGGGACTAGAGGATCCAGTTGAGCGTGGTACCGGCGATGAGGGTACAGGCAAGCATGAGGGCAACGCTCTTGAGGAGACCGACCCATCCCAACTCTTTGGCGAGCACGACGAAGGTTGCGATGCAGGGAAAGGACATGGCGAGGACGGTGCAACTCACGACGAGTTGTTTGGGGGTAAGGTTAAGGGTGTCGAGCATGCCGACGGCGACGTCTTTACGCAGGAAGCCCATCACGATGGCCACGACGGCGTCGCGGGGCAGGCCGAAGAGCCGCGTGATGACGGGCGCGGTAAAGGCGGTGAACACATCCATGACGCCGATGAAGTATAGAACATTCACCACGAGCACGCCGAGGATTACGATGGGGATCGCCTCGCGGAAGAAGCCGAGCATGCGCATCTGAAGCTTCTTCCAAAACGTGGCAAACGAGGGAAGACGGTAGGAGGGGATCTCGAGGATAAGCTCAGGGCTCTCGCCTTTCAGGAGAGCATTGAGAATGCGCCCAAGTACTACCCACGCCACAAACAACGCCGCGTAGACGGCGGCCACGTAACGCAGGCCCGACCCGCCGAGGGACTCCCATATCATGGCCTGGAGTGCGGCACAGGGCACCGCGATGCACACCAGCGTGGCCGCGATAAACCGTTCGCGCTTGCCCTCAAGCACACGCGTCGCCATGACGCCGGGCACATTGCACCCCATGCCAAGCAACATGGGGATGATCGCCCACCCGTGTAGCCCGAGACGATGCATGATCGTGTCGAGGAGCACCGCGAGGCGAGGAAGGTAACCGATGTCTTCGAGGAATCCGAGGAGGGCATAGAACGAGAAGATGTAGGGCAGCACCATCGTGATCGGCACGAAGAGGCCGGTGGTCAGCACGCCAAAAGATTGCACAAAATCGATCTCGCCGTCGATGAGATGGCCGATCAGAATGTCGTGGATGAACGCGTTCGGTTGGATCCAGTCGCTGAGCCGATCCATGAGCGGCCGCCAGGCCACGTCGAAGATCGGCTCGAATACATAACCGATGAGGGTCTCGCCCACCAGGCGCACGACGGCAAAGGAAAGCAACAAGACGCCTACCGCCATGGGCAGGCCCGTCGTGGGGCGTACGGAGACGTCGCCGAGCCATTCGAGGAAGGTGTGATGCCGGTGCTCGATTGCCTGAACCGCGTTCACGATGCGGCCGACTTCGGTCCACCGTTCTTCCTCAGTACGTTTGGGCACGTCGGGACAGCGGGCCTCGCCAATGCGGCCAACGAGCTCGCGAATGCCTTCGCCGGTGACCGCTACCGTGGGAACCACCGGAACGCCGAGTTCCGCCTCAAGCTTGGCCACGTCGATGTGGATGCCTTTGTGAACGGCCTCATCCCAGACGTTGAGCGCCACAATGATCGGTGTATCCTCTTCGATGAGATGGAGGGTGAGATGCAGGTTCCGCTCGAGGTTCGTCGCATCCACCACATCAATCGCGAGATCGCCCTCCGCCAGCATGGCTACCGCGATCTCTTCGGCCTTGCAGGTCGCCTCGAGACCGTAGGTTCCGGGGACGTCGATCAGAAGCGCTTCTTCGTCACGGAGTCTCATCGTGCCTTGCATGAACTCGACGGTGGTGCCCGGGTAATTCGACGATACAACATGGATTCCCGTTAGACGGGAGAAGACAACGCTCTTGCCCACGTTGGGATTGCCCATGAGCAGAATGCGCTTCATGCGTTGGGCTCCACGAGAATGTTGCGGCAAATGCCGCGGCCCAGGGCCGTCTGGGTCCGGCCGATCTGGAGCACGATGGGCCCCCCGGCAAACATGCCGCTCACGACCGTGAGGCGAACGCCGGGGCGCAGGCCCAGGACGCGCAGCCGTTGGACGATGCCGTGGCCCCCGGCGATCTGGGCAATGGTAACGATCTGGCCGTCACGAATCTGACAGAGCGGAACCAGCTCGGACATAAACTGCGTGGACTCCGTATCCGGGCACGACGCGGCCCATGTTAGGCACACCTAACTTCGGGCGGATTTATATCATTTTCCGGGACCGGGATCAAGCAGATCCGCCTTCCCCCGGGCGCCACAACAAACGAAGGCGCCACACCGTGGCGCCTTCGCGAAAGGGGTAATACAGCACTGCAGCGAACAGGGGCTCTTTTGGTTACTTGGCCTGGGCCGCTTTCTGCTTCTGGATGGCTTCCCACCGGGCCCGCTTCTCGGGCGGGATGTCCGTGTAGATGTCCGTGATAAGGGAGTCGTATTCCCCCTTGAGGAACGCACCCGATACTTTGTTGATGGACTTGTTGGCGTTCTTCCAGGCATCGCGGAAGTTATCTTTGATACGCTTCTCGCAGAGCTGGCAGAACATGTCGGCGAGGTCCTGGACGGCCTTGTCGTTGGGATTCCGGCTGAGCCGGCTCTCCGCATGGGCCAAGGTCGCGGCCATGGCGAAGAGGTCGGTGCCGATGTCCACGAAGCACGCCATGACAAGCTGTTCGCGCTCGAGCTTGACCTGGTAGCGCCCCATGGTGAAGAAAAGGTTGCGGGCCAGTTTCTTTGACTTGTTGGCGATAAACGAGAGGTGTTTGCGGTTGGCCGCGTTGAGTTGCTTCACGTTGTAGTCGCCGCCGGCAGGCAAGTACATCTTGATCATCCACGGCACGTAGAAGACCGCTGCCTTGACGGCCATGCTGATGCGTTTGCCGAAGGGCGTCCTGGGATCCATGATGGGCATGATCTGACGCACATGCAGGTCCATGGCCTCGCGGGCGATGAAGAGTTGCATGATCTCGCTCGTGCCCTCAATGATACGTGCAATGCGGTTATCGCGCAGGAGCCGCTCGACGGGAATCGGCAACTCGCCGCGATCGATGAGCGAATCGGCCGTCTCGTAGCCGCGACCGCCCCGGACTTGAAGGTAATCGTCGGCGCCTTTCCAGCCCCATTCGGTGCAGAAGTACTTGGCCATGGCGGCCTCGAGGCGGATGTCGGCGCCGCCCTTGTCTGCAAACACGCACGCGACCGTGTTGATGCTGTCCATGGCGAAGGTGTAGCCGACCATGCGCGCCAGCTTGACGCCGGTGTTCTGGTGCTTGCCGACCGAGGCGCCCCATTGCACGCGGTCGTTGGCCCAATCCTTCGACCAGTGCATGGCCGATTTGCCGGAGGCCGCGCAGGTGGCCGGGATGGTCATACGGCCCGTGTTCAGCGTGGTCAAGGCGATCTTGAGGCCTTCGCCGGGCTTGCCGACCATGTTCTCGACGGGGACCTTGACATTGTCGAATCGGAGCATGCCGTTCATGATGCCTCGGACACCCATGAAGCGGCAGCGGTGCGGTGCGGAGAACCCTTCGGCGTTGCCTTCCACGATGAACGCCGTGATTTGGGCGCGCGGTTTGCCCTTGACGATCTTGTCGGGCGTGCGAGCCATGACGATGAGGAGTTGCCCCACGGGACCGTTGGTGATCCACAACTTGTCGCCGTTGATGATGTAGTACTTGCCGTCTTCAGTGGGCGTGGCCGTGGTCTTCATGCTGGCCGGGTCGGAACCGACATCCGGCTCGGTGAGGGCGAAGGCCGAGACCTCGCCCTTGGCCAAGCGCGGCAAGTACTTTTTCTTCTGCTCTTCGGTGCCGAAGTGAAGCAACGGTTGCCCGAGACCAATGCTCTGGTGAGCGGACAGCCAAATCGCCGTCGACTGGCAGTAGCTCGCGACGAACGACACGACGCGGCTGTAGTTGGTTATGGAAAGCCCCATGCCGCCGTACTCTTTCGGAACCTTCATCCCGAAACACCCGATCTCGGCGAGGGCCTTCAGCGCCTCCTCCGGAACATCCTGGTCGCGATCAACCTTGTCCGGGTCGATGTACTTCTCGAGTACGTCCCGAACCTTGGCGATCAGGTCGTCGCCGACCTTCTTGTCGTCGGGGTCTTGAATCGGGAACGGGTGCATCAGATCCCAACGGAAGTTCCCCGCAAACAGCTCCGCTACGAAGCTCGGGAACTTCCACTCGGTCTGGCGCGCTTCTTCCGCCAGATCAAGCGACTTCTGTTTTTCTTTGTCTTTCAGTTCCATGCTCATGCTCGTACTCCCCAATTTCGGTGAAAGCCACGAAATTCCAATAACCCATGTGGGTCCCTGGGGCACGGTCCCCTGACCCAGTCCTCATAACCGAGAAACCTTCTTCTCGGGCCAAGCCACCCAGTACGATTCACCTGTGCTCCCTCGGCCAATTCCCGTTGGCGCGCGTAAACGCCTCGGGGCGCGATCAGCCAACAACGGAGCGCGCCGCCTGCCGCAGTTCCCGCTTGAGGATCTTGCCTGTAGGTCCCTTGGGAAGGTCGGGCAGGATCTCGATCTGCTTTGGGACTTTGTATTTGGCAAGATGCTCCGAACAGAATGCGCGAAGCGCGTCGACCGTAACGTCGGCGTCCTTCCGCAATGAAACGCATGCCTTCACTTCTTCGCCGCGGAGTTCATCGGGAATGCCGATGACGGCGGCTTCCTGAATGTCGGGGTGGGTATAGAGCACTTCCTCGATCTCCCGAGGATAGATGTTCATACCGCCGCGGATGATCAGGTCCTTCTTCCGGTCCACGATGAAGAAATAGCCGTCCTCGTCCATCGTGGCCAGGTCGCCGGTGTGGAGCCACCCGTTGACGACGGCCTCGGCACTCGCAGCGGGCTTCTTGTAGTACCCTTTCATGAGATTGTGGCCTCGAATCACGATCTCGCCCACTTCGCCGGTAGAGGCAAAAGACCCGTCTTCGCGCATGAGGCGCATGTCGACGCCCCAAACGGGTACACCGATGGAGCCGGGGCGACTGGGCCTGTCGAGAACGTTGAACGAGGCCACGGGGCTTGTCTCGGAAAGACCGTATCCTTCCAGAATGCGAATCCCGAACTTGTTCTCGAAGCGATTGAGGACTTCAACCGGGAGTGCGGAACCTCCGGAGAAAGCCAGGCGCAACGATTCGAGGTCGTAGTTGCCGTCTTCAGCCGCGTTGAGCATGAACTGAAACATGGTGGGCACGCCCGCCATGTAGGTGACCTTGTCGCGGCCGATGATCTCAAGGGCCTTGTTGCTGTCGAATCTCGGGAGCATGGACATCGTGCAACCAGAGAGGATGGTGGCGTTCTGCATGCACGTCTGACCGAAGGAATGGAATAGAGGAAGCACCACAAGTCCCACTTCACCGGGACTGATCTTGCCGAGATAGTCGCGAACGAGCAGGGCGTTGAAGAACATGTTGAAATGGGTGAGTTCCGCGCCCTTGGGCGATCCCGTCGTGCCGGAGGTATAGAGAATGACGGCCGTGTCGTCCGGCATGGTGTCGACGATGTCGAACTCGGCCGACGCGGAAAGCAGTAGCGGCATGAACGCTTCGCCGACCTCCGGCTGAGACATGTCGTCGGGACGACTGATTTCGACCAAGGTGTGGCAGGTTTCCGTGCCAATGAACGCACGGGCCGCCTCATCGCGGAAATCCTTCCAGTAGAAGAAGGCCCGCGCCTCGGAGTCCTCGAGGTAATACTGAATCTCCTTGGCTTTGTAAAGGCAATTGACGGGGACAACGGTGGCGCCGCAACTGAGAATGGCGTAGTACAGGATAGGGAAGTGGGGGGTGTTGGGGATCATGATGGCAACTTTGTCCCCCTTCTCGATGCCCTTGCTCTTGAGGATGTTCGCGACGCGACGGACCATAGCGGCAAGCTCCGTGTACTTGAGCTTGAAGTCATCGAGGATGACGGCGGTGACGTCGGGGTAGGTCTCGGCAGTGACATTGAGAAAGTGGGCTAAATTAAGACTCATAATCCGTATTCTCCTGCGTCGCTCGTTCTTGCGGAGGGGCAAGGCCGCATCCTTGGTCCCCTACACGACATCGGCATATGCTCATTTTTGTTCGCTTCTTGGAATTCCGCATGAAGCTTAGCTGATAGAGTAGCCTCTGCGCATTCCGGATTTCCAGTGAGGAAGGCAAATAAAGAGGGGAGAAACAGATAATTAGATTTAGTTCAAATACACGCGTTTCTAGAGCCGGCGACACCCCAACCTGGCCCGCAACTCCGTGTAGTCGAACAATTCGTCGAAGTCGCACAAGGAGTGCATCGCCGCGCTGGTCATCGCCAGGTCGCTCTCCACGATGGCCGCTACCGGGTTCAGTCCTCCGCATACGACAAGACCGGTCCGGCCCATCGCCACCGGAATGTCCAGTAGGGGCTGATTGGGCCGTCCCACGGCCAGCACGCCGCCGGTTCCCGCTTGCTCTGAGAGTCGCACCAGTCGTTTGACTTCGGCTAGGGCCACCGTCGGCACCTCGCGAAAGCTCGCGCCGAGGATGCCGTTGCCGGTCGTCGCCGCCTGCTTGACGGACGTCATGAACCCACGAATGAAAATCTCAAGGGGATCTAGCGAAGTACCGTCATAATGAATGATTTGGGTGAATCTTTTGGGAACCCCGGCTTCGAGTTCCAGCAGCCCCCCGAACCGGGACGTGGTGGCGATGTTGGCGTGAAGGAAGATCCCATTGATGCTGACGCTACACACGGTGCCGATGGCGATCAACCCCTCGGGAACTTGAAAACCGCCGACCTGTTGCCCTGGGACGCCTAAGGCGACAAGACGGCCCATGCCCAGGCCGCTGTCGTAGACGGTGCTGAGATGACGTATCGCCTCGTGGGCATCGTCCACCGACACCGTCGAGATATTCAGAATGACCGTCCCTTTTCTTGTCAAGACGTCGAAGGACATTCGATACGCCAGTTCGTCTACACGTGCCGCGACATAGCCCACCTTGTCCACCACGAGGGCGTCGTCCAGTTCCTCCCGTCCCAAGGCCGTGATGGCGCGTCCCCGGCGTCCCAGATTCTCCGTCCAACCGAGGGCGTCCGCCTCGGCGAGATAGTTCCGAACGCTGCGCTCGCTGAGGTCGGTTCCGGACTGGCGAAGGGCCTCCGCAATTCGCTCCCCCCCGAGGGGCCGCTCGGCTTCTCGCAGAACGCGAAGCACGGAAACCATCTTGCGTCGCGTGCGGATATCCATTTCGTTGGCGCGTCGGTTTGTCAATGTCCATCATCCTTCTCTGGTTCATCGATCCAAGGGGACCCTCGACACCCGTCGAGGGAACGCTGCCGCTCTGCGACGAAGCCGACAATACCACGCAGGGCACCGGTTGTCAACTCGTAACGGCAATATTGCCGGATATCGAAACAAACGCCAAGGTGTGCCTAGGTAGGGGCTTGGGGTGCAATGGCCGGTGGCTTTGTACGCATATACCTGTAATCATTGATGATTCACGACGCAAGAACCGTCTTGGCTCCTATTTGACATCAAGGGTGGTGATTGTGTAGACTTCTGATAACCGGTCAGTAGCTTCCGCTAAATCAACTGGGCCGAGGGTGCACTGTCCGGCCGGAACGCATCGGGCGATGGTCGTCTTTCCGGGTGAGGCTTTTCATCACGAAACGCCATCGGCCGCGGATGCTGCCGGGAAGGCATAGCGGTCAACGCAAAAGTAGAATAGTTAACTGGAGGAACACGTCGGTGTCGTACGTACGCGAAATGATTGAATTGGCAATTCGGAAGAATCCGGCTGAACCGGAGTTTCATCAGGCCGTTCAGGAAGTGCTGCTCTCGATCGAGCCGGTCTTCGATCGGCGGCCGGAGTACCGGCAGAAGAGCATTCTCGAGCGGTTCATCGAACCGGAGCGGGTGATCATGTTCCGGGTTCCCTGGTTTGATGACCATGGGCGCATGAACGTGAATCGCGGTTTCCGCATTCAGTTCAGCAGCGCGCTCGGGCCGTACAAGGGTGGACTCCGGTTTCACCCGACGGTGAACCTCGGGATCCTGAAGTTCCTGGCCTTCGAGCAGATTCTGAAGAACTCCCTCACGACGCTACCGATTGGCGCCGGCAAGGGCGGTTCCGATTTCGATCCGAAGGGGAAGTCCGACAGTGAAGTCATGCGTTTCTGTCAGTCGTTCATGACCGAGTTGTACCGGCACATCGGCCCGAATGCGGACGTGCCGGCGGGCGACATCGGCGTGGGCGGACGTGAGATTGGCTTCCTGTTCGGCCAGTACAAGCGGTTGTGCCGCGAGTTCAGCGGTGTGCTGACGGGCAAAGCAACGAACTGGGGGGGATCGCTCATCCGGCCCGAGGCCACGGGTTACGGCAGTGTGTATTTTGCCCAGAACATGCTGACGACGCGTCATGAAGGGCTTGAAGGTAAGGTGTGTACGGTTTCCGGTTCGGGCAACGTGAGCCAGTACACCGTGAAGAAGCTCATCGAGTTGGGCGCGAAGTGCGTTTCCTTGTCTGACTCGAACGGCACCATCTACGATCCCTCCGGCATCGACGCCGAAAAGCTGGCGTATGTGATGGAACTGAAGAATATCCGCCGCGGCCGCATCCGGGACTACGCAGAGAAATACCCGGGGGTCGAGTATCGCGAGGGGGATCGCCCGTGGGGCATCAAGTGCGATTGTGCATTCCCGAGCGCTACGCAGAACGAGATTTCCGAAGAAGACGCGAAACGTTTGGTGGGCAACGGCTGCATGCTGGTCAGCGAAGGCGCCAACATGCCGACGGTTCCTGATGGCGTGGACGTTTTCCTTGAGAACAAGATCCTGTACGGGCCCGGCAAGGCGGCGAACGCGGGCGGCGTGGCGGTATCCGCCCTCGAAATGGCCCAGAACTCCCAGCGTCTATCGTGGCCGAGCGAAGAAGTGGACAATCGTCTTCGGGGCATCATGAGGTCGATTCACCAAGCATCCCATGCCGCTTCCGAAGAGTATGGCGATCCTGGTAATCTTGTCATGGGCGCCAACATCGCCGGATTCGTAAAGGTAGCCGATGCCATGCTGGATCAGGGTCTCGTGTGAGCGTGGCGATTCCGAGTCATCGTGGCAAGGGTTTCGAACTGGCCTGCGGCGCCCCTCCTCCCTGTCGGGAATGGAGGGGCGCCCCGTTGTTTCCTCCCGAGGGGAGAGAGGCAAGAACATGGCTCAAGTAGACGCGCATTTCAGCACCGGATTGCCCGAGCTGGATCGGTTGCTCAAAGGGGTTATCCCGGGCGACAACATTGTATGGCAGGTGGAGTCGATTGACGACTACTCCGCCTTCGTGAAGCCTTTCTACGAGCAGGGCTTGGCGTCTGGACGGACCGTGGTGTATTTTCGCTTTGCCCAGCACGCCGCGCTCGTTCCTGAGGATGCCGGCGTTCGAACCTACGTGTTGGATCCATCCATGGGGTTCGAGCACTTCCTTCTCGAAATCCATCGCGCCATCGAGCAGGCCGGTCGCGGAGCCTACTACGTGTTTGACTGCATCTCGACGCTGGCCGTGGAATGGTATAGCGACCAGATGCTCGGCAACTTCTTCATGTTGACCTGTCCGTATCTCTTTGATCTCGAGACGGTGACGTATTTCGCCCTGCTGCGCAACACGCACTCCATGTACGCGACCACCCCCATCACGCGGACGACGCAGTTGCTGTTGGACGTCTTCCGGCACAGGGACCGGTTGTATGTGCATCCCCTGAAGGTGCAACAACGCTACTCGCCCACGATGCACATGTTCCATGAATGGAGACGTGGCGAGTTCGCTCCGGTGTCTGAGAGCTACACCATCTCCGACGTCTTGGCTTCGCGGCCCCGGGCCGCTCTCGATTCGGCCGGCGCTCGGTTGGGCGTCTGGACAAGGGCCTTCGTGCAGGCCCAGGAAATCCTCGACAACGTCGAGCAGGGCGTCCGATCGGAAGAACGGGCGCGTGCCATCTTCCAGCGGTTGCTCCGCATGGTGGTCTCGCGCGATGAACGCGTGCTGCGTCTGGCCGAGCGGTATCTCTCGCTCCGGGACATCCTGGCCCTCGGCCGCCGCATGATTGGCACGGGCCGTGTAGGCGGCAAGACGGTGGGCATGCTGTTGGCGCGCGCCATCATTGAGCAACGCGAGCCACGATGGCGAGACCATTTCGAAGTTCACGATTCGTTCTACATCGCCTCGGATGTGTTCTACACGTTCCTCGTCCACAACGGGTGCTGGTGGATGCGGCTCAAACAGAAGGATCCCAATGATTATCTGAACAACGCCGAACGGGGCCGCCAACGCATCCTGATGGGGAATTTCCCAGAGTACATTGTGAACCAGTTTGCGAACATGCTCGATTACTTCGGTCAGTCGCCGATCATCGTCCGCTCGAGCAGCTTGCTGGAGGACAACTTCGGCAACTCGTTTGCCGGAAAGTACGAGAGCATCTTCTGCGCCAATCAGGGATCGAGAGACAAGTGTCTCGAGGACTTCATCTCGGCCGTCAAGACGATCTACGCGAGCACTATGAGTGAGAAGGCCTTGTCGTATCGGGCGCGGCGCGGTCTCTTGGATCGCGACGAACAAATGGCGCTCTTGGTGCAGCGCGTGTCGGGCTCGCTCCACGGCAACTTCTTCTATCCGCAGATTGCGGGCGTGGGATTCTCGTTCAATCCCTATGTCTGGAGCGACGACATCGATCCCGAGGCGGGTATCCTCCGACTGGTGTTCGGCCTGGGAACCCGGGCGGTGGATCGCGCGGACCAAGACTATACGCGGATCGTGGCGCTCAATGCGCCCACACGGCGTCCGGAATCAAGCCCGGACGATGTGCGCCGATACGCCCAGCGCAAAGTGGATGTGCTGGATCTCGAGGGCAACCAGTTGATCTCGGCGGACTTCCCTGACGTGGTCCGGCAGTGTCCGCATCAGAAGTTGGACTTGTTTGTCTCACGAGATTCGGAAGCCGAGCGGATCGCCCGCGAACAGCAGCTCAAAGGCGTGTGCACGGACGTGCTCACCTTCGATCGGCTTCTGGCCGACACTTCGTTCGTCGCGGACATGAGTGAGATGCTGAGGACGCTGCAGGAAGCCTACGAGAATCCTGTGGATATCGAGTTCACGTGCAACTTCCTTCCCGACGGCCAGTACAGAATCAACCTCGTCCAATGCCGGCCGTTGCAGGTGAAGGCCGAAATCGCCATGACGGACCGGCCCGGCGATGTGAACCGCAGCGACGTGGTCGTCGAGACCCGAGGGCCGATCATTGGCCAGAGTCGCTTGACGGCGGTCGATCGCTGCATCTACGTGGTTCCTTCCGTATACGGCCAGATGCCGTTGAACGAACGATACGGCGTCGCCCGATGCATCGGAAAGCTGATGCATTTGGATGAACCCGACCCTCCCGAAACCATTATGCTGATCGGACCGGGGCGATGGGGCACCACCACACCATCCTTGGGCGTTCCAGTCTCCTTTGCAGAGATCAACACCGTATCGGTGCTGTGCGAGATCGTGGCCATGCGAGATGATTTGGTTCCCGATGTGTCCTTGGGAACCCATTTTTTCAGCGAGCTGGTGGAAATGGAAATCCTGTACCTGGCCGTGTTCCCCAATCAGGAGAAAAACGTTTTGGCGAAGGCCTTCTTCGAAGAACAGCCAAACCGTGTCACGGCGTTGTTGCCGGAGGCGGCGCCGTTCGAGCGGGCCATACGCGTGTTCGATCCGGCGAAGTGGCACAATGGCCGCAGTTTGAAAGTGTATGCGCACACGCCCGAGCAGAACGCGCTCTGCTACGTGGATCGCGCGAAGCGTTCGATCGTCGGGTCGATGGTGGAGGAATGCCAAAATGAAGAAGGTTGAGGCGATCATCAAACCGTTCAAGGTTGAAGAGGTCAAGGAGGCGCTGGCCAACGTCGGCGTGCAAGGGCTCACCATCACGGAAGTCAAGGGCTACGGCCGTCAGAAGGGCCACAAAGAGCTGTATCGAGGAGCCGAATACGTGGTCGAGTTCCTGCCGAAGGCCAAGTTCGAAGTCGTCGTTCGTGATGACCAGGTCGAGCAGGTGGTGAACGCCATCGTCAAGGCCGCGTCGACGGGACGCATCGGCGACGGCAAGATCTTCATAACGGACGTCGCGGATGCCGTCCGTATTCGCACCGGCGAATCGGGAGACGCCGCGCTCCAGTGATGGGTGTAGGGCGGTGGTCTGCGCGCGGTCACTCGTCGTCTTCGACGTAGTCGATGGCCTCGAAGTACTCGAACGCATCGATGATATCAAGATAGATACCGTCGAAGCCTGCGGCCAGGATCCGATCAAGGTAGGCGTTAGCGTCGCCCAGAATGAGAGCCTGCCAAGCCTCGTCCCAGTACTTCACGATGTAGTTGCCGTCCCATTCAGGATTCTCGGCAACCACCCACCCCGGATTTCCGGGTTTCCAGCCAACGCCCCAGTAGTACCGGTATTCCTCCGCCTCGCCGATGCTCAGGTAGGCGATGACCAGCCGGTCGCCGCCCTGAGGTTTGACCCGCAGCCCAGCCACGTCTTGGGCAGAGAGCGCTTCATCCTCGTAGAACAGATCGATGATCAGGAGGTCATGGCGAGCGTCCCCGAGCGTTTCCAGATAGGCCTCCTTCGATGGAAACTCGCCAGGGTTGATGAGATAGAGAAAGTTGCACGCATCGGCCAGAGAGTCTACGTTGTGGCTGTTGACATTGAATGCCACCGGGGGATATGCGGGGACATTGTCCAGCTCGCGGTGATCCGCCTGAAACGAGATGAAGCCTCGCTTGTGGCATTCGGAGTAGGAGAGCAAGATCTTGTCCAGCGACCGGCAGTAGTCCGTCACCAAGGCCTCGACCCCGTTGGCCTCGGCGCGATCCAGAAAGGCAAGTAGATTGTCCCGCTCCTCCTTCGGTGTCGCCACATTGTCGCCGTAGAATCCGTAATAGACGTCCTCGCGGCCGATACCGTCCAGCGCGTCTGCATACACCGTCGCCCAAGGACCTTCGGCCTTGCCATCGGTGGTCAAGAGGTCCTGCCCATTCTGCGCGATGACGATCGTGTCCGCCTTCCGCGCCTTGGCGTACTGGCCAATGCGCTGAACGAACTCGCGCATGTCCTGCCGGAAATCCCGCGGCTCGACCTGCGGAACCTCCGGCTCAGGACACCCCGATACCGTCAGAACCAGAATCGCTCCGAGAAACGCCGCTAGAACTCCCCTCATCATTCCGCGATCTCCTCTCGCCGCTTGGCAGACATCGCCGGCAACGGATTATATCACGGCTGAAAGCCGCCAAGAAACGCAGGCTGGAAGCCCGCACCACAACAGACGGCACACATCTTGTGGTGCAGGCATCTTGCCTGCGTGCGCCCAAGCCACGCGCTCACGGTCATGCGATAGCTTCTGACCCGGCAGCAGGCCTGTACGCCCGCCCGCCGGATCAGCGCACGATCATCGTGCGCCTACCGCGCCAAGTAGGCGCAGATTGATTCTGCGCATCGGGGCCGGTCTATCCCCTTTGATCGCCCTCCACACGCACACCCCCCTCAATCCGGAAAACGGGGACTGACTCCCTCCGAGTCCCCGAGGAGGGCTGTCTGTCCCCGCTTTTCCGTGCGCGTTTCGGAGTTAGCCTGAACGACGGAATCGGAAAGCGCGAAAACCGCTTTCCCCGAGTCCCCGAGGAGGGCTGTCTGTCCCCGATTTCCAAGACGTAGCGGGGCCGATTCGCTGGGCACACCAGGCAATGAAGCGACGTGCGGGACACGAAGGATCCGTGCACTTGGGGTGATCGGTGGTGGAAGACGTCATCGCTTCGGATCTGCTTCGTGGCTTGGCGGCTTGGTGTGAGGTCGTTCTTCGTTCGCACGAAGGCGCGGAGGCACCAAGAACTGCCGGGGCACGCCGTCGCGCCGGATGCCCGCGCAGTGAACGGCCACCTCCCCGTCCACGGGGAGGCCGGGTGCGGTGGCTTCCTCCGCGGACCTCTGCGGGATCTGCGCCCTCGGCGTTGAGAAACGTTGGAGCCCATCTATCGCAGAGATAGCGTGTCTGAAGATCAAGGTTTTTCTCATGCGTTTTGAGTCTGTTTTGTCCGAGTTTTCCACAGGGGGTCGTAAGGTTTTCCACTGATGAGGATGGCGCGCATGAGCACGAGCAATTTGCGC